>MDSV01099631.1_pt1 | contig 17836 bp, 18 predicted proteins | sample 810851 | NCBI WGS metagenome assembly MDSV01 (sample SAMN05326640, study PRJNA326480) | marine metagenome | isolation source: seawater | place: Atlantic Ocean: North East | collected 2012 | reverse complement strand
TTTTGAAGAAATCAAAGGTATTTCAGAATATCTTAACTCAAGACCTAAACTAATTGATATTGGGACTTGGCCAAAAGTAATAATCGATGGTATAGAATACACATCTGGCACTAATCCCAATTACAAATATCAATAAAAGTGTTATATTTAAGCTTTAAGGTCAGTTACAAATTAGTAATAAAAATGAAAAAAGATAGTCTTAGGAAGAAGTTTTATAGCTTCCTTTTCATAAAAAAGATTAATTTTTAATTTTTTCATAATATTAATATTTTATTTCGTAACATATAAATTTATAAAATATAAAGAGATAATAATACTATTAATACATTAAAAAATATTTGGTTAAGATTTCATTTCTTTAAATACATCAAAGATAATATCGAAAGACTGATTTAAACTTTTATTTGAGATACAGAGTGGAGGAATTAAACCAATAACATTTGATCTTTTTCCACATTCCCAAGTAATTAAGCCCTTTTCTAAAAGAATTTTTCTAATTTTATTAGTATAATCTTTATCTGAAAAAAAAGAATTGTCTATTTCTATCCCCCACATAAAACCAATACCCCTGAAATCTTTGACAAATTCAAAGTTTTTAAAATATTTTTTTTTATTTGATAGAAAGGTTTGGATTCTTTTTATCTTTTTTAAGTATTTAATTTTATTCAAATATTTTAAAAAAAAATAAGAACTATTTATTGAAATAATATTTCCCTGAAATGTAGAAGATTGTGCCCCTTGATAATAATGATTAATATTTTTATTGAAAGCTACTAGTCCTAAGGGCATACCAGCCCCAATAGATTTACCTAATATTATAATATCAGGAATAATTCCATAATACTCATAAGCGAAATTAAAACCAGTCTTACCAAAACCTGTCCAAACTTCATCAAAAATAAGTAAAGAATTATTTTTTTTAGTAAGTGAGTATAGGGATTTTAAGAATTTAGTTTCAGAAAAATTAAAACCTGAAGTAGCTTGAATAGGTTCGATAATAACAGCGGCCAAGTCAGATTTATGTTTTTCATATTTTTCTTTAAAATCCTTAAAATTATTGAATTTACACTCAATAAATTTTTGGTTCTTAAAGATTTTTTTATTTATACCCTTCATTCCTGAGCTAAGTAAAGAATAGCCAGTACGACCATGGTAAGAACCTGAGAAATAAATTATTTTATTTTTACTAGTATGGTGAAATGAGAGTTTTAGGGCAGTTTCAGTGGCTTCGGATCCGTTTGTAGCCATATTAAAAATATGAAATTTCTTTTTAAAAAATATGGATAGCTCTTTAAAATATTTTAAGTGTACTGATGAAATAAAATGAGGGCCAGTATGTATTATTCCTTCATCAATTTTTTTTTTAATATTATTATTAATATATTGATTATTATGGCCTAAGATCGTTGTTCCAGAGCCACATGCTAAATCAATATACTTATTATTATTTTCATCGAATAAAAATTCTTTATCACCATGACAAAATACTGGAGGATTATCGGACAATCTAAAATATTTTCCAAGAGCAGAGATATTTTGATATTTGTTATTTGACTTCATTTTAAAGCTTTAATTGTATCTTTAATCAAAATTAAAGGAGAGGAATAAATATTAAATCCATATTTTTTTTTATAGTACCTTGTAAATGAACTTACTGTAATACCACCACCAATAAAAAGTATATCATTTTTATAATTATTCAATTTTAAATCATTAACAAGATGCTTAACATCTTCAATTTCCTCTTCAGATTTAAATGATAAGTTTGAAATAGATGAAATTATTTTTTTATTATCTATAAGATCAATAAATTTTTTTGTTATTGTATTTTTGTATGGCGAAATAATTGAAATATTTTTTTTTCTATTTCTTAAAAAATTAAGGGATGAGGAAACTATATTAAGACAAGGTAAATTAAATTTTTCTTGAAAATATAATTCACTATTTTTGTAATAATTATTATTTAAAACAGAAGCAGCAAAATCGCATAAAATTAATATATTTAATTTTTTTATATTGAGGAATTCTAATGATTTAGATATTTTTTTTAGATTAGCTTCTTTTTTTAAAATATTTGGATTTAGAGACCCAGATACATTATATCGAGAAATTAAAAGTTCATAATTTTTAGGCAGATATTTCCAATATTCCGAGTCATTTAACCCGTCTGATGGCCAAGCCATTCCTATATATCTTTTTTTCATACTACTAATCTTTTTTCAAAATATCTTGATATATAAACAAGAACACTGATAATAAGTAAGTACATAATAGTTGCCTCTAACAATACTTCAATTACAACGAAGTATTCAAAAATGACATCATTCATTATTTTAGTGAGTTCATTAACAGAAATAACTGAAAGTAATGCGGACGCTTTTACAACATTAATTAGCTCATTTGTTATTGGAGGTAGTGATCTTTTTATTATTTGAGGATATAAAATATAAATCAAAGTTTGATATTTTGTTAATCCTAGAATTTTTCCTGCTTCATGTTGTCCTCTATCAACATTTAATACGGCATTCCTAAATATTTCAATTGTATAACCAGCACCAATAAAACTTAGTGCTACTACACCAGTCCAAAATTCATCAAAATATATACCGATGTAAGGAAGGGCAAAATAAATAATTGATATTTGAACTAATTGTGGAACACCCCTTGTAAATTCAACAAAGCATCTAATTAAAATATTAATTAGTTTTCCTGATGAAAGAGCTATGATTGAAAAAATTAAACCTAAAAAAACACTAAAAAAAAGAGATAAAAATGAAATTTCTAAAGTTACTAATGAAGCTTTTAAAACTCTTGGTAAAATCTCTATCATAAAATCAATATCTAACACGTTATTTTGCCAAATCTATTTTAGATGACTTATCATCATTATTTTTTTGAAGTATACTTGCAATATAGCTGGTACCTAAAACAATGGGTAAATACAGTAATGCTTGTAGAGCTAGTAATTCAATGAATTTAAAACTATTTCCTTGAAGATTAATTGCAGCTTTATGTAACTCTAATAAAGCAATTACTGATAAAACTGCTGAGGCTTTTATTAAATGGGATGCTTCATTGGCAGTAGCGGGGAGCATCCTTTTTATAGCCTGAGGAATGATTATGTATATCATGGTTGTTAAAAGACTCATTCCTAGAGTCTTTGAAGCCTCATACTGTCCTTTGTCAATTGAAGTTATGGATGCTCTAGAAATTTCAGTTTGGTAACCAGCTGAATTAAAAGTAAGGGCAATAACACCTACCCAAAATACGTCTAGTTTAATACCAACTTTTGGGAGTAAAAGATAAGCCGCATAAATTTGAATTATTATTGGAGTGCATAAGACTATCCAAACATAAAACCTACTTACTAAATTAATAGGATTAAATTTTGAATATATTGAATTAATAGATCCAAAAAAAAGACCTATAAAAAAAGCTAAAAATAGTGAAATAAAACTAACTTTGATCGTTACCCATAAGGGTGGTAGAAGCCTTGGAAAGACTTCTACCATATAAATAAAGTCCAAAGTTTTAAATTATTACCAGGTAGGAGAATTATCTGGCAATGTATCTACAAAAGACTTTCCAAACCATTTTTCTTGTAGTTTAGCAAGTGTGCCATCTGATTTCATAGATCTTATGGCATCATCAAAAGCACCCCTTAAGTCATCATCTTCTTTAGTAAAAGCCATTGATGTCCATTCTTGAGACCATTTATCAGATGCAAAAGCTAAAACTGTAAAATTGTCATCAGTTTTTGCAAATTCCAATAAACTTACAAGAGTAGAGGCATAAGCATCAATTCTTTTTGCTCTCATAGCCTCATAAGCTACAGCATCGCTATCATATGATTTTATATCTCCATCGTAGGATATTCCTAATTCTTCAGCAGATATATTTAATTGATCTAATTGAGGTGTCCCTGCTCCCGCACTTACTTTCTTTCCATCTAAATCAGATCGATCAGAAATGCCTGAGTCTTTCATAACAATAATACCAGAAGCAGCATTCATATATGGAATTGAAAAATTAACTCTTTGGTATCTTTTTTCAGTTGCAGTCATACCACCAAGAATTAAATCAAATCCACCATCGTACATAGTTTGAATAACAGTTGACCAATTTGTATCTTGAGGAACAGCCTCTACGCCCATTCTCTTTGCTACTTCCTTGGAAACATCAATATCATATCCAACTAATGTTCCGCTATCATCCATGTATTCAAAGGGTTTGTAACCAACCTCTAATCCGAATACAAATTTACCAGCAGATTTAACATCGTCTAGAGCACCAGCAAAAACTGATCCACTAAATAGTATTGAAATAATTATAGATAAAAATTTCATAGTATCCTCCTTATTTGTGAATAAATTCAATTTTAATATAATTACGAATTTTACTAAAATTTTAAATTGTTCAAAATGAACATTTTAATGTTTAAAAATTAAACTTCAAAATCATAATCATTGGCATCAAAATAAAAAGAAGAAATATCTTTAAATGAATCCTCTAAAGAATATGCGATATCTATTAAATTTATATCTGAATTTTTTTTAGATATTAACTGTATACCAAAAGGTAGTCCATTTTTAAAAGAACCACATGGAATAACAATTGAAGGCCCACCAAATAAAGTAACACCATAAGATATAGCTTCCCATTTAAGGTAATTATCCATGTTTTTTGTGTCGATTTTTTTTGGATATTCTTCATCATGATTAAATGGTGGCACCGAAGCAGCTGGTGTTATAAGTAAGTCGTAGCTTTCAAAAAATTTTTCAGCATTACGAAATATTTTTGTATGCTCTGACATTGCCCATCCAATATCTTTTATTGTAATTTCTGAAGCTCTTTTTAACTCATCTACTATAACGTTTCCTAAAGAACCTGGATTTTTATCGTTAATTTCACTGAAATCATTAACAAAACCTATTCCTCTAAGTAAGTAAAAGGTTTTATCAGCTTTACTCATCTCAGGATGAGCGAATTCAATACTTTTAAAAAATGATGATATTAAGTTAATTTTATTATCAAATTCTGAGATACATAAATTACTCATAGGGGCAAATCCTAAGTCATGGGAAAAGGCAACTTTTAAATTTTTAAGATTGAGTTTCTTTGGCTGCTTTTGTAGATCTAATTTATCAATTGTAGCTGTGGGAATTGGATCTAAATTACAGTTTTTAACCATACCACTGAGAAGTATTTTTAAATCTGTAATATTTCTAGCCATCGGCCCTTCAACATCAAAAGGAGACCATCCCATGCCTCTCCTTGAGGTTGGAACAAAACCAACTGAGGGTCTCATACCCACAATATTACAAAATGAAGCTGGAGTCCTTAAACTTCCAGCAAAGTCAGACCCCATGGCTAATGGAACCATTTGTGAAGCGATTGAAACAGCAGTACCACCACTAGATGCTCCACAACTTTTCCCTAAAGAATAAGGATTATTAGTGGTTCCAAATAAATCATTAGTGGTTGTAGCACCAAATCCATGTTCGGGAACATTAGTCTTACCAGGAAATAAAGCACCATTTTCTCTCATACTTGAAACAATATTGTCATCTTTTAAAGGAATATAGTTTTCAAAAAGATAAGACCCTTGAGTGGTTCGAACATCTTTAATATCATTTAAATCTTTTACTCCAACTGGTATTCCAAATAATGGATATTTTTCAAAATCAATTTCTTTAATTTCATCAAGTTTTTTAACTTGATCGTATGCTTTATCAAAACATTTAATGGGAAAAGCATTTAGTAAATGATCTATTTTTTCAATTCTTTGAATACAATCATCAAGTATCTCTTTAGGGTTAAAGGATTTCTTTAATAATCCTTCCCTTAATTGTGAAACTGTTAATTTATATAATGACATTTAATGTTGAAGAACTTGATTTAAAAAAGTTTTAGTTCTCTCTTTATTTGGATTAGTAAAAAAATTCTCAGGAGTGTTGCTTTCAACAATCTCACCATTGTCCATAAAAATTATCTTATTAGCGATTTTCTTTGCAAATCCCATTTCATGGGTAACTATTATCATAGTCATACCTGAAGAAGCTAAGTCTGACATCACGTCTAATACCTCGTTGATCATTTCAGGGTCTAATGCAGATGTAGGTTCATCAAAAAGCATAATCTTTGGATTCATCGCTAATGATCTAGCAATAGCACAGCGTTGTTGTTGACCACCAGAGAGCTTAGATGGGTACTTGTCCTTTTGATCAATTATTTTTACTTTATTTAGAACATCTTCAGCAATTTTAATTGACTCAGATTTGTTTATTTTTTTAACTTTAATAAGAGGTAAGGTTATATTTTCAATGATGGTTAAATGTGGAAATAAATTGAATTGCTGAAAAACCATTCCAAAAATATTATTTTTGTAAACCTCTTTCTCACTCATTAACTTATTATTTATGAAAATATCTCCAGAGTCTGCTTTTTCCAATCCAGCTATCGCTCTTATTAGAGTTGATTTACCTGACCCAGAGGGCCCACATATGACAACAATTTCTCTTTCGTTTAATGAAAGACTGATATTTTGTACAGCGTGAAAGCTTTCATAAAATACATTTAAATTATTAATCGATAAAATATTTGTCACTTTATTATGCTTTTAATCCTGCAATAATTGCAATTTCAACCAATGCATCTTCACCGATGTCAGATACCTCAACTAAATTTCTTGCAGGAGCATTGTCTGTAAAAAATTCACTGAAAACTTTATTAATATCATTCTTAATTGAAAGATCTGTAACATAAACTATCGCCAATCCTATAGTTTCTATAGAGCCACCAGCCTCTTCAAGAATTGTTAAGCAGTGAAGAAGAGATAGTTTTGCTTGATTATATCCACCCTCTACGATCAAACCAGAATCTAAATCCCTGGGCATTTGCCCTCCAATGTATATTGTATTATTAACAATATTACATTGAGATACTGGCGATGTTGATAATGGTGCCTTATCAGTATTTATAATTTTTTTATTCATGATTGATTACCCTCCGACATAATTGACTGTAGTTAAAAATTCTTCAAAACCCCAAACGCCTCCTTCTCTTCCGATACCTGATAAATTATTACCACCAGTCGGACGACTTGGGCTTTGTATTTTAGTTGTATTAATACCGATACTACCAAAATTCAAAGATTGTATTTTTTTATGTAAAGATTTATTTTTTGTAAAAATATAGGTGACTAATGAATAATTGCATTTAGATAATTTTTTTAAAATTACATCGTTATTTTTGAAATAGGAAATACCTAAAAGTGGGCCAAAAGTTTCATAATTATCAAAAACGGAATCATTGATATTTACCTCAACTACAGTGAGTGGATATAGATTGTCAGTATTATGTAGATTATTAGATCTTGCTAATAATTTACCTTTTTTTAAAGAATTTGTTTCAAGCTTTTTTAAAAATTTGTAATGATTTTTAGAAATAACAGGACCAAAATTAGGTTGATTTTTTAATGTAACATTACCACAACTTAAATTCATAATTTTAGATATTAATTTTTTTTCAAAATCTTTTTTTATAGCCTCATTAACAAAAACTTTATTTATGGATGAACAGGCCTGTCCTGCAGCTTTAATTTTACGAGTTAAAATCTCATCTATAACGTTATCTAATCTATAATTATCAAAAATAACAGCATAATTGATACCACCTAATTCTAGGATTTTTTTTTGTAAGTGGTTTGTTTGAATATTATCTAATTTAAGCCCAATACTAGTTGACCCAGTGAAAGTTATAACTTTAATCTTTTCATTTTGAACTGTCATGTCTATTAAGGATTTATCTTTGATAAAAATAAATTGAATACAATTTTTTAAGTCTTTAGGAAGATTATCATCAAGATATTTACATAAATTAATACAATTAGATGAAGTTTTCATAATTAGTGGTGAGCCAGATGCAATACTAGGAGCAATTTTTCTAGTCATACCAGCAAGAGGATCGTTATAGGGTGTAATGGCAAGAACAGCGCCTGTAGATTTAAAAAATAATTTCTTATTAGAATCAATTTTTTTTTCAAATTTATAGTTTGAAATTAGAGATAATGAATACTGTACGAATTCAAGAGCATAGTCAAACTCACCTACTGACTCTTCAATTGTTTTGTGAACTTCCAGATGAATATATTTTATTAAATTGCTCTTATGTATTATTAAAAAAGATTTTAAAGATTTTAATTTTTTAGTTCTTTCATTAAGATGCTGAAGTAATAATAGACTCTTATCAGTTTTCTGAATCTTTTTTTTAATACTATTCTTAGTATCAAAAGTAATTTTAGAATTTAAAGTAAAAGTATTTTTAATATTATTAGTAGATCTCATTTTTTTCCATAATCTTTATAATCTTTTTTAATTCACTTTTATTTTTTTCAAAACAAAATCTATAAAAGCTTTTATAGCTTGATCCAAATTCTCTACCTTCAAGAAAAAATAAACCATTTTTATTTGCCAATTGAGAAAAGTTCTTTTTATTTTTGATTTGAGGAAATAAATAAAATGAACCATCAGGTGAATAAAAATTGACATTTTTAGATTTTAAAAAGTCTGCAACAAGAGTCATTTTATCTTTAATATTAGGCTCTACTAATAATTCTTTTTTTGAATAAATGATAAACTGAGAGACAGTATTAGGGGCTCCATTTACAGCAATATGAACATTAGTAAAACGTTCAATTAGTTTTTTGGAAGCGTGAATAATTCCAAGTCTTAAGCCTTGAAGATGAAAATTTTTAGAGAAAGAATTTACTATAATTAAATATTCACTATTAAGATTAATCGGTTTATTAAATAACTTTTTATTAAATGTATGAGATGAAAAGCTTTCATCTATGACTAAATAACATTTATTTTTTTGGCAAGTTTTTATCAAATTAGAAATAGTTCTAGTATCATAAATTTTTCCACTAGGGTTATTTGGTGATGACAAAACTAACAATTTTATTTTATTACTTGATAGAAATTTATTAAGTTTTGAAAAATCAATTTCATAATTTTCCTTCATATGAGTGTCAAAAAAGAAAGATTTAGAATTACATAAGTCTATTAAATCAACATATGTTGGCCAATTAGGATTGACTATCCCAAAGTTTTTATTATTTTTACCAGCTATAGTTTTAAATATACAATATAGTCCAGCCTTGGCACCGTTAGTAATCAAAGTTTTATTACTCTTATTAATTTTCCAATTTTTTAAAAGTTTTTTTTCTGCTAAGGAAATAACTCTCTCATGACCAGAAAGCTTACCTTGCATATTAAAGTTCTTAATATTAATTTTTTTTAACTCTTTAGGGTCAAAAGATGGATTACTCAGTGATACTGCAAATTTTTTTTTGCTTCGCATCTTTTCTATATTTTCTTGCAAAGATAATGTTACAGATTTTCTCAAACTATAATTTTCCTTTTTTTTAATGAATAAATTTCTTCTATAAGAACATTTAAAGAATTTTTTAAATTATTAAACTTAATTATTAAAGGCGGTATAAGCATCAAAACATTACCTCTTTCTCCTCCTGCGTATACTATTATATTTCTATTAAGCATCTGTTTTTCTATTATTTTTACAATTTCACTATTTGCTGAGCCATCAGGATATACGAATTCAATACCAGCACCAGCACCATGAGTTCTTACTTCAAATATTGATGGTAAATCATTTAATTTTGATAATGAATCGCATAAAATCTGGTTAATTTTATTTGCTCTATTAATTAGTTTACTTTTTAAAATTTCATCTATAGTTGCACTTGCCATTGCGCATGATAATGGATTGCCTTGAAAAGTACTTGTATGTATTCCTGGTGGCCATGTCTTAAGTATTTTAGAGGGTCCCATAACGACAGAAAGTGGCAATGATGAACTCATTGCTTTACCAGCACAGACAAGATCAGGTCGAAGGTTAAAATTTTGAAAACTAAAAAAATTACCTGTTCTGCCAAAACCATTCCATATTTCATCAACTATAATCAAAATATTATTTTTTTTAAAAATTTTAAATATTTCTTGAAAGAATTTTTTATTTGGCAATATTATACCACTTACAGCTTGACCACATTCAATGATTGCAGCACAAATAGGTTTTTTCTTATTTCTAAAAAATGTTTTAGCGTAATTAAGACACTCCTCTTCTGTGAATTTTGTATTTTTATTCTTATAAGTACCCGGATAAGGAAAAAAGGATACATTTTTTAAGGTATAAAAAGAGTCTTTAAGTTTTTTATTATGGGTTAAGGACAGTGATCCCATGGTTCTTCCATGATACCCACCTGAAAAAGAGATTATATTTTTCTTTTTAGTGTAATATTGAGTAGCTTTGATGGCTGTCTCCACAGCTTCAGACCCAGAATTACATAAATGAAATGAATTAAGGTAATCAGGAGTAATTGAATTTAACTTAAAATATAATTCTTCCCTGAATTGATTAGTAAGTCTAGTGCCAGTATGAAAAATACCTGTTTTCAAAACTTTGTTAATTGCTTTCTCATGAGACTTATGTGAGTGACCTAAATTGGTTACCGCTGAACCACAAACTAAATCTAAATATTTTTTTTTATTTTTGGTAAATAGGTATTCACCCCTAGCTGAAAAAAATTCCACAGGACTACCATTTTTGAAAGTGTTTACAGCGGAACTTTCATGCTTTTTTGTTATTATCATTTATCTTCCAAAAAAATAATATCTTTTGAGTCAATTGATAAATTTAAATTGTCTCCAATCTTCATATCATTTGAAATAGTTTCATCTGACATCAGGTTTATAAGAATATTTCTATTATTTGATACCTCTACTTGATACATACCTCCAAAATATTGTTTAGAAACAACTTTAAATTCACCAATATTATCTAATTTAAAATTCACATTATTGGATCTAAAACAAATTTGTTGATTTTCGACATCTCTATTTTCTAAAGTGTTAAAAAAGTTTGAAATATCTAGTTTATCTTTATTCTTTATAGAAAAAATATTTGAAAAACCCATGAATTTTGCAGCAAAAGAACTCTTTGGGCTATTATACAAATCAACTGGCTTTGACATTTGCTCTATTTTTCCCTTATTCATTAAAACTATTTTAGTAGACATGCTTAGTGCTTCCTCTTGGTCGTGAGTAACATAAACAAATGTAATACCAATATCAGAATGAACTTTTTTTAACTCTGATTGCATATTTTTTCTTAAATTTGCATCCAAAGCCCCTAAAGGCTCGTCAAGCAATAAAACACTCGGCTCTACTATTAATGACCGAGCAAGAGCTACTCTTTGTCTTTGGCCACCAGATATCTCATGAGGCATTCGTAAACCATATTCTTCTAAATCAATTTTTTTTAACCAATCTTTGGTTTTTCTATCTATTTCTGATTTATTAATTTTTTTTAGTTTTAAGCCATAACCAATATTTTGTTGGATATTCATATGGGGAAATAAAGCATAGTCTTGAAACATAATACTTGTATCTCTTTTGTTTGGAGAAACAGAAGTTACATTGTCATCACCAATAAATATATTACCGGATGATACATGTTCTAACCCAGCTATCATTCTTAAAAGTGTAGTTTTTCCACAGCCTGAAGGGCCTAATAATGTAATGAATTCTCCTGCGTTAATTTCTAAGTTGAAAGAATTGATAACTTCTACTTTATCAAACTTTTTATTTATATTTTCTAATTTAATTGATTTCGAGATCATTTTTTTAAAAAAAGTATTTGTGATATTAAACCAAGTGTTAAAGAAGTTAAAAATACAATTGTTCCTATAGCATTGATAGCTGGATCAAAACCAGTTACTAATGAAGTCCAAATTTTTATAGGTAGAGTAATAGAAAAATTTGTTAAGAAGTAAGCAATAATAAATTCATCAAAAGCAAAGGTAAAAGTTAGAATAAAGGTAGCAATTAATGAAAATTTGCAAGAAGGAAGAACTATTTCAAACATACTTCTGAGTCTTGACGAGCCTAAAGACCAGGCAGCTTCCTCAAGATTTTTTGGAATTTGTGACATTCTATTAGAAAGATTCAGTATAGCCAAGGGCATTACAAAAATAGATTGCCCTATTGCAACTAAAAATAATGAAGGCTCATATCCTTTTGAAGTTAAAAAAAATCTTAAGCTAATTCCTATTAAAATCAAAGGGACTACAAGAGGAGTTAAAAAGAATAAATTTAGAAAACTTTTTCCTTTAAAATTGGAATTTACTAGAGAATAAGCGCAGAAAAAAGCTAATAAAGTTGCGAACAGTGATACGGAGATTGAAACAATTAAACTATTACTTAGACCTTCAATATACTGACTATCGGTTAGAACCCTTTGATACCAAGTAGTTGTAAAATTTCTAAAAGGCATGATTTGATATTTGCTAGAGTTAAAAGAAAATACAATCATGACAAGAATTGGTAAATAGATAAGAGAAACAATTGTGGCAAATAAGATATATAGAAAATTATTTAATAGGGAAAATTTTTTCATTTCTCAAACCTTATTTGTTTAATTAAACTTAAAAGTGGTATGCAGGCAATAATAATAACAATTACAAGCAAGATGGCCATAGTAGCTGCCGTATTCAAATCAAAAGTTCCTTTAATTGTAGAAAGCATTAATTGAGCCAAGACAGGTTTAAAACCGCCACCAAGCAATGTTGGCACTGCATAGTCTCCTACAGCAATAATAAATGTTAAAACACTTCCAATAATCAGACCTGGTAAACTTAAAGGAAGGATGATGTTTTTAATTTCAGTGAATTTATTCCCACCAAGATCAGAATTTGCTTCAAGCAATCTCTTATCTATTGTTATCATAGAATTAAATAACAATAATGTTATTAACATTACTCCAAATAATGTTAAACCAAATATTGATGCATTCATAGTATATAAAAAATTAAGTTTAACTTCGTACCCAGTTAATTTATTAATGAGCCAGGTCACGAGACCCTTATCAGATAGTATTAATTGCCATGAAAAAGCCCTAATAGTAAAACTAGTCCAAAATGGAGCAACAAGAATCAATAATGCTAAAGTTCTAAATTTTTTTTTTACAACAAAACATATAAAATAAGCCAGAGGAAAAGCCAAGATTACTGAAAAAGAAATAACAAAAAAAGATAATTTTAAAGTTCTGAAAAAGGAGTCATAAAAAATATCTTTAGAAAAAAAAGCAAAATAATTATTAAAAGTAAATACACCAGTATTTGGGTCTAAAAAGCTCAATCTTAATGTATGAAATATTGGAAAAATAAAAAAAAATGTCATCAATAACAAACATGGCAACACGCCATACCACAGATTAATTACAGGTTTTCTATTAAGACCAATCAATTGCAACAGTCCTCATGGGTGCTCCATCAAAACAGTCCATTTTGAGAGGTATTGCACAAATTTGAGTAGTTTTTTTAGTTATTTCACCTAAATTCATTAAATCTTCGATAAAAGTGATACCATTATCAAATATTTTATGATGAATTTCAAATTCCTCATTGTAAACCATTCTATTTGGCATTTCCCTTGCAATGAAATCTTGAGGAAAATCTAAACAAACTGATTTAAATTCATTATCAACAATCCAATTTGCAGCTTCTAACTCTATAGAAGGGGCTTTTAAATGCCATTCCTTACTTTCATAACCAACTTTATTTGTTAGATCTGTTCTTAGAATTATTAAGTTTTTTTTATCTTGATTTCTAATTTTACTTTCGATGATTTCTTTGGAAACTTTAAAGGGTAATTCATATTCACTCATATCAATGAGATTTGCTTCATTAATAAAAATATCTAACCCTTCATTTGGAAGTTCTTGGATAGTTTTTCCATCATGTTTCATATGAATAGGTGCGTCGCAATGATTGAATCCATGTCCTGAGAAAATAAAATTTGTCTCATTTCTTGGTTGCCCTGTATGATCATTAAAATTATTCTCCCATATATCAAGCTTCCACCTCCAATGATTAAATAAAGGTGTTGACAAATCAATAATTTTTCCATTTTTATTAAACCAATCATTTATTAGAATTGGTCTTGTTGGTGATGTTGAGCCATTAGGTATTGAGATCGGTAAACCTATATAGTAGCTTTTGTTGTTTGTATTATTTGAAACAAAGTTTTCTGTAAGAACAATATCATTTTCGAGGAGTTGAATTTTAAAATTTTCATTAGGATTTATAAAATTGATTTTTTCATCAGATCTTTTGGATAAAATACTCTCACAATTAAAATCTAAAACTAAATGCTTAATTTCATATTTCTTAAGTATATTGATTAAGTTTACATCTAATATTGGAGTTTTTCTCCAATAATTAAAATCTTTTGTAGTGTAATTTTTTGAATGTTTGGTTGAAATAATACATATTTTAATTTCATTAATGTTATCTATATTTTGAAGTTCTTTTTCAATATGACTACTTTCAATTTTTTCTCCATTAGGTAAGTCAATAATTACAGAAGGACCACAAAATAAGCTCAAGTCATAGTTATCTAAACTTTTATATTTATTATTTATCCATTTTGGAGTTGTTATATATGTAAATCCTGATCCACACCATTTAAGTCCAAATTCTTGAAATTGATCATGATTTTTATATGCTTGTGAAATAAAAGTTGTTGTATTCCAATTCCAATTAGCTTCAATTCTTTGTGAACAATCTATTATTTGAGACATTGTTAAAATAAATAAAAAAGGCCAGATATATCTGGCCTTTTAGATTATAATATTTTAGGAGTTTTTAAATGACTCCCAAGAATTTAACCACTCTTCTCTATTATCAGGTGATTTTCTTGGGGAAAGATTAGCCATAAATACCTCATCAAATTTATCTATATCTGCGAGGTTCAATAGTTCCCTCTTATCCATAGGTAACTTTGAGGCAGCTTTCTTGTTAGGTACCATACTATAATAAGTTTTAGCAGTAGCTAACTTAGCCTGAAAGTCAGGTTCAGTTACATACCTAAGGAATTTAATAGCATTTGTTTTTCTTGGTGTATTTGCTGCAATACAAACTGCTTGATCCCAAGTAACTCCACCCTCTTTTGGAACTAAAGCTTTAAATGGAAGTCCATCGTCATACATTCCAGCTTGAACCCACTCACCTGCAATTGCAAGATCATAGCTCTCGCTTGCCATGGCTTGTATCACTTGAGAGGTATTACCTATAAATCCAACATTAGGTCTTAAATTAGACAATGTATCATTAAGTGCATTAAACTCAGAACCGCTTAAATCATATGGATTTGCATTACCATTATACTTTGACATGCAACCCATATTTGGTAAAAACCAATCAAATAAAGCAACTCTACCTTTATTAGCACTATCAAACATAACATCATAGCTAGAGACATCAGACTCACTAAATTTATTGTGATTATATGTTATGCCATAGTAACCAAATCTATTAACGATTGCGTACATTTTTCCGTCGATGTAGCAAGGTGGCCAATTAGCAATGATGCTAAAATAATCTTCTAATGGAAAATCAGATGGATTTAACTCCATTAATAAACCATCTTTGGCTGCCTGTGGGATATAAGCACTTGTTGGTGTAATTAAATCAAATGTTCCTGGTGCTGATGACTTAATGAGGGCAACCATTTCTTCATCTGATCCATCATGTATTTTCAAATTTACTTTTATGCCAGAATTTTTTTCAAAAGCATCCAACATGCCTGGTTCTTCATAACCACCAAATGCTAATACATTAACTTCTGACGCTGCCCATGAGTTTCTCACAAAACCGTATGGAGCCAAAGTTATTAGACCAGCTGTAGCAGCTGTAGACTTAATAAATTTTCTTCTACTAAATTTATTTTTTTTCATTACTTCCTCCTTATACTGAAAAATAAATTATAATACATAAGGATTACAACAGTAAATTTTAAATTGTTCATTTTGGACATTTATAATTTTAATAATTTTTTCAATAAAATTATTACTGAATCTTTTCATATTTGATATGTTCCTTTATGCTTAAATCCATCAACCACTCAAATGTTATAAGAGATCATTGGAACTGGTCGTCGAATATATATTATAATTCTTTGGAGAGTTTTGAAATTGAAGTAACCAAACATGGCTTTACTCATGTCGATGCACCGTCCCACATGATAGAAAATGGTAAGTCGTTAAGTGATTGTAACTTAGATTTATTGTGTGGCTGGGCAAAAATAGTTGATGTTTCTGAGTGTATTGGAGATAAAGCAATTACTAGTCAAGTTCTAGAAGATAAAATTCAAAGTGTAAACAGTGGAGATATAGTTATTCTTAAAAGTAATTTAAATGAAATATACCCAAATACATCAAGTGAATATTGGATAAACTCACCGTACCTAGAAGATAGTGGGTCAAATTTACTTATTTCTAAAAAAATTAAATCAATAATATTTGACTTCCCCCAGGATAGAGCCGCTAAAGACTTACAGCATAGAGTGGTCATGAATAAAGAATTTACTGAGCATCAAATAGTTCTGGGTGCAGGTGTTATGCATGTTGAACACGTAATAAAATTAGAAAAGATTCAAAATAATGAGGTATTTATTTGTGCATTACCTATTAAATTACCAAAAGCAGATGGTGGTAACTGTATGCCTATCTCAATACAAGGATTAGATAAGAGAGAATACTCTATCATTGATCATTCAAAAGATATGATAAACGATAATTCATTTAAAAGCTTTTTAACTTTATCTTTCGATAAAGGAGATCAGGTCCAAGAAACAGGTTTTTTGTTATCAGGTTTTACTCATACTATGTTTATTGCCTCAGATAATAAGTATTATGAAGAAATGTTTACTAAATTAGTAGTAGATAGATTTGATAAAGTAAAAAATCTTTCTGAAATAAATGACAAAGATAAAGAAATTTTGATAATAGATAATAATCAAATTGATTTTGAGCTTTTGATACAAAAAATCAAGAATATTAAAGTTGAAGTATTATGTCTATCAAATCAACCAAATTTAACAGAAATTAATAAATTACATAAATATGTTAGTAAAATTTTTATAAACCTAGAAAATTTAGATAAAATAAAACCAGAGTCTAAAATAATATTTGGTATATTAAAGATAGCTAAATGTAATGTAGCGCCTGCCAGAATTATTTCAATTTATTAAAAACTTTATACTTATATTAGTGTATTCGAGGATAGAGCACGTATCTTGAGGATAACGATATAGTTGTGGGGAATCTATCAGTTTGATTTTCTGTTAATGATTTTGGTTCTAATAAATTATTAATAGAATTTAGATAAGAAACAAGATCTTCAATCAATTTTGAAGAAGGATGAATAGAGAAAGATTTTCCAGAACTAGTTTTGGATCTTTTGATAAGTTTTTTTTCTTCTATTAATTTATTTATTTTTCTTAGACCTGTTGAATGAGGCAGACCAGATATATTTATAAGACTGGTAATATTAGTTAATTTATTTTGAATATTATTTTTGATACAAAATGAAAAAATTTTCCAATCAGTTTCAAAATTAGAATTTTTGAATTTTTTTTTAAACAGAGATAATGAACTGTTAATATGATCGATTAAAATTAATAATTCTTTATCATTAACCATATTTACATTAAATCATATTATAAAAAGGATTTAAAGAATTTGGATAAAACAATTTCAAAATTAACCGAATTTCTTAGTTTTTTATTGATATTTTTTAGCCTAATTCAATAATTTTATATTTTTATATATTGAAGTATTAACTAAGGTTGTTATCTTGCAAATCTTTAAATTGTAAGGCCCGCTGGCAGATTGGTTATGCAGAGGACTGCAAATCCTTGTAGCTCGGTTCGATTCCGGGGTGGGCCTCCACTATTTCATTTCATCAATTATT
>MDSV01097644.1_pt1 | contig 17838 bp, 12 predicted proteins | sample 810851 | NCBI WGS metagenome assembly MDSV01 (sample SAMN05326640, study PRJNA326480) | marine metagenome | isolation source: seawater | place: Atlantic Ocean: North East | collected 2012 | reverse complement strand
AGAAGGACCAGCAAGAGATGCTCGATCAGTTGGAGCACAAATGCTTATAAATATTAATGCGTCACCATTTCATATGAATAAACTTAAAGAGCGAAAGGCTCTTCTTAAAACTCGTTGTCGTCAGGGAGGCTTTCCCATTATTTATGTTAATTTGGTTGGAGGTCAGGATGAGTTGGTTTTTGATGGAGATTCAATGGTTGCTGATGCTGAAGGTGGTTGCTGTTTTCTGGCACCAAGTTTTGAGGAGAATCTTTATCCGGTTTCGATTAGTGTAGGCGCCGAGGGCAATATCGAGTCGAGTAACCAGCTTGTTGCTCCAAGTCTGACACTCGAGGAGAGCGTTTATCAAAGTTTAGTGCTTGGAGTTAAAGACTATGTGAGGAAGAATAAATTTCCTGGAGTCGTTTTGGGTCTCTCTGGGGGAATAGATTCTGCCCTTACTTTGGCGATTGCTACTGATGCTTTAGGGGCGGATAAAGTGCAAGCCGTTATGATGCCGTTTGAATATACCTCAAAATTAAGTTTAGACGCCGCAGCAAAACAGGCGAAGAGACTGAGCGTAAAATATACATTAATACCGATCAATAAAGTTTATAAGGCTTTTATATCAGCACTTGATGAAGAATTCGCCGATACTGATCCAGACGTCAGTGAGCAAAACCTCCAAGCTCGATCTCGGGGAGTAATACTAATGGGAATTTCGAATAAAAAAGGGTTATTAGTTTTAACGACTGGTAACAAAAGTGAGATCGCCGTAGGCTATTCAACTCTTTACGGAGATATGGCCGGAGGCTTCAATGTGCTTAAAGACGTGTCTAAAACATTGGTCTATGAATTATGCAGACATAGGAACAAGCAAGAAGCTGGCAGGGGTGAGGACTTAATTCCCCAAGAAGTTATTGATCGAGCGCCATCTGCGGAACTTCTTCCAGGGCAGAGCGACGAAGATAATTTGCCTCCCTATGGGATACTAGATGAAATCTTGGAGCTATATGTGGAAAAGGATTTCAGTGCAGACGCAATAATCCATCAAGGTTTTGACGAAAAAATTGTTCGAAATGTTATTCAATTAGTAGATCGAAACGAGTATAAAAGAAGACAGAGCCCCGTCGGAATCCGGTTAACTAAACGTGGTTTTGGGAGGGACAGGCGTTACCCAATCACAAATGCCTGGGAAATTGATGGTTAGCTGGCCCTTCTATCGAAAACCTTCTTTAATTTAGTTGAATATACCTAACGTAATAATGTCGAAGAACGACCGATTTTCTTCTTCAACCTCTATATCTTGCTGAGAGTTAATAATCTGTTGACTACCCGAGGTTAATGGTCGCTGGGTTGGCGCAAGAGGAGGGTCAACTGCATTATCTCCAATAAGACCAAAGGTCACAGTGTATAGCAAAGATGGGTTTGTAATTTCAGTCCTTATAATGAAATCACCGTCAAAATCTATTGAAGCGTGTTCTGGATAATTCTCCTTAAGCAGAGCTAAGGAAGTGTCGGCAAGCTCATTTAATCCAAGTCTGAGGTAACATTCCACCATTATTGCAATTCCGTCTGCTACAGCAGGAGTGCCTTGAAAGTTTTCGACCACATATTGTGCCCGCCTTAACGCTGCAATGTATGCTCGACGCTCGGTATAGTAGTTGGCTACATGTAACTCGTACTGAGCTAAATTGTTGCGCAAGTAGATCATTCTCGTTCTTGCGTCACCAGCATACGGACTGTCTGGATAGAGTGCTAATAGTTGGGCGAAGTCCGTAAAAGATTCTTGAGCACGACCAGGGTCTCTCTTTGTGTGGTCTATTGGCAGAAAGCGATTGAATATACCACCTCCGTCTGTAAAAGATGAAAGGCCCTTCATATAGTATGCGTAGTCAATATTCTCGCTATCTGGGTGAAGTCGAATGAAGCGGTCAGCTGCTGCTCTTGCAGCCTCCATGTCGTCGTTTCTATAGTACGCATAAACGATTTCAATCTGTGCTTGCTCAGCGTATCGCCCAAATGGGAATCTTGATTCCAAGCCCTGATAGGTTGTTATGGCTGCCCGGAAATTTTGACCGTTCAGCTGATCTAATGCTCTTTCGTAAAACTGTGCTTCGGTTGAAAGGCCTGCGAATTCGTCGTCATCCTCGTCGCTCCCAAACAGACCGCAACCTGTCAAAAAGACACTAAGTAAAAGAGAGATATAGATTTTTTTGTTAGTAAACATCTATTATTCTTCGGATTTTGAGTAAAAAACTTCCATGAACGTAAACATAGTATAGCATTTAGTTGTATCCTATGAAGAAGAAGTTTAACTTGCTCGGTTGCAGACTAGTGGTCTCAATTGTTGACGGTGAGTTGTTATAATAATGCCTATGAGCGAATTACTATCGGATGAGGTGCCCGAAGATTTGGCGGGCAATCGTTTAGACAAAATAGCAGCTAATTTGTTTCCTAGGTATTCGAGAGCTAGGCTTCAGTCCTTGATTAAAGAAGGTAAGTTGCTAGTCAACGGCAAAGAGTCGCGTGCTAAAGACCGATTACAATCTGGAGATAGGATCGACGTAGCGGTCGAAACTCAAAATATTGTAGAGCATCGGGCTGAACGGATTCCTTTGAATATTGTTTATGAGGATGAGGCATTATTGATTTTAAACAAAGAAGCAGGTAGCGTAGTTCATCCGGCGGCTGGAAATAGGACCGGCACTTTACTGAATGGCCTGTTGCACTTGATTCCAGAACTCAAAGCGGTTCCTCGAGCGGGTATTGTTCATCGCCTAGACAAAGACACTACAGGCATCATGGTTGTAGCCAAAACTATCGAGTCTCACGTTAGTCTAGTTAATCAGCTTAAGCAACGTTCAATAAAAAGACAATATGAGGCTGTTGTCTCTGGAGTTTTGACCGGAGGCGGCGTCGTAGACGTGCCAATTGGCCGCCACCCAGTTCATCGAAAGAAACAAGCAGTCAACGAGGTCGGCAAAGAGGCGATAACGCACTACAGGGTACTTGATCGTTATCGATCACACACTCATGTCCAGCTTAGCCTTGAAACTGGTAGAACACATCAAATTCGCGTTCATATGACTCATATAAATCACCGAATAGTGGGTGATCAACTCTATGGCGGGCGTTTGCAAATGCCTGCGGCAAGTAGCCCAGAATTAACGAGGATTCTCCAAAATTTCAAAAGGCAGGCGCTCCATGCTAAAAGACTATCACTCATGCATCCAAAGACAGGAAAACAGATGAGTTGGGAAGTAGAGACAGCTGATGATATGCGGGCGTTGTTATATGCATTAAAGTGTGATCACAAAATGTTAGATTGAAAGTATGACATCAATCTCTAAAACTTTTCCGAATTGGCCTGCTCCCGAACGTATTCATGCCTTTGTTACCGAGCGAGCCGGGGGTGTCTCGGAGGGTAAGTTTGCTGGTTTGAATTTGGCTCGTCACGTCAATGACGATCTAAGCGCGGTTGAGCATAACAGAGAGTTGTTGCAGTCATCTGTTCCAGTAAATCTGACTTTTCAATGGTTAAATCAAATTCATAGCAACATAGCGAGCATAGTAACTGTTCCTGCCTCCCCTATTAAAGGTGACAGTTTGATCTGTAGAGAAGCAGGTATAGTTTGTTGTGTTTTAACTGCTGATTGCTTGCCTATATTTATGACAAATAAGGCAGGAACGGAGATAGCTGTAATCCATGCAGGCTGGCGTGGTATTTGTCGTGGGATTTTAAGCAATACCTTGAATGAAATGACCTCCCAACCAAGAGACTTGATGGCGTGGTTAGGCCCTGCTATTGGACCGTGCCACTACGAAGTAGGCGGTGAACTAAAAGATACTTTCGAAAATTCTATTGATTCAAAAGAATTATGGGCTGAGGTAGAAAAATGCTTTGGGTTTAGCCCTAAAGGAAGTAAATATTTTCTTGATTTATATAAGGCGGCAACGTTGCTTTTGAAGAATCTGGGTATAGTTGATATTTACAGAGGAAATAATTGTACTTTCTGTAACGAGGAAAAATATTACTCATACAGACGTGATCAGGAAACTGGTAGAATGGTGAGCTCTATCTTTATTAAACCAGGATATTAGTAGTATTTCCCCTAAGACCTTGTTTGTTTATCTAAATGATTGGGTTCAAAACCTTGTTTTTTTCGAGCTGCGATAATTAGACTCACTTCACATTGAGATTTATGACTGATAAGAACAAAAACAATGCGGTTATCCCAGACGAGCGCGGCAAGATAGATTGGTTTGTCTTCGGTAGTGCTGCTTTAGTTTTGTTTTCATTGACTATCCTGCTTGCTAGTTTCCCTGAACGCAGCGCTAGCCTGATCAATAACTTTTATATTTTTGTAACTTCGACTGTTGGTGTGGTGTATATATTAGCTGGCACATTAGTTTTAAGCTTCTTGATTTGGCTGTCATTAAGTAAATATGGTGTGATTATATTCGGTGACGAGGCGAAGCCAGAGTATTCGGAGTTTTCTTGGTGCTCTATGCTTTTTTGCGCGGGAATTGGAGCCTCGTTGCTCTATTGGAGCGCTACCGAATGGGTATTTTACTATACATCTCCTCCCTTTGGACTAACAAGCCGCTCCGATGAGGCTATAAATTGGGCCGTAAGCTATGGGGTTTTCCATTGGGGACCTGTCGGTTGGGCATTTTATTGCTTGCCCGCAATTGCTTTAGGCTGCTCGTTTCATATAAACAAAATGCCGACCCTTCGTTTGAGTGCGGCATGCGAGCCGGTATTAAAATCATACGTCAGTAGATGGCCGGGGCGAGTTCTTGACCTGCTTTTTTTGTTGGGTGTGATCGCTACATCAGCGACAGGATTGGGTTTTGGTACTTCTATCGTTTCCTCGTCTATAGCTGAATTAAGTGGCGTGGGAGAGGGGTTAGAATTACAAATTGGAATAATTGCAGTAGTAACTTTGATTATATCTATAAGTGTTTATAGAGGGTTGGATAGGGGGATATTAGTTTTCAGTAATGCTAATACTATCTTAGCTTTTGTGTTTATTTTATTCGTGTTAACGGTCGGCCCAACAATGTTTATTTTGGAAATGGGAATCACTTCCCTGGGGGTTATGGCGAGCGAATTTATAACCATGTTGTCGTGGGCTGATCCGCTGCAAAGGTCCGATTTTGTTGAATCATGGACAATTTTCTACTGGGCATGGTGGCTAGCCATGGGACCCTTTGTGGGTATGTTTATTTGTAAGATATCTAAAGGACGTAAGATTAGACAGGTAGTGTTTGGGATGCTTTTTTACGGTAGCGCGGGCTGCTCCTTATTTTTTATTGTTCTTGGAAATTACGCTCTACATGCAGAGTTGTTCGGCTTGTATCCGGTAGTCGAAAGTACCGTACAAGTGAGCCCTTCAGCGGCTATCGCTGGGCTCACTAGTATGCTTCCTGCGGGTAACTTTTGGTTATTTTATTTGGCGGTCATGGGTATTATTTTTATGACAACCACCTATGATTCGGCATCTTATGTTTTGGCTGCTGGCGCCTCACGTGAATTAAATGAAACCGGACACCCGATGCGCTGGCATAGAATGTTTTGGGCTGCAGCTTTGGGTATGCTGCCTGTTGTCCTTTTGTTTGTGGGTGGGCTGCGAGAATTGCAAACAGCGTCTTTGGTTGCTTCTCTTCCACTGCTATTTGTATATGGTTTACTTGTTGTTTCGATTCTGCGGACATTGCGAGGAAAGCTTAATCTGTAATGTATTCAAACAATCGAAATTAATGCATCTAGCACAGCATTGGGCTTCTCTGAGAGCATTGAATGACCGCAGTTTTCTAAACGGCATACTCTGCTATTTGGAATGTTTTGAGCTACCTTCAAGGCATTTGTTGGTGAGGTCATCTTGTCTTGATTTCCTATGATGACCAAGGTTTCAGAGGATACTGACTTGGCGATAGATTCACCTTCTCTGTATGCATTGCACGCTTTTAGGTCTGAAAAAAAAGTGCTTCCTGGTGCTTTCTCTAGAAGCCGTTGTCCGCTCATACTCATGCAGACTCCGGGCACCTCATTGCCCCCTAACTTGCCAAAATGGCTGTGACTCCAACTGTTTGCCATGTCTATTGCCGAATGGTCACTTTCCTCTGCCGCGGTAAGAAGGGACTCGGAAACAGGCATGGGAGTCGAAGTACCAAGGAGCGCTAGAGCGCGAGTTTTATCGGGATGCCTGGCTGCAAAGTTCAGAGCTATGAGGGATCCCATGCTGTGGCCTACTAAAGCCGCGTCTAGAATGCCTAATTCTTGCATAGCTGAAGCAAGCCAGTCTGTAAAATCATCGATGCTCTCGCAGCGTTTCCCTTTTGAGCGACCATGACAAGGTAAGTCGAAGGCATACACATTCAGATTATGGCGAGCAAAGTAACGTGAGGGCATGACGAATACGGTATGGTCCATGCCTGCCCCATGAAGAAAAACCACATTTTGTTGGCCGGCTTTTAATGAACCATTCCCATTGCTGAAAAATATTCTCTCACCCAAAATATTAGTAAACATATAATTAGTCCTTTTGCGAAGCCTTTAGCCCTTGTCTTAGATCGGCAATTAAATCTGAAGGGTCTTCAAGTCCGATCGATAATCGGATTAGCCCCTCTGAAATGCCCGCAGCTTCTAAGGATTTCGGATCCATTCTATGGTGCGTAGTGCTTGCGGGATGAATTACGAGAGACTTGGCATCACCAACATTGGCGAGATGAGAAAATAGCTCAAGTTTTTCAATAAATTTTATTCCGGCCTGTCTGCCTCCTTTGATCCCGAAGCTGAAGACGGCACCGCAGCCTTTAGGAAGTATGGTTTTTGCTAGCTCATGATCAGGGTGTGAGGGAAGCATAGGATGATTAAGCCATTCAACATTTTCATTTTGTTCAAGAAAATCAACGATGGCAGAAGTATTTTCAATATGTTTTTGCATCCTCAAGGGCAGCGTCTCAATTCCTTGAAGAATTTGAAAAGCGGTTGTGGGGCTCATGCAAGCTCCAAAGTCACGGAGTCCCTCTCTTCTTGCTCGTGTGATAAAGGCTGCTGGCCCGAACTCTTCCGCGAAGTTTAAATCATGAAAACCATCGTAAGGCTCTGTTAATGTCGGAAATCTCGTGGAAGACTCCCAATTAAATGTCCCACCATCTACCACTAGGCCCCCAATTACGACGCCGTGGCCGGATAAGAACTTCGTAGCTGAATGCACGACTATATCCGCTCCAAAATCGATTGGTCTGCAAAGGTAGGGTGTTACGAATGTCGCATCTACCATAAGGGGTAACCCTGATGTGTGAGCAATTTGTGACAGAGCAGGTAAATTTAATACTTCTAATCCAGGATTTCCGAGTACTTCACCAAATATCACTTTAGTGTTTGGCTTGATGGATGCTTTGATACTCTCCAAATTTCTTGGGTCAACGAAAGTTGTTTCAATGCCGAATCTTTTGAGCGTGTAATCTAAAAGGTTATGTGTTCCGCCATATAGACTTCTCGATGCGACTATATGGTCGCCGGCGCCCACTAATGTTGACAAAGCTAAGTGAAGAGCAGCTTGCCCGCTAGCTGTAGCGACGGCGCCAATCCCGTGATCTAAAGCGGCTATTCGCTCTTCAAGTACCGCATTGGTTGGGTTAGAAAGGCGAGAATATACATGTCCTGCTCGCTCGATGTTAAATAAGCCAACGGCAAAATCTGTGTCTTTAAAAACAAAACTCGCCGACTGGTAAATCGGTGTAGCCCTTGAGCCAGTGGTTGGATCGGGTTGTTGACCTGCATGGAGGCTCAACGTATCAAACTTTAGACCAGGAGGCTTTGACATTATATTTTCCATATCATGAAATTTTTAGGAGTAAGTTTTATTTTTGGTACTATAATCTTATCAAAAATAATGCGAGTAAAGTGAACGATATGACTTTCCACTACTTGGCAATGTTCCTCATAAACAAGATGGGGAATCTACTTAGACATAGGTTATAAAAATGCGAAGAGATAAGATAACTATTCTTGATGCTGGTATGGGTAAGACTCTTTCTATGAAAGGCGTAGAGATTCCTCCAACTATATGGTCTGCCAACGCGCTAATTGTGGCACCAGAGGTGGTTCTAGAAATACATCGTGAAAACATTTCGGCTGGAGCACGAATGATTACCACAAATAGTTACGGAATAATTCCTGCCGACCTCAGAAAAGAGGGTTTAGAGGGAAAATTCCTAGAGTTAAATCAAAGTGCGGGACAACTGGCGCAGAAGGCCGCTAGCGATTCAACGGAAGTAGTCAAAGTGGCAGGAAGCCTGCCGCCCTTGAATGGGAGTTACAGGCCTGACAGAGTTTTAAATAGAGAGACAATTGAACCAATTTATCGTCAGCAGTCGGAGGCTCTCTTTCCGTATGTCGACGTTTTTTTATGTGAAACTATGTCTACGATTCAAGAGGCAGTATCTGCGCTGTCAGTCGTCTCTGAATTAGGAAAGCCAGTTTTAGTTGGGTTAACTCTTCATGACGAACAAAGGGGTAAGTTGCGCAGCGGTGAATCTTTGCAGGATGCAATTTATGCATTAAACAAGTTCAACCCCGAGGGAATCGTAGCTAATTGTAGTTTACCTGAGCGGATTAGTGATGCTATGCCGACGCTGGTTGATAGCGGATTAACGTATAGGGGTGGATATGCTAATGCGTTTTGTAGCATCCCTAAAGACTGGTTGCTTGATGGAGAAAAAGACACCGACGGAAAATTGGAAATCAGAGAAGATTTATCACCTGACAGGTACCGTCAATTTGTGATTGAGTGGATCGAGAAAGGAGCCAATTTTATCGGGGGTTGTTGCGGGACAACTGCCGAACACATTAAGTCGATTAACACGTGGCTAGAGAGCAAAAAGCATCAAGGTGCTGACTAACAGCTGTTGGTTAAAGCTAAATATTCCTCCCAATTTCATTGAATTATCTCTTGTTGGACCTCACATAAGACTTAGACCTTTACGGTTCTATAGTTTTGAGAGGTAATTGGGAGGTATTATGCGAATTGATAAGATGACTAATAAGTTGCAATCTGCATTTGCAGATGCACAATCACTGGCTCTCAGACAAGAAAATAGTCAAATTGACCCCCTTCATTTATTACTTTCACTAATTGAACAAAAGAGTGGATCCATTAGGCCACTTTTGGCGCAAACAGGTTTTAATATAAGTGAGTTGCAAAGTCAGCTAGCCAAAGCGATCGAACAATTGCCAACAGTTGCTGATAATCAAGGCGAAGTATCTGTCTCTCCAGAATTGGCAAAGCTATTAAACAAAGCTGACAAACTTTCACAACGAGATGGGGACGCCTTTGTTTCTAGTGAGACTATTCTCGTGGTTGCCATGAGTGATACGGGCACAGTAGGAAAAATCTTGAACGATTTTGGGGTTTCATCTCTTGCTCTTGAAAACGCTATTGCAAATTTACGTGGAGGCGAGAATGTAACAGATCCGGATTCTGAAGAATCAAGACAGGCGCTGCGGAGGTTCTGTATTGATTTGACTCAGATGGCTGAAGATAGCCAGCTTGATCCTGTAATAGGCCGAGATGCTGAAATAAGAAGAACAATCCAAGTTCTGCAAAGACGAACGAAGAATAATCCTGTCCTTATCGGGGAACCTGGTGTCGGAAAAACGGCGATAGTGGAGGGTCTCGCCCAGAGGATCGTTAACGGTGAGGTACCTGAGGGATTGAAGGACAAGAAGGTGATGGCTTTAGATATGGGCGCCCTGATTGCTGGGGCTAAGTTTCGTGGCGAATTTGAGGACAGGCTAAAAGCAGTTCTAAATGAAATTTCTAAGCACGACGGCTCTGTAATTCTTTTTATTGACGAAATGCACACGATGGTTGGTGCAGGCAAGTCAGAAGGGGCCATGGACGCTGGTAATATGTTAAAGCCGGCTCTAGCTAGAGGAGAATTACACTGTGTTGGTGCTACTACGCTCGATGAATATCGACAGTATGTAGAAAAAGATGCGGCGCTTGAGAGACGCTTTCAAAAAGTGTTAGTTGAGGAGCCTTCAGAAGAGGATGCAGTTGCAATACTTCGGGGACTAAAAGAGAGGTATGAAATTCACCATGGGGTTGATATCTCTGACTCTGCGATAATTGCTTCCGCTAATTTGTCTCAAAGGTATATTTCAGATCGTCAACTACCAGACAAAGCAATTGATTTAATTGATGAGGCTGCCAGTTTGATTCGTATGGAGATTGACTCAAAGCCCGAGGAAATGGATAAGTTAGAGAGAAAATTAATCCAACTTAAGATAGAGCGAGAGGCACTAAAAAAAGATAAAGACCAATCGTCTAAAAAGCATAGGGAAAAATTAGAAGAAGATATTGCTGATTTGGAGAAAGAATTTACGGACCTAGAAGAGATCTGGAAGGGTGAAAAAGCAGTTCTCCAAGGAGCGCAGTCGCTTAAAAGTTCTATGGAAAAAGCCAGAGCCGATATGGAGGCAGCACGCCGTGGAGGAGATCTCGCTAGAATGTCTGAAATTCAGTATGGTTTGATACCTCAGCTTGAGCAGAGAATTGAGGATGCGACTGCGGCGGAGGCTGCTGAAAAGAAACTGGTACGAAACCGGGTTACTGAGGAGGAAATTGCAGACATAGTGTCTCGCTCGACAGGAATACCGGTGAGCAAAATGCTCCAAGGGGATAAGGAACGCCTTTTAAAAATGGAAGATTCTCTTCATAAAAGAGTAGTTGGCCAAGATGATGCAATCTCGGCCGTCGCGAATGCTGTAAGGAGATCTCGCTCAGGTCTTTCGGATCCCAATCAGCCGAATGGGTCTTTTCTCTTCCTTGGGCCTACTGGTGTGGGTAAAACGGAATTGTGCAAAGCGCTGGCTGAGTTCCTTTTTGATACAGAAAACGCGATGGTCAGGATAGATATGTCGGAATTTATGGAGCAGCATTCTGTTGCACGGTTGATAGGAGCGCCTCCCGGATATGTGGGGTATGAAGCCGGAGGATATCTTACGGAGGCTGTTAGGCGAAGGCCATATTCTGTATTGTTATTAGATGAGGTTGAGAAGGCTCATGCGGATGTTTTTAATATACTATTACAAGTAATGGATGATGGACGACTGACAGATGGACAAGGGCGAACTGTAGACTTTCGCAATACTGTAATTGTTATGACTTCCAATTTGGGGTCTGATCGAATCCAAGAGTTAATTAGCGAAGAAACCTCAGAATTTCATTCAGAAGCAAAGCTAAAGAACACTCTTTCAGAAATCATTAAGAAGCATTTTTCTCCAGAATTCGTTAACCGTATAGATGAAACTGTAATATTTCATCCATTAAGCCGCCGTCATATACGCAGTATCGCTGAAATTCAAATAAATCGTTTGAACTCAAGATTAGCAGAAAACAGCCTGAGTATTGAGCTAAGTTCCGATGCGATAGATAGACTTGTTGAAGCCGGTTTTGATCCTGTTTTTGGAGCGAGACCTCTCAAGCGTGCTATTCAAAACGTTCTCGAAAACCCTTTAGCCGAAGGTATACTTGATGGAAGCTATTCCACTGAAAATAAGATAGCCGTTAATGTAGACTCGAAGGGTAAACTACTTTTCAACTGAGGTATTGGAAATTCTCTGCGTGTTTCTGCTGAGTAGTAAACTAAGGGCATTTTTCTATAAGTGCTTGACTTTCGTTAAATAACCGGGAGAATGCCGGCGTCTGTGTGCTGGAGGATAGTGGTGTACCCCAAAATTCCCCCAGATTGCATTGATCTGCCGTAACCCGGCTCTCAAAGCATATACGGTAGGGTGAAGAACAACATCTACCTCAGGCGTCTTTCACGTTATCGCGTGTGGAGCCGACATCAAGCAATAGCTGCGTACTTTAAGGTGCTCAACTGGTATTGTTAGATGTTATTACTTTCTAAGTAGAGAAATTTTTAATAGTGGTTAGCAAATTGGGCTAATGCTGCTGGCTTTCTGTGAAGTTTTTTAAAAAATTGAATTTATAGTATAGAGGCGAGAAAAGTGGATCAACTATCTGGTGGTGACATGCTGATTCGTGCATTGCACGATGAAGGAGTTGAAATCATATTTGGATATCCTGGTGGAGCCGTTCTTCATATTTATGACGCAATATTTCGTCAGGATAAAGTGGAGCATATTCTTGTTCGTCATGAGCAGGCGGCGACGCATGCCGCTGATGGCTATGCTCGGGCAACAGGTAAACCCGGAGTAGTGCTAGTCACATCAGGTCCTGGTGCAACAAATGCTGTGACTGGTCTTGCCACTGCATATATGGATTCGATACCCATGATTGTTATTTCCGGACAAGTGGAAAGCAGGATGATCGGGACAGATAGTTTTCAAGAAACAGATATGGTTGGGATTTCTCGACCGATTGTTAAGCATAGCTTTATGGTTCAAAAAGCTGAAGATATCCCTTCAGTTATAAAGAAAGCCTTTTACATAGCGACAACCGGGCGGCCTGGTCCTGTCGTGATTGACATTCCAAAAGATGCGACAGACCCAAAACAGACATTTGAATATGAATATCCGAAAAGTGTCAAATTGCGTTCCTATGCAGTACCTAATAAAGGACATTCTGGTCAAATAAAAAAGGCAATGGAACTGTTATTAAAAGCGGAACGACCAATGATTTATTCCGGAGGCGGAGTAATACAAGGTGAGGGGTCAGACGTTTTAACCAAACTAACGAAAAAACTAGGGTTTCCTATAACTAATACTCTAATGGGGCTTGGTGCTTACCCTGCTTCGGACAGACAGTTTTTAGGAATGCTAGGTATGCATGGGACATACGAAGCAAATATGGCGATGCATAATTGTGATGTATTGTTATGCATAGGAGCCCGCTTTGATGATCGAGTCACCAATTCAGACACCTCTAAATTTTGTCCAAACGCAAAGATTCTGCACGTTGATATTGATCCAGCTGCCATTTCGAAAACCGTGACTGCAGATATTCCGATTGTTGGTTCAGTAATACCAGTTATTGAAGAGATGTTGCAGCAATTCGACAAATCTAAGACGAAGATAGATACGCATAAGCTGGAGAGTTGGTGGGAGCAGATAGAGCAGTGGCGCAAAAAAAATTGCCTTGGGATAAGTCCTCGAGCGGATGGAATAATATTGCCACAAGAAGCCGTAAAGGCAGTATTCGAAATTACTGAGGGAAAGGCATATGTTTCCTCAGATGTTGGGCAACATCAAATGTTTGCGGCTCAACACTATGGTTTTGATAAGCCGCGACGATGGATTAACTCTGGAGGGTTGGGAACCATGGGATTTGGGTTCCCTGCAGCTATGGGAGTTCAGCTCGCCTTTCCTGAGGAGATTTCAGTTTGTATTACAGGCGAGGGCAGTTTCCTCATGAATCAACAGGAATTTGCCACATGCATGCAATACCAATTGCCAGTAAAGATAATCTGTCTGAATAACCAGGCCTTAGGAATGGTGAAGCAGTGGCAGGATATGCAATACGGAGGTCGACATTCTCACAGCACTTATGCGGAGTCATTGCCAGATTTTTCAAAGTTAGCCGAAGCCTATGGACACGTAGGTATTAAGATTTCCAAAGCAGACGAATTGTATCCGAAATTAGAGGAAGCGTTCTCAATGAAGGATAAGCTAGTTTTTGTCGATATTCTTGTCGATCCAGATGAGCATGTTTATCCTATGGCTATAAAGGGTGGGGCAATGAAGGATATGGTGTTAAGCAAAACGGAGCGCACATGAGACACATAATATCAGTTTTATTAGAGAATGAGCCTGGCGCTCTGTCGAGAGTGGTCGGACTTTTCTCTCAGAGAAACTATAACATTGACAGTTTAACAGTTGCTCCAACTGAAGATACGTCTTTGTCACGTTTGACGCTAACAACAACCGGAGATGACGCCCGGATAGAGCAAATCACTAAGCATCTCAATAAACTTGTTGACGTGGTTAAGTTGGTTGATCTGACGGAGGGGGCTCATATAGAAAGGGAACTGATGCTAATTAAGATAAAAGCATCAGGTACGCAACGAGGGGAAGTTAAGAGAGTCGCCGATATTTTTCGTGGGCAGGTTGTGGATTTAACGAGCACTGTTTTTACAGTGCAATTAATTGGGACTGAAGAAAAGCTTGATGCTTTTATAGCTGCGCTAGGTGACAATCCCGTTCTTGAAGTTGCACGTACAGGAATTTCTGGTGTTTCTCGAGGGGAAAAAACATTATCGCTTTAAACTGATGGACTCCAATAAGAAGTTTCTCAAATAATTCCTAGGTTTTGAGATGGATTTTCGGCGTAATCTTTAAATTGCTTTTTTCATTGCAGTCATATGCATCCGCAGTTTTTTGCCCACGACCTCAATCGGATGAGATCGAATGGTTTCATTGGCTGCTATTAGTTCTGCGTTGTCCGATCCAAAATCGTTTAATTGTAACCCTTTGCCGATTACGTCGGTGTCAATATTACTCATGAAGTCGTCTAATAGAGGAACACATTCGTGAGAGAATAAATAACAGCCATATTCAGCGGTATCTGAGATAACTTTGTTCATTTCGTAAAGCTTTTTGCGGCCTATTAAATTTGCTATGAGCGGGACCTCATGAAGCGATTCATAGTAGGCCGACTCGGCGATTACACCACTGGTTGTCATAGTCTCAAAGGCAAGTTCTACACCTGCCTTAACCATCGCTACCATGAGTATTCCTTTATCATAGTATTCCTGCTCGCTGATAGAAGACTCGCTTGCAGTCGACTTCTCAAAAGGTGTCTCCGCAGTCGCTTCTCGCCAGGTAAGTAAATTTTTATCGTCATTTTTCCAATCATCCATCATTCCTGATGAGAAACTGCCGGTTACAATATCGTCCATATGCTTCTGAAAAAGTGGTGCCATTAATTTTTTGAGGTCATCGGCGAGTTTAACAGCGACGAGTTTTGCCGGATTTGATAAGCGGTCCATCATATTGGTAATCCCTCCATGTTTTAGACCTTCTGCAACCGTTTCCCATCCGTGTTGTACTAATTTTGATGCATAATTCTCGTCTATGCCTTTTTCGACCATCTTATCAAAACAGAGAAGTGATCCAGTTTGCAGCATACCGCACAGTATCGTTTGTTCGCCCATTAAGTCAGACTTAACTTCTGCGATAAAAGATGATTCGAGAACTCCAGCGCGGTGACCGCCGGTGGCCGCCGCATAAGCTTTAGCTATGTCCAGGCCATCTCCATTGGGGTCATTTTCAGAATGGACTGCTATTAGTGTAGGCACTCCAAATCCACGTTTATACTCTTCTCTTACCTCAGTTCCTGGACATTTAGGCGCTACCATAATAACGGTTATGTCATCTCTTATTTGCATCCCCTCCTCGACAATATTGAACCCATGGGAGTAGGCTAAGCACGACCCTTCCTTCATTAGAGGCATTATTTGTTCGACCACGGGCGAGTGTTGCTTGTCAGGCGTTAAATTCAATACTAGATCAGCTGTGGGTATTAATTCTTCATAGGTGCCTACAACAAAGCCATTTTCTGTGGCGCTTTTCCATGATGCCCGTTTCTCTGAAATTGCTGCGTTTCGCAGAGTAAAGGCGATATCAAGACCGCTATCCCGCATATTTAGACCTTGATTTAAACCTTGAGCTCCGCACCCTACGATTACAATTTTGGCGCCTTTGAGTTTATTTACACCGTCGCTGAATTCAGATTGATCCATGAAGCGGCACTTGCCGAGTTGTTCCAATTGGAGACGAAGAGGTAAGGTATTAAAGTAATTCATGGACAAACTCCGTATTTTTTTGTCTGATCAATCTTTCTTGCTATCAAAAAAGTCGTGAGGCCGGATCATATAGCATCTGATTTGTGGGGTAAAATACAAAAATTAAAGAGTCCTCACATAGAAATGGGTTGTATAATCGATTAAACCTATCTTAAACATGCCCAAAGGCGATTATGACCAAAGAAGATCAAGAAGCAGATATAAATATACCTATAGACGAGCATGAGGAGATAGTTTCTGAGGGTGGAAAAGAGATTCGCCGACGAGGCGTTTATTTATTGCCAAACCTTTTTACTCTAGCGGCTCTTTTTGCGGGGTTTTATGGCGTAATAGCCGGGATGTCAGGAAGTTTTGATGAGGCTGGTTGGGCAATACTTATCGCGGGCGTTTGCGATGGTTTGGATGGCAGAATTGCGCGTTTGACGGGTACTCAGTCGGCTTTCGGAGCGGAGTTTGACAGCTTGGCTGACGTTATTTCTTTCGGGATGGCGCCCTCACTTTTGATGTTTACTTGGGCGTTTGAGTCGCTGGGTCAGTTTGGGTGGGCAGCAAGCTTTATGTTTGTATCGTGCGCGGCGTTGCGTCTTGCTCGGTATAATGTCCAGTTAGGAACAGTAAACAAGAGGTTCTTTTTAGGGCTGCAAAGCCCAGTGGCTGCGGGAATCGTAACCGGGATTCCTTGGGTGGGATATCATTATGGGGTCGAGGTAACACCAGTTATATCCTATGTCTGCGCCTTTGTTACCATATTTACAGGGCTATTAATGATTTCAAATTATCAATATTTTAGTTTTAAGGAACTCAACTTTAAGGGGACTGTCCCTTATATGGTTTTTGTCTTTACGATAGTATTACTAGTCGTTATTGCGCAGAATCCCCATGAGATGCTGTTTTCAATGTGTGTGATTTATGCGCTTTCTGGCCCGATTGGCTGGATAAGGAATCGAATAAAGGGTAAAAAAACGGCGCAGGCAGAGGGCCCCGGAGATGAAGAGGGCTAATGTTAGCGAAAATAGAAAATCAGCGAACCGGTCTTATGACCGCAGCGTAAGAGAAAGGGTTAAAACCATCCTTTACTCCATAGTAGGTGAATTATTATGTTGATCAAGAAACCTTCGGATATTAAATCCTCTGAAATCACTCCAGAATCTGTGTACCGAAATCGGCGGGAATTTATTAAAGATGGGACTAAGTTGATCGCGGGTTCTATGGGCATCGGTGGTTCACTAACCTCAATTGCCCAAGATGGAGATACTCTAAAGGCCAGAGCGCCGGCAGCTATGCGTCGGAGTCCGCCAGCGAATTGGTGGGCAGCAAAATTTAATAACATCAAATCCGCACCGGATTCGGAACCTTTTTTTACTGGAGAGTCACTTACTCCATATGAAGATGTGACCATATATAATAATTTTTACGAGTTTGGTATGAATAAATCCGATCCGGCGACGCGGTCTGGTGAGTTCAAAACTGAGCCTTGGACTGTTGAAATTACCGGTGAAGTTGCTAAGCCAGGAAAATATGATTTAGAGAATATTTTGAAACCAGTCGATTTAGAAGAGAGAATCTATCGTTTGAGGTGCGTAGAAGCATGGTCAATGGTTATTCCTTGGATTGGTTTTCCGTTAGCTGATTTGATTAAACAATTCGAACCGACCTCCAAGGCTAAATTCGTTGAATTTGAGACTATTGTGGATTCAGAGTCCATGCCCGGCATTAATTCCCGATTTGCTATCGTCAGCTGGCCTTATCGTGAGGGATTGAGGATTGACGAAGCGACTAATCCATTGACGTTTATGGCTGTAGGTTTGTATGGCTCTTATTTGCCAGCCCAAAACGGAGCACCTATGCGACTAGTAGTGCCTTGGAAATATGGGTTTAAAAGTATCAAGTCTATAGTCAAAATTAATTTCCGTGAGACACAGCCCAACACGACATGGAATGATTTGCAGGCTAATGAGTACGGTTTTTATGCAAATGTTAATCCTGAAGTTCATCACCCAAGGTGGCGACAAGATATGGAGCGCAGATTGCCCCAAACATTGTTTAGTAGGCGGGTTATAGAAACACGGTTGT
>MDSV01230092.1_pt1 | contig 17840 bp, 15 predicted proteins | sample 810851 | NCBI WGS metagenome assembly MDSV01 (sample SAMN05326640, study PRJNA326480) | marine metagenome | isolation source: seawater | place: Atlantic Ocean: North East | collected 2012 | reverse complement strand
TTCAAGTAATTTTGTAACAATGGCTCGTCCTTCGTCTTGTTTCAAATCGACGACGATGCTTTCTTTACCTGCATTTGTCTTCATCGCTGAGATACCCCCGCGACCCATGCCTCTAAAAGGATCGCCTCCTGGTTGTTCTATTTTTATCACTCGAGCACCGAGGTCAGCGAGATGAGCTGAGGCCAAAGGACCCGCAATAATTGTGGCGAAATCCAATACCAAAACCCCATCAAGTGCGGGCGCGCCTGAATGGTCGCCGTTGGTAAATGGCATCCATGGTGAACGGGGTGATTTCGCTTCTTTATCGAATACTTCGAAGGTGTGTTGCCCAGGATTGGGGATTATGCCAGTAATTTGGGCAGGAGATTTTGTAAAGCGGGCAAGTGGACCAAGTTGTTTCATAGGTGGACGATCTTGATCAGTCTCACCAAACATACCGAGCACGGCTTCAGTTACGGATGTGGTTGCCTTAAGTCGTGGTCCGCGTCCATCTGGGAGTTCAATTACATGTCCATTTTTTGTTAAATCCGGATCAGTGAGAGCTGATTGAGTTGTTTGCCAAGGATGGGCTACCACTCCGCCATGATCTGAGAAGATTTTCATCCATTCGTCGGTGGTTTTTTCCCGCATACGCAGCAGCATTGCATTTCGAAATTCTTCTCGCGCTTCTTCCGGCCACTCAAAAGGAGGGCCTTCGTAGCGCTCGTCTCCATAAATTTGAAAGAGCTCGGCTGCAACTATGAAATTTTCGAAAAGATGTTGAAGTAGATTGCCTAATTGAATCCAGTCACCATCTTTTGTTTGAACTGGGTGATAGTTAATCGTGGGCATAGCAACAGCGGGCGACGGAAACATATTTAGCATATCTTCCCAGGAGTCTGGATCTTTTTCTATTAGACTTTGTAGCGTCAGTCCCGCCAAGTCATAGGGGAGTAAACCTTGTAGCAGACTTGTTTCGACATATTGCCCAAAGCCAATACGTTCGCGCGCATATAGTGCAGCAAAAATTCCTGTAATAGCGGCTTGCGAGGTCGCGTGCGACGAGGCTTGTACTGCTGAGTACGTAGGGCCTTCTCGAGGAGTGAGGCCAGTAAATGCTTGCATTCGTCCAGCTTTAGCGGCCACTACACCCTCGTAGCCTGGATAACCTACGTATGGACCGTAAGGTCCGAATCCGGATATTTGGCAGTAGACTAGGCCGGCATTTCGACTTGCAAGTACATCGTAATCGCAACCTAAATCTACGGCTGAGTGCGCACGGAAGGAGGTAACCACTACATCGGTAGTCTCTACCAGTCTATAAAGTCGTTCACGTTCAACTTCGCGCTTTAAATCTATTTCTACGGACCGTTTACCACGGAGCCACATTGGCGCATTAATTGATGTTCTAAAGGGATCCCCTCCTGGTCGTTCGATTTTGATCACGTCGGCACCAAAGTCAGCGAGGGCCATAGTCGCCATGCCACCCACGGGACCGGATGACAAATCAAGAACGCGGAGGTGTTTAAGTGGTAATTCCATAAGCGTAGCCTATCCTGAATAGCCTCAAAACGCGATCATTTTGAGTTCATTACAGCACTTCCTCTATCTCAACGACCCTTTTTTCTTGAACTGATCTTTCTGCAGCCAGCCCCATCGCAACTGACCACAATCCATCATTGACAGTTACCTGTGGGGGGTGGTTATTTATGATTGACTTCATAAAGTCGAGGTGTTCATAATATGTTGCACCACCATGTCCGGATGCAATATCTGACGGGATGGGCACATCAATTGTTTTGATACGACTGGGATTCCGATAGTCTCCGAGTGTCCAGTCGGGCCAGGAATCTTCTCTTAGACCGATTGTTACGGTAGAGGATGGCTGGCGGCATTCTATTTTTCCAGCTTCACCTACAATTTGAATTTCTGTTTGTTCCGTACTTTGTTCGGCAAACATACACAAATCAAGCATCGCTCGGGCCCCCGAAACGAAGTCCACAATTACAAAGGCATTATCTAAAATATCCGGAGTTTCATTATCATACCTTTCATTTTTATGGTTTAGCCCAATGCCACCAGACGCGAATACTGAGACAGGATCGGAACTCAAGATATATCTCATTAGGTCAAAAAAGTGACAGCATTTTTCTACCAAGGTTCCACCGGTATTCCGGTTGAACCGATTCCAGTCACCTACTTTTGGCAGAAATGGGTGTCGATGCTCACGAATGGACACCATGTGGATTTGCCCGATCGTTCCTAGATGAGCTTCATTTATAGCGTGACTGACTGGAGGTGCATATCTATATTCCATACCTGTCCAGACGACCCCAGGATAATTGTGCAACAGATTTGAAATCATTTTTGCATCTTTGATTGATGTGGCCAAGGGTTTTTCAATCAAAATATGTTGGTTATTTTGAATTAATTGTGGAAGCATTTCAGCATGTGTGTAGTTTGGCGAGGAAATAATTAGAGCGTCAATATCGTCTCTCTTGCAGAATTTTTCAAAATTGTCATAGGCCTCTGCAAACGGTATGAGCTCCGATGCTCGAGTGCGCGAGGTTTCATCGGGGTCGTAAAAGGCGGTAACTTCAGCGTTTGGGATTAACGAGAGGATTCGAATGTGTTCTCGACCCATTAAGCCCACTCCTACGATTCCATACCGAAGGATTCGATCATTCATTTGCTAATCTCCGGTTCGTAGCTTTTGTCCAGTTTCAATGGTTTTTAGGTTGTCGATCTGGTCCCGGAGGGCCAGCAAAAGCTTGAGCTATTTTTAGATATTCGGAAGCACTCTCACCCTCACTTTTTATTTGCGTATCGTTTAGATGTAATCTCCTTGTCACCACCCGACAAAATTCACCTGCAGAGCCGGTAATGCGATTCTTTGCTTCAGGATTACCCCATTCCCATATATCGCCAGACGGTGATATTAACTCCACTCTGATTTCTGTATCAGGCACATCAAGACCACGGTTTTGATAGGCAAATCCTCGAGTGATGACTCCAAGATGGGCTACGTGTAACAAACGGTCTGAGTCGACCGGAGTAATTTTTGCCGCATCGAGCGCATCTAGACCGTGCGACCAACACTCCATTAAGCGAGCAGTTGCGAAAGACCGAACGGACATGGGCGGTCCAGCCCAAGGTAATCGATCCTTTGCATCAAGTTTCCGTAGTGCATCGTTCTGTTCTTTTCTAACTCTTCGCCACCAAGCCAATAATTCTGGGATTGATAAATTTCTAGCTTGTCTTTGCCGATCATTTTGAAGAGTGTCTTTGGGAGCATTTGCTTGATCAGAGGGTGTTCTGACGGGCATTTCTTTTTTTGTTGCGACATGTGCGGCAGTTTCGTCGACATCAGCAAGATGAGAGATACAGTCACGTAAGAGCCAGCCATCCGCTGGAGATTCATTTTCCCAAGTGTCTAAGTCTATGTCTGCGAGGGCTGCATCTAGGTAGTCCTGCTCGTCCTTGAGATCGTCCAGTAATTGAGTCATTGCGTCTTTATTTTTCATGATTCTGAGTTTAGCGCTGAAAGCCATTTTTCACATGCATTTATTTGCTGACGTACGGAACTTTTTTTGTTACTCTTTTGACGCAATGTATACATGAGGGATTGGTAGGTATTTAATGTCAGATCATCCGATGCGTGGAAGAACCGCAATATCAGGACTGGGTGAAACCAAATATTACAAGCGTGCGATGGCTCCAGATGGTGAATTCAAGATGTGTTTGGAAGCAATTTTATTAGCTTGTGAAGACGCTGGTGTAGACCCCAGAGATATTGATGGTTTTTGTTCTTATTCCAACGAACGATCTTCTCCAGATCGTATAGCGGCTGCTCTTGATATCAAAGAGATGCGTTTATCAAATATGTTCTGGGGTGGCGGTGGCGGTGGCGGTTCAGGCGCACTGGCTAATGCGGTCTCAGCAATTATTTCTGGCCAGTGTGAGGTAGTTGTCGTATATCGTGCCTTGGCCCAAGGTCAGTTTGGCAGATTTGGGCAGGGAGCCGTTGTAAACGAAGTAAATAATGATGGCAAATGGACTGCTCCATTTGGATTAATGTCACCTGCTCAATCATTTGCTATGCGTGTTAGAAGATTTATGCACGAAAATGGTGTTCAGCAAGAAGCACTGCGAGCAATTTCAATGGCATCGTATCACCATGCCCAGCAAAATCCTCGAGCAGTTATGCACGGTAGGGAACTGACAGAGGAAATTTATGATCAGTCTAGATGGATTGTTGAGCCTTTTCATCTGTTCGATTGCTGCATGGAGAACGATGGTGCTGCTGCAATTATCGTGACGTCTGTGGAGCGTGCTCGAGACTTAAAGCCGACACCCGCGGTGGTTTTGGCGGTGGCTCAGGGGTCGACCGCTCGAAATCAGGCTCCAGCCCATAATGCGGACATATATGCCACATCAAATTTCCAACATGTCGGGAAGCGGTTATACGAGATTGCGGGCGTAACTCCTAACGACGTCGACGTATCTCAGGTTTATGAGAACTTCACAGGCGGGGTTATGATGAGTATCGTTGAGCATGGTCTTTGCTCAGCTGATGAAGTAAACGACATATTTACCCTTGAGAATTTTAAATCCACAGGTAAACTACCTATTAATACAAGTGGAGGAAATCTGGCCGAGTGCTATATGCACGGCTTGGAATTGATTATTGAGGCGGCACGACAAATTCGTGGGCAGTCTCCTAATCAGGTATCCGATGCTGAGGTGGCTTTAGTTGCATCTGGCCCGATGGTGACTCCGGTAAGTAGTTGTATTTTGGGGGTGGATCGATGACGACAGGTGAACTTTCTCAGTGGCACGCTTCTGAACCAGATAACTATTTACCGCCTGGGCTTGCGGCTCCAAGGCCTTGGCAAGATGGACTAGATACCCCGTATTGGGATGCAATTGAACGAGATAGCTTGGTAGTGCAATATTGTGACGCTTGTGACGCTCATCAATGGGGACCTGAATGGATTTGTCACAGATGTCATAAATTTGACCTTGAGTACGTGGAGGTCGAGCCGAAGGGTAGGATTTATTCTTGGGAGAGAGTTTGGCACCCAGTACATCCTGCTCTTCAAGCGAGCTGTCCTTATATGGTTGTCTTAGTTGAATTACCAGGCGCTGATAATGTTCGTATGGTAGGAAACCTACTTGGTGATCCGTTACGACCTATAACCATCGGTGAGGAAGTAGAAGCAGTCTTTGAACATCACAAGGATGCTGATCCACCATACACATTAGTACAGTGGAAACGCGCTGGCGATTGAACAGCTCCCCAGTGTTGGTCGGAGAATTTCTTCGTTATGTTAGGTGCTCAGTCAGAAAAATCGACAGATCAGATATTGAATCTTGATTGATTTCATGTTGCATTGAGTATTCTTTCATTGTTACATTGGCGCCTCGGTTTTGAAGCCTGCTATATGATTCCCGACCACGTGCAATGTCGACCATAGGATCATCAGTACCGTGTTGCACGAGTATTGGGAGGTCTAGGGGCAAATTGTCTTTTTGATCCAGATCGTCAGGTAACCAAGTTGATAGCGCTGCAACCGCAGACGTTGTAATCCGGTTACTGAATGCAAGTCGATAGGCGAGCGACCCTCCTTGGCTAAATCCTACAAGTGCTACTTTTCCTCCATCCGCAGCGTATTTGTTTAAGGCGGCCGGAATAAAAGATTCAAGTACGGAGACCATTTCGTCTATGTCACCTTCTATTTTTTCACCATGCTCATCGCGCTGTTCCCAGGTAAACATCTGATTGCTAGAGGGAGCTTGGTAACCGGCGGGGACACTGACTGTATGAGGTGCTTGCGGACAGATTATCAATGCGTTCCCCTCACAGAGATGGGGCGCAAGCGGGAGCAAATCTAGACCATGTGCTCCATATCCATGTAGCAATATAATTGTAGGAAGTTCTATATTGGAGCTATTTTTCGGACTGTAAACTGCGTGGGTTAACAGGGATAAATCGTTTTCGTTGTGCGCCATAGGACCTCTAATCTCCTAGTATCCCTTGTGTCGGGTTTAGCTAGCTGTTGACTTGGTGTTTAAAGTATAGTTAACAAGGGAGTTAGTTATGGCGGTTGAAATTACCTTATTCAGTCCCGATATCACTTGTGAACATTGCATCGAGACTATCAAAGCAACCACGGATGCCATTGAGGGTGCCAGATTTCTAGCTGGAGATGCCGATAGGCGCTCATTTTCACTTTCTCTCGAGCAAGGCCTAATACTTGATCGGTTGCAAACTCGCTTGGGGGAGGCTGGTTATTCTTTGGGACCCGCAGCGCTTGCACCACTCGCAGGATCTTCTGGCACCAAGTATGATCCCAAGCCTGTGATTATTTCGACCGATTATGGTGCAGAAATTTTATATACGTGTCCATGTGGTAGTTCTAGCGAAAGCGTCGAGTTTCATCGAGCACTTAAGCAGCAGACTATTCAATCATGTTGTGATCATCACGCAATTGCTGAGGTTACTGCAGCTTGGCGACTTTTGGATGAACTTGGTTCGAGTTATCAAATTGAGAGTACTGAAGTTGAGATGCCATGGGGGCAGTCAATGGAATTTGCAATCGCTCGTTTGATTGCAAAGCCTTCGTAGCAAATATCTGTGCTGATGAATGAGATGAATTCAACTACCGGAACCGTGCTTAACGGGTCTGTCTCTGGGATGACTTGTGCGTCATGCGTGAGAAGAGTAGAGTCAGCCCTTTTAGAAATAGAAGGGGTAACTGTTGCGTCTGTAAACCTAGTTACGAACAGCGCAATAATCGAGATTGAAGAGGTTGTAGAGGAAACCGAGGCTACATTAGCGGCAGCAATTAATCAGATTGGATACGCATTAGATTTCCCAAGTGGTGAATCAAAGTTTTCGTGGCTGGAATCAGTTTTTCGCAGACAAGATAAAGAAATCGCAGTTCTTCGGTTTAGGACGGTTATAGGCGTCCTTACAGCCGCACCTATTTTGCTATTTATGTGTTCTCGTTTTTTTTTCTCGTTCGAAATTGTTGATCCATCTATTCGATTTTTTGATCTTGAGGCCACTAAGTTCATGTCCTTTGTCTTAGCTAGTATTTCTATCAGTTGGATTGCCGCTCCAATTCACACGGCAACCTTACGGTCTCTGAAAAACAGATCTGCGGATATGAACACGCTTATAACTCTTGGAATCACCACAGCATATATATACAGTGTAGTCGTCTTATTTATGCCTTTTCTGCAGGCATCGATAGAGATTTCGAATCAGGCGCTTTATTTTGATGCAGTCGTCTTAGTAGTGTTTTTCTTGTGGTTAGGTCGATTTCTAGAGGCAAGAGCCCGATATAACGCCGGACAGATGTTACGAAATCTAGCGTCGACTTATCCCGAGACAGCAAATGTAATCGAGAATGATGGATCGGAATTTCAGATACCGGCGAAAGCGGTCAGAACGGGTGAAATCGTGATTGTTCGGGCAGGTGAGAGGGTGCCTGTTGATGGACAGATTATCGAAGGAGAGACTGCGGCTAATGAATCGATGGTGACGGGTGAGTCCAAGCCTGTCTTGAAGAAAGCTGGTGACTTATTGATTGGAGGGAGTCAGAATATCAATGGCACCGTGAAGATCAAGGCAACAACAGTTGGCGAAACAAGTATCTATTCAAATATCGCTCAACTTGTCGAGCGTGCGCAAGCATCAAAGGCACCAATTCAGGAACTTGCAGATAGATTGGCCTCGATTTTTGTGCCAGCTGTCTTATGTTTGGCCGTTTTTACTTTCTTTGGTTGGTGGCTTTTCGGTCCTTCTAACGGATTCACATATGCCATCATTAATTCGGTCACAGTTTTAGTAGTTGCGTGCCCATGTGCTCTGGGTCTCGCAACGCCGGCTGCTATTGCAATGTCAATTGGGCAGGCTGCAAAATCGGGAATCCTAATTTCCAATGCTGGGGTTTTTGAAAATCTAACCAAGACGAAAAAACTATTATTTGATAAAACTGGAACTATAACTGACGGGACACCTCGCGTGGCTGCGATATTTACTAGCGCGGATTCAACGTTAAGTGAGGAGGAGCTGATTTTTATGGTGGCAAGTGCTGAGCGAGGATCAAACCATCCACATGCGACAGCAATGTTTGACCTCGCTCGTGACAGAGACATTGAACTTGTTTGGCCTCTAACCTTCAGGGCTTGGCCAGGAAATGGGATTACTGCCGAGCTCAGCAGGGATGATGAGGAATACAAAGTCGTTATTGGAAATAGCGCCTTGCTTTTGTCACAAGATATTTCAGTGAGTGGTCTGAATGATATTTTTGAGACGTCCGTTGCAGATGGGCTAACTCCCGTGTTTCTGGCGGTCAATGGATGTGCAGTCGGGATATTTGGGTTGGAAGACCCTGTGAGAGTAGATGCCAAATCAGTCATTCAGGGCCTCAGACAATTTTCAGTGGTTCCTATGATGGTTTCTGGTGATATTGCGGTTGTTACGGATCTTGTCGCCAAAAAAGTGGGCATTGATATGGCCTTTTCAGAGATTAGTCCGGCAGAAAAGTACCAAATCGTAACAGCGGAGCAAGATACCCAAACCGGCCTCGTTGCAATGATCGGTGACGGTATTAATGATGCGCCAGCACTCGCTCAAGCTGACGTGGGTATATCTATGATGAACAGTTCTGATCTCACTCAAAGTAGCGCTGGAGTGAATTTTTTGCGATCAGATTTATCAGGACTTTTATATTTACTAAAACTATCTCACGCCACGATTCGAGTGATGCGTCAGAATCTGGGTTGGGCTTTTATTTATAACTTGCTTCTGTTGCCGGTTGCGATGGGGGCAGGGTACGTGTCGACTCAATTATTTTTTGGTGATGTAGAAGTTCCCAAATCGTTGTCAATTATTTTTTCCGAAAATTGGTTTTTGAATCCGGCCGCAGCTGGCGCAGCTATGGCATTTTCGTCATTATCAGTCATTTTAAATAGCTTGCGTTTGGGGCAGTTACGGGTAGACTCTTAGCTGTCATTTGCAACTTTCTAAATCAATAAAAAAGTTACCGATCGATTAGACTATTGGGATAGTTTTATACTTTTTTGGAGGATTTTATGGACTTCAATTTCACGACTAAGCAGACGGAATTTCGCACGACTGTTCACGCTTTCATAGAAGATAATTGGGTGAAAGGTGCGTGGGCGGCCCGCAGCGAACGCTGGAAAGCGGCTAGGGCATACGAGAGTTCTCTAGCCGACGGCGGCTGGCTGACTATGTCATGGCCTGAGGATTACGGCGGCGGCGGCGCCACTTACTGGGAACAAATGATTTTTAATGAAGAATCGGCATTAGCTAATGCACCTTCGGGTGGACAAGGGGCTGACAGAGTAGGTCCGGTGCTTATTATTCATGGAACTGATGCCCAAAAGCAGGAGCATTTGCCCCCTATCGCCCAAGGTGAAGTGATGTGGTGCCAAGGCTATTCAGAGCCAGGTTCGGGATCTGACCTTGCATCATTACAAACCCGAGCGACGCGCGATGGTGATGATTTCATAATTAATGGTCAGAAAATATGGACCTCAGGAGCTATGGAAGCTGACTGGGTGCATATTCTTACTCGGACTGACGCGGAGGCGCCGAAGCACAGAGGAATTTCTTACTTCATGCTTAAGTTGGATACCCCAGGAATCACCATTCGTCCGATTTCACAGCTACATGATGAGGGTGATAGTGATGGACACGGGTTCAATGAAACATTCTTTGAAGATGTCCGAGTGCCTGCGAAAAATATGATTGGCGAAGAAAACAGGGGCTGGTATGTCGCGGCGACCGCTTTAGATTTTGAACGTAGTGGAATCCATCGGATGGCGGGTGCTATCTCGCCCTATTACCGATTGTTAGAAAATGCCAAGGAGGTGAATTCAAGAGGTCGTGGCAGGAGAATATCGGATCACGCGCCTTCACGGCAGGCATTAGCTGAAACTCGTATTGAAATTGAGGTTGCTAGGTATCTTGGATATCGGGTTACGTGGATGCAAGCCTCGAATCTTGTACCCAATCAGGAGTCATCAATGTCGAAAATGTTTGGCTCGGAATTGCAACAGAGAACGGCTCGTCGTGGAATCAGCATGTTGGGACTATATGGTGGGTTGAGACCCTCTGATTCGCATGCTCCACTCAGTGGTGAATTTTGTCAGTATTACATGACTACTGTCTCGCTAACGATTGCGGCTGGTACGAGTGAGATACAGCGGAACATCATTGCAACTCGTGGACTTGGATTACCGCGAGGATAGAAAAATACACCTTTTCGAAGGTGGTTGAAATGTGTTATAACACTGTAAGTTGACGATTTATTTACTAAAAAAAATATAGTTGGAGTGACCCGATGACAACCGAGATTTCGATATCTACAGATGAGAGAATCGCCCTTATTGGGCATTTGATGCGCCGAGTTGGTGTGGGTGCCAGTCGCGACAGACTTGAATCTCTTTCAGAGAAATCGTACGAGCAGCTGGTAGAAGACCTGCTGAGCCCGAATCTGTATGCTGACCCAGATGTAGATCTATTGGACAGATACCTGCCACAATCAGCAAGTCCGGATACTGGCGCTACTTGGGCCGCCCGATGGATGTATAACCTTGCGCAGAGTGATCGCCCATTAATGGAAAAAATGGCACTGTTTTGGCATCATGTGTTCGCGACGGCATGGTATAAGGCTGAGAATGGGCCGGCAATAGTGCAACACATGGAGATGTTTAGAGAAGTTGGCCTTGGTAATATGCGCGATATCTTGTTAGCTCTTTCTAAAGATCCAAACATGATTTATTGGCTAGATAATTCTGAGAGCAGGGACGGTGCGGTTAACGAAAACTACGGGCGAGAGCTATTAGAGTTATTTTCGATGGGCATAGGTACGTATAGCGAAACTGACGTCAAAATGGCTGCTCGAGCATTTACTGGGTGGACTTTTAAACAACCAATACCTCTTTATCCTTACGGCGGATATGCTGCGGAATTTATTTATCGTCCGGAACAACACGATAATTCGGAGAAGGAATTTCTCGGAGAGAAGGGTAACTTCAATGGGGAAGATATTATCGATATTATAGTGAAGCAGGAGGCCTGCGCTCGTTTTATATCACGCCATTTGTACAATTTCTTCGTAGCTGATGAACCACAAGTCCCTGCGTGGAGTATTACACCACCACAGGACCAGCAGGCAATTGATGAACTCACCAATGTGTTCTTGGAGTCGGACGGCGACTTAACGGAGGTCATGCGAACCCTGTTGAATGCAAATTGGTTCAAGAATGCACGCTTCAAGAAAATAAAGAGTCCAGCAGAATTTGTTGCTGGAGCGCTAGTGCTGTCAGGTTTACCGGAAACGCCTCACCCTATGCTTGCTTCATTGAACGCCGCAACTACTGCCATGGGGCAACAATTACTGAATCCACCTACGGTTGAGGGTTGGCACACAGGAAAAGAGTGGCTCGATGCCGGCACACTGACCGAAAGAGTAAATTTTGTGGTGAATCAGGTCGCGGAGGTTTCGCTTCCTGGTGTGAGTAGCATTCTGTCCAGAATTGAGTCGCAAGGCGATAATTTATCACCGGAAGATTTGGTGAATTTGTGTTTGAATCTCACTGGCCATGTGGAAATTAGTGGTGATACACATTCGGCACTTGTTGATCTGGCGAGTCAGGGTGGACAGCTCCGGTTTGATACGGATGCGAATATTGCGGAAAGCCAGAAACAAATTATTAGACTTTTGCAGCTGATCGTTTCAGCGCCTGAGTACCAGTTCGCCTAAAAAAAGTATTTGACGAAGGAGATACCGATGACGACTAAGAAGAAAGATCCAGTTTTAGTTGTAATTCAGCTATCAGGTGGTTTGGACTTTATGAATACGCTTATTCCGTATACGGATGGTCGTATTTATGACTGGCGACCCACGGTCTCGGTGGCAGCGGAGTCTACTATTTCTCTTGACGATCGTCTCGCGTGGCATCCGTCTGCAGGTGCTCTATCTGAACTTTATAATGCCGGTAATGTGGCAGTTATCCAAGGTGTTGGCTATGAGAACGCGAGCCGTTCACACTTTCGCGCAATGGATATTATGCACACCTGCGAACCTGAAAAGGTAGCAACCGAGGGCTGGTTAGGTAAGGTGACCCGCGAATTAGATCCTAACTCAGAAAACCCGTTGACTGCTGTTTCGTTTGGAAGAGGTCTCCCAAGGGCGTTAGTCGCTCCAGGGGTAACGGCTACATCCGTCGGCAACCTCGATGAATTTGGCTTAATGACAAAGATTGAACAAGCTGATGAACGGGCAGCCAACCTCGATATTTTCAAGCGAATGTATAGCCCAGCAGTAGGTAATGGAATGGTAAATGATTACCTGGCTCAGACAGGGCGAGACATTCTGCGTGGCGCAGATATGCTCGCAGATGTCCCTTCTCGGTATTCCAGTGATGTGGAGTATGCCAGTAATCCGATTGCTCAGTCGCTTCGTGACGTGGCGCGTGTTCATACTGCGGGCATGGGTACCCGAGTGTTCTATACGCAGCATGGTGGATATGACTATCACTCCTTAGAGAATGAAGTTCACCCACGTTTATTGACTGAACTAACCGAAGCTATTTCAGATTTCATGACCGATATTAGAAATCACGATGCCTCAGAAGAGGTGACTATTTTAGTATTCACTGAATTTGGAAGACGGATAATGGATAATGGCTCCGGAACCGATCATGGGACTGGCGGCGGGGCATATATCATTGGCGACCATGTATCCGGAGGTTTGTATGCGGAATATCCATCACTTGATCCAAAGGATTGGTTATATGGGGAAGACTTAACTCACACCATCGATTATCGAAGCGTATACACGAGCATTCTTGAGCAGTGGATGGGTATGGATGCTCAGCCAATTGTCGGCGGTACGTACGAGCAAATCAGACCATACAGCACAACAATGTTGGTTTAGATTACTGAACAAAGCGAGAAAAAGATATGACTACAGATACGAAGAAGACAGATACTGCGGATTATGAGGTTTTACTCAGGGCTGGTTTTCCGTATGAAAAAACATTAGGGATGCGCAGGATAACTTGGTATCCGATTGATATAGAAGTTGGTCCTAATAATGAGGTTTACTGTCTAGGTCGATTTGATGTTGGTGGCAGTATTAGGACTGTAAGTTGGGATGATAAAGATTTGGGTGGAATCGGTGGCGGCTGGACTTGGCCCGCTGGAATAACCAAGGACCAAGATGGTCTCTTATATATATCAGACGAAGGCGCTCATAATATTACGATGCTAAAGACAGATGGTGAAGAGATTGGCCGCTGGGGAGAATATGGGTCAGAGCCTGGTCAACTAAATAGGCCATCTCATATGGTCTTTGACTCTGATGGAAATATATTGGTGTCAGACACGCAAAATCATCGAATTCAGAAATTCTCTTCCAAGGGAGAATATATATCGTCCTTTGGAGATTTTGGTGACCAGCCCGGTCAATTTAATATGCCTTGGGGTATTTCAGTCACGCCAGAAGGGAACATAGTCGTTGCGGATTGGCGCAATGATCGAGTTCAAGTTTTTGATTCATCTGGAGTGGTATTAGAGGTAATAGGCTCATCGGGATCAGGTCCCGGACAATTATCTCGTCCAGCAGGTATATCAGTTGATGCTGATGGAGATGTATACGTGGTAGACCGAGGCAATGGTAGAGTTTTGCAATTCGATCGGAATGGAAGACATGTGGAAGAGTTCATTGGAGACTCAACACTTGGTGAAATGGGACGAATTTATATACTAACTAATCTGAAGGTATTGCGGCTTCGTGATATGGCTGATCTCGAGCCCACGAAGAGATTTAAGTCACCAAGTTCAGTTAGAACTCAGGATGGCAGATTGTTTGTAGGCGATTATGGTTGTCACCGAGTTCAGGTGTATAAGAAAGAGGCATATCGACTAGCTTCAGAAGAAGTTATGGATTTACCCAAAGTGCCAAATTTATTTACGGTCTGAATCTATGCCAATAATGATTGGTTTTTCTCAGCATAGGAAGACTTTGCTTTCTGAAGAGCTAGACCGTGTTAGGGGAGAATTCCCTTCATTGGGCCTCATCAAAGTGTGGTTAGCTGGTGACTTTTCACGGGGCTATGTTGATTTTGATACGCCATTAGAATTTTTAATCGTGAGAGATACCACTGATCCGTATCCGAAAAGGGCAGACTTTTTCACAGATCATTTGCGGCCGCAAGTTGAAACTCATTTTCATGTGTACAACCCTGACGAATTTAGTCAGGGCGAGTATGAAGATCGATTTATAGAACTGACACTGAAGGCCGGCGAATTGATCTATGGTTAGGATGTTTGTGGATGTCGATTAATTCAAGTGAAAGCATCAACCGGCGGCGTAGACGAGAAGCTGAAAGATGGCTTACCCAGTCGGGCCATGATCTTGATTCAGCTCGTTTTCTGATGCAGTCTGGGATGTATGCGTTGTCATGTTTTTTATCTCATCAAACTGCTGAAAAGGCGGTTTCAGCATACTTATACGCGCGAGGCGTCGAGATGTTGTGGGGTCATGGTTTGGCTGACTTATGTGAAGATGCCATGGCATTTGAGCCATCTTTTGATTTGATTAAATCAAGTGCGGTGCAGCTTGATAAGCATTACTTGGGTGCACGGTATCCGAGTGTTCTTCCGGCAGGGGTGCCCTTTGAATCTTATTCATCTGAAGACGGAGATCGGGCTTTGGTAATTGCTCAGGATACATATGACTTCGTTGTTGAACAGTTGAATCTATTCATGAACGATGGCTAACGAGTTTGCGTGCAGACCGAAGATTAGTATAAACAATTAATTTAATTATTTTTCTTTATCAAGGACGGAAGCTGCAATTTGTTCGAGTGCACGTCCTTCGATTGGAGGATTAAATAGTCCGCTTCGGACGTCTCGAAAGTATCGTTCCAGTGGACGAGATTTTTCAAGCGCCGCACCTCCAACAATACGAATAGCTAGGTCTGTGATTTGAATTGCGGAATCGATAGAGCTTAGTTTGGTCATGGCAATTTGTGGTAACAGATCCGGCCGGTCTTCTGGATTGAATTCCCAATCTTCGGATGTTGTCAGCAGTGTATTTTTTGATAATCTGCGGAGTGATTCCATTCGTGCTACTTGTTCACGGACGTGTGGGATCTTGGAAATTGGTGCTGGTGCTCCAGTAGGCTGTCTATTTCTAGCAAAGTCAATTGCATAGTCACATGCAGCGGACGCAACTCCTAAATTCGCAGCACTGAGTAGTAGAGGAAACCATGCAGCACCGTCGATTCCATCATTAGACGGTGATTTAGGATTTGCCCGTTGAATGAAATCATCTGCATTAACCTTTACATTTTCGAAGACTATGTCATGTGATCCCGTTGCTCGCATAGACATAGAGTCCCAAGTTTCTGTAATAGATATCCCGTCCATGTCCATTCTCTGGGCGATTCTTGCGGTATCGTTGCTCCCGTCTTCAACTGCAGCAAAAGTAATCGCATACGTCAGTTGTGGAGCTAATGTTGACCAAGTCTTGCGACCATTGAGCAGCCATTTCCCATCTCCATCCGGAATCAATGTGGTTGCTGGACGACCTCCCCCTCGGGGCGATCCCAATTCAGGTTCCGATGCTATGTTATTTAGTAGTGATCCGTTGGCAAGTACTGATTCAAATATTTTTTTCCGAAGATGTTCGGGCCATTTTTGTGCAATTGCTTCAGTTCCGACTGCCATGTGATGCATGCCGACACCGAGTGCCGTTGAGCCATCTCCAGAGGCAATTGCGTATTGAGCTAGGGTGAGATCTGTAAGTCCGTAACCCGGTCCACCATATGTTTTCGGGACTGCGGACTTGAGATAGCCGGTGGTCTTCATCAGTTCAAAATGGGAATGAGGGAAGCTATTAGCCCGGTCATGCTCAGCAGCTGTTTTACTTATTTCGGCCGAGATTATTTCGGCAAGATCAAGGAGTTTGGCTTGGTTATCTGTTTTAGGCCACATTTTAATAAAAGAACTGGATTCTTATTGGTTAGCTGAATGAACGTAACTGGCTAATAATAGATTCCGGTCCCAACCCCTCCTCCGGCAGCAATTACTTCACCTGTCACTGCAACTGAAAGTGGTGAGGCGAGGAATGTAACAAGCGCGGCGACATCAGAGGAATCAACTAACTTTCGAATACTATTTTGATTAGATAATTCGTTTTCAATTTCGTCACGGGTCTTCTTTTTTTGATCCATCTGCTCACGTATGCGTGATTCAGTTGCTTCGGTCCGTGTTAAACCTGGGTGGATACAGCTAACTGTGATTCCAGAAGGTCCAAGCTCATCAGCTAAATTTTTTGTTAGCGCTGCGACAGCTACATTTCGGATGCTGCCCACCGCACTTCCGCTGTTCCGTGCCTGCATTCCAGAAATATTTATGATTCTGCCCCAAGTTGATTTTTTCATGAGAGGTACCACAATTTGCGCACACCGTAAGTATCCCATGACTTTTGTGTCAACTTGTGGAAGCAAATGCTCTTCCCAGTCAATTTCACTTAAAACTGGTCGTGGCCCTCCTGGCTCGGCCGCATTGTTGACTAATATGTTGATATCACCCCACTGGGCAGTTATTTCGGCGACCATTTGCCTGATAGAAGACAAGTCTCTCGTGTCGCAAATATATCCAGTTATTTGACCGGTATATTTTTCGTCTAGTTCGGTGACAGTAGCATCTAATCGATTTTGGTTGCGAGCTGCGATTGCGACCTGTACTCCCTCATCAAGGAGTCTTTCAGCAATAGCTTTGCCTATTCCGCGACTGCCGCCAGTAACTAGCGCCACTTTCCCTTTAAGCAGAAGATCCACGAGTGTAAAACCCTTCCTGGTTATCCAACGAGTTCTTTGAAAGCCTCGAATCGTTTATGCGGATCAGCCTCGTTTACACTGACCCCGTGCAGGTCGAATCCGGCCTCGGTAGCTTCTTCTATGTAATCGATACATTCACCAGTAGAACCGGCAACTCCTAGGCTGTTGACTATTTCTTCGGGCATGGCTGCAGCTCCGGCCGAAGAGCCGCCATCTTCCCATGCACGCCTAACGGCGTTCGCCTCGTCGGCGTAGCCCATTCGACTGAAGTGCTCATAGTAAAAGTCTCCCATTCGTGCGATGTAGAAGGCAGCGTTAGCCGCTGTGCCCATTCTTACACGCTCAGGATTATCGGTGACAGTTATGCCGCCTGGGTTTCTCACGTCAATATCAGTTCGCGCTCGACCAGCATTATCGACATATTTGTAAAATTCTGCTAATTGTGGCTCCCACTGTTCCTTTGGAAAGAAAATAGGAATCCAGCCGTCAGCTATCTCAGCTGTTTGCTGAACTGATTTCGGAGTAACTGATGCTATATGAATTGGAATGTGGCTACGCACTGGATTGAAACGAAGTGTAAATCCACGCTCGAGCTTGTAAATATTTCCATCATAGTTAAGAGGTTCACCCGACATGATTATGTTAATAATTTCGGTATATTCTTTAATTCGCGTGAGTGGTTTTTCAAATTTAATACCATGAAAATGCTCGATTACTTGCGGTCCTGAAGAACCAAGTCCGATCACCATCCGTCCGTTAGAGAGTTCATCGAGTGTGGCAAAATGCTGTGCTATTGCGCCGGGCGATCTTGAGAAGTTATTAATAATTCCGGTACCAAGTTTGATATTAGTAGTTTCTCGGGCAATTACTGCGAGGAGCGTAAGCGCGTCGCGCCCCCAAGCTTCCGCAATATTTAGCTGCTCAATTCCCGCATCATCAGCTATTTTTGCGTCTTCTATTACCTTGTC
>MDSV01120552.1_pt1 | contig 17843 bp, 10 predicted proteins | sample 810851 | NCBI WGS metagenome assembly MDSV01 (sample SAMN05326640, study PRJNA326480) | marine metagenome | isolation source: seawater | place: Atlantic Ocean: North East | collected 2012 | reverse complement strand
GGGGGGGGGGGGTTCGGGGGCGGCGCGAGCCCGCCGCGCGAAAAAAAAAAGAACGAGACGGACGCGACCCATCTCGAGATGCCCTTCGGCTTACCCGCCCCGCCAGGCGCGCTCGAGCTCGCCACGCAGGTCCGCGGGGTGTTCGACGCCGCCGCGACCGCGGCGCGAGACGCCGCGCCCGACGCGAACGCGTCGCCAACCGGCGGCGGCGGAGGAGGCGGTTTGAGCCAGTTCTCCGCGTTCGGCGCCGTGCCCGTTTCCGGCAAGAACTTGTACCGACTCCTGGCCGCCGGCGAGTGCGTGCTTCTGTTCCCCGGCGGCGTGCGCGAGGCGTTCAAGCGCAAGGACGAGAAGTACGCTCTGTTCTGGCCATCTCGCCCGGAATTCGTGCGCATGGCGGCGAGGCACAAAGCGATCATTGTCCCGTTCGCCGCCGTCGGCGCCGAGGACGGCTTCGAAGTCGTCGCCGACGCCGACGATGTGAAGAATCTGCCCTTCGGCGTCGGCGACGCGCTTCTGGCGCGCGCGCGCGAGGTCCCGAGCGCGCGCGCGGTGGACACGCGCGTCACGCAGGACGGCCAGGCGGAGGAGGCGTTCGTGCAGCCGCTCATCGTCCCGCGCGCGCCGGAGCGGTACTACTTCAAGTTCGGGAAACCGATTCGCACGGAGCGTCTTTTCGACGACGGCGTCTCCTCGCGGAGCGTCTCCCGCGAGGATCGCGAAGCGGAGGAGGCGCGACTGGCGCGGGAGACGTACGACGAGTGCCGCGCGAGCGTGGAGGACGGCATCGACTGGCTGCTCGCGCGGCGTTCGGAGGACCCGTTCGGAGACACGCCGAGCCGGGTCATCTGGGAAGCCGCCGCGGGGAAACAGGCGCCCACGTTCACGCCGTAGTCGCCGGCGCTCAAAAACGCGAAACATCACGATCCTTTTATGTATGACGCGCCACGAAAACCAGGGTGTGATGATGAAGAGAAGACCCGACGTCGTCGTCGCTCGTCCTTCGTGCGCCGCGCGGCGCGACCGTCGTCATGTCGGAAAGCGCCGGAGACGACGCGAATCCCTGGAGCTGCGTGGCTCCCACGCACATCCCGGGTAAGGGCGAAGCTCTGGTGGCGGCCAGGGACATTCCCCCGAATCGCCGCATCCTCCGCGTCGCGCCCTTCGCGGCGGTGCCTTACGGACGGTTTCTCGACACGGTGTGCAGCGGGTGCTTGCAGCCGTGCGACACCTCGCCGCGGTGCTCGCGGTGCGCCGTGGCGAGGCACTGCGCGCTGTGCGCCTCGTCGTTCCCCGGGCGCGCGCACGAGTACGAGTGCCACGCCCTCGCGAGGCTCGCGCGGAACGAGCGGGGTTTGACGCTCGCGCACGACGACCTGCGGTTGTTGCTTCGCGTCCTGTCCAGACGACGAGACGCGGCGGATGGCGACGCGGGAGACGACGACGAGAAGGACGACGACGAAGCTGTCTGCTCGACCCTTGAAAACCCGAACGGAGAGGAGGCCCGACCGCCTCACGACGAACGCGAACGACCGTCGCGACCCCCCCCGATCGAGGCGGTGGAAGACCCGTTCCTCGCCGCCGCCGCCGAAGCCTCGGACGTCGTCGCAGACGCGTTTTCGAGCCTCGACGCGCTGATGAGCGGCTTCGACGGCGACGACGACGGCGCGCTACCCGAGGAAGCGCTGCGCGTGATCGGCGAGGTGGCGAAGCAGTGCAAGTTCCTCGTCGCCGCGTCCTGCCGGACGAGCGAGGAGACCTACGCGCGTCTGCTCGGGAAGCTGCAGCTCAACGGGTTCGAGATCACCGCCGCGGACGCGGCGGCCGCGAAGAGAAAAAGACGTTCTTCGCGTCGTCTCGAAGCCGACGACGACGACGACACCCTAAAAAGAAGAGAAAAAAAAAACTCCCATCCCCCGGTGGGCGTCGGCGTGTACCCGAGCGCGGCGCGGTTCAACCACAGCTGCGAGCCGAACTGCGCGCAGAGCTTCGACGCGTTCGCGTGCGTGGTGGTCGAGACGACGCGCGCGGTGGTCAAAGGCGAGGAGCTCACGATTCCGTACGTGGACGTTGCGCTCGACGCGGCGGCTCGAAATCAAAGACTCGAGCGGAACTTCGCGTTCCGGTGCGCCTGCGCGAGATGCCGACGCGAAATGTCGAGCGCGAAACATTAATAGAGTCTCGCGTCTGCGCGTAGAGTCGTTTATATACGCGGTGGCGGTTTTGACGACGCGCGTCGATCGAAGGCGAGAGTCTTCGGTGTGAGGGTGGTGCGGTGTGTGGTGACGACGTTTATTATGAGGTATTCATACGTCGTTTTAACGACGCGCGCGACGAGCGCCCGCGAAGAGACGAAAGCGTTCGTCTACTTGAGAGACGGAACGTAGAGAACGTATGTTGGCTTTTTTCGGCGTTCGCTCGACCACGACTGCTCGCGACGACACCTACGGCGCGCCCGCGCACGGGGCCATGGCGTCGGCACCCGATGCCACGCCGCCGCCGCAGCGCGTCGTGGAGGTGAAGCACGGCAAGCGCAAGGTTGCTATCGTCGTGGAAGGCGCCGCGACCGTGGCGTGGCTGATGGAAGCGATAGAGTCCGAGACTGGCGTCATGCGGAAACACCAGAAGCTGCTGTGCAAGGGAAAGCCGCTGGTCGCGGCGGAGACGGTGGACGCGCAGTGCGCGTTCAAGAACGGCAAGGCGACGGTGATGCTGCTCGCGAGCGCGGGAGGAGGCGGTGCGCCGCCGCCACCCCCCACCGCGGGGCAGCAGGCGCTCGCCGCGAGCCGTAAGTCGAAGCTCGACGAGATGGTAAATCGGAGGTTAACGCGTCCGTCGCCCCCCCGACCGTCCCCGTCTCTGGAAGATAGCGTCAAATCGCGCGTCTCCGCGTGGCGATCCACCGGGATCGTGGGCATGCGTGAGATGGGACTGCGAACGATCCCGAGCGAGGCGTTCGCGGTCGGACCGAAAGCGCGCGTCGCGGATGCCTCCGCCAACGCCATCGCCGCGTTGCCTTCGCGCGTCGCCGAGTGGTCGAGCGTCACGAAGCTCGCTCTGAGTAAAAACAAACTGACCCTCGAGACGGTCGATTGGGAAGCCTTAACGACGCTCACCGCCCTCGCGCACCTGTGCTTGGACGAAAACGACATCGCGGGCGCTTTGCCCTCGTCCGTCGCGACCGCGATGCCTTCGCTGAAGACGTTGATCGTGGACGGGAATGCGCTCGCGTCGCTTCCGGAGTCGGAGGAACCGAAACGGCTTGCGAGCGGACCGACGGCGAGGTACTTCCCCGCCCTCGAGCGCCTTTCCTTCGCTCGAAACAAAGTCACGCGATTTCCGAGAGGGTTGGGGTCGTGTGCGAGGTTGGAAACCATCGACGCGAGTCACAACGCGATCGAGGAAATACCAGCGGCGCTCGCGTCGAGTACCGGTCGGTTGCGAGAGTTAAGGCTGGACGGAAACACGAAGCTGCGCGCGCGCGGCGTGCCTCCCGCGTTTCTGCGGGACGCGCTTTTACTTGACCGGCTCACGTTTCACGGGTGCGATTTGGAGATGGAGACGTTGCGCGCGAACGAAGGTTGGCAAACGTACGACGCGCGACGTAAAAAGAGAGCGGGGAAGGTTCTCGAGTCGAGGGTGATGTTGGGCGACGCCGCGTTCGACGAGGGCGCCGACGTCGAACGACGCAAAAGACACTGATTGAACCGACTCTCCGGCGGTTATGTAGTCGTCGTCGTGTCTACGTAGCGATACAACACCAGCCTTACTCCCAACAGTCTCGCGCGAAAACGAAACGATCACTCCACCTTCTACTCCCCGCAGTGCTTCAGCCGCGCGTTCCGCCGTTTGTTCTTCTTGCGCTTCTTCACCACCGTCTGCTTCCCGCGCGCGTACTTCGGGAGCTTGACGTTGGTGTCCACGGTGACGGCGAAATCAATCTCGTCGCCGCGAAGCGGTTTCATGAGGTGCCCGATCGCGGTCTTTTCCGCATCTGCCTCCCCTTTCGAGCGCTTCGCGGCGTCTGCGTCGTCGTCGACCCTCGACGACGCGCCGGGTTTCCGCTTTCCTTCCCACCGCATCGAGCCGGGCATCGACACGCCGGGCGCGGTGGCCATCGTCGCGCGGAGCTTCGCGCGCGGCTTCGCGTCTTTCGATTTCGGTCGCGTCGCGGCGGCGGCCGCTTTCGTTTCGGGGGTGACGGACGGGGCGTCCGACGAAGCGGCCGCGTCGGGTCGCCCGGCCACACCGCCCCGCGCGGCTCTGCCCGATTCATCTCCGGTGGCCTCCGCGATCGCCGCGGTCGCTGCCGCCAGGTGCTTCGCCATCGCCTCCTTCATGAACGCCTCCTTCGCCAGGAACGCGTCGCGCTTCTCGTGCCTGCTGCGCTGCACTGTGTTCGCCTGCCCCTGCTTCTGAAACGTCTTCGTGACGCCTTTAGAGCGCGTGCCCTTGGAGTAGAGGCCCATGGTCGACGGCGCCACGGTGTTCTCTCCGAGCGGAAAGAAACGACACCCCCCGCGCGCGAGCCTGTGACGATGTCTGCGCCCCGCCGCGACGGTATCTATGCGCCGGAAAATCCTCTCCGACACTCAGCGACTCAGGCCGCCGCCGCCGCAGAAAAAAACTTTTTCTGACGAAAAAACCACGACGCTCCTTGAGGCAGGCGGACCGAGGTCCGACACACTCTGCGCACGCGCGGACCTCGCTCGTTCGTCCGCGGTCGTCTCGCAAGAGAGCTCGGCCCGGGGGGCGGGAATATCCACGCGCGCGCGTTCAGCCGGTGACTGGTCTCGCCCTCGTCGGGATTCGCGATGTCGCCGCCCGCCGCCGCCGCGAAGGCGATGTTCAGCGACGACGAGTCGGGCTCGGGCTCGGGCTCCGACTCCGGGTCTGAGGACTCCGGCTCTTCTAGCGGTTCCGACAAAACCGCGAGGCGCACCTCTTCGAAGGCGACGAACGTCGCGGGGAAGGGCGCGGACGTGCTGACCATCAACAAGAAGTTCGCCGAGCGCTTCGAGCACAACAAGCGACGCGAGGAGACGCATCGGCTGCAGGAGAAGGTGAAGCGCGAGTACATCCTTCGCCCGGGAGACGTCGGCGAGGCGAGCGACTCCGAGACATCCTCGTCGGAGTCCGACGAAGGCGACGTCCCCGCAAAGTTCGACGCGCAGTTCGCGGAGGCGCTGCTGAAGATCAAGACGAAGGACCCGGCCATCTACCGCGAGGACGCCGAGCTCTTCTCGAGCGAGGAGGAGGCGGAGGAGGAGGACGCCGAGAAAGAAACGAAAAAGAGAGCGCCCAAAAAACAGACGTTACGCGAGGTCACCGCGCGTCAGTTGCTCGAGGGCGGCGCGGAGGCGTACGAGCGCGAAGACGCCGACGCGGAGGCGCGGCGACGCGAAGCTTCCGGACGATCCTACGTCGAGGAGCAGGAGGATTTGAAGAACGCCTTTAAGACCGCCGCCGGGATCGATGGGAAAAGAAGGTCCGAGACGAAAAACGAGTCGGACTCGGACTCGGACTCTGACGGGTTACGCGTCAAGCGTCGCGCCGTCTCGGGTTTCGCGGACGACGACGAAGACGGCGAAGACGACGGCGAGAAGCGCGTTTCGAACCTCGCGAAAACGAAGCTCGGGGCTTTTTTCCGCGCCGACGGCGCGTCGGGGACGGCGGAGGATAAAAACGAGGCTTTCCTCCGGGATTTCCTGCTGAACGAGAAATGGCGCGACGCCGAGGACGGCGGCGAGGATGGCAAAGCAGGTTTCACGTACGACAGGAACCGGAAACAGAAACGCGCGAACGACTCCGACGACGTCTCGGATGGTGACTCAGAGGAAGACGCGCGCGCGTTCGAAGAGGCGGAGCGTTTCGAACAGAAGTACAACTTCCGGTTTGAAGAACCGGACGGCGGCGTTATTCAGAGCCACGCGCGCACCATCGAAGGCACGGTGCGCAAGGAAAAGACGTCCCGACGAGACGCGCGCAACGCGAGGAACGAGCGTAAGCTCAGCGAAAAAGAACGTCTCCGCGCGGAGGTTCGGCGTCTGAAGAACCTGAAGCGCGAGGAGATTCGCGCGAAGATGGCGCAGATCGCCGCCGTCGGCGGCCTCGCCGGCGCCGAGGCTGTGGCGGCGGCGGATCTGAACACCGAGTTCGACCCGGAGCAGCACGACAAAGCCATGGCGGCGATGTACGGCGAGCAATACTACGGCGGCGCGTTGCTTGATGAAGAGGGCGAGGAGCTGAGAAAACCCGAGTTTGGCGATCTGGACGAGGAAGTGAACGAGCTCATCGGCGCCGCGACGGAGGAGGAGGGTGGCGCCGCCGACGACAGCGAGAAATTCAAGAAGGTGCGCGAGGCGATGCTCGCGCGTTCGGCGAACGGAACCTTCGAAGGCGACCGAGGGGACGACATCGACGACGACGAAGACGAAGACGAAGACGAAGACGAAGACGAAGACGACGCGAAAGGTTCGACGGACGCGGCGAACGGCGGCGATTCCGGGAACAAGTTCAGCAAGCGCGCGGCGAAGCGTTGGAAGAAGGAGCTTTTGGCGAAGATGGACGAGTATTACGCGCTGGACGCCGAGGACTTCATCGACGACGTGCCGTGTCGGTTCAAGTACAAGGAAGTCGCGCCCTCGATGTACGGACTGAGCACGAAAGAAATCCTCTCGATGTCCGACAAGCAGCTGACGCAGATCGTGCCGCTGAAGAAGCTGGCGCCGTACCGCCACGACGCGGACGCGGGGACCGCACCGCGAGAGAAGGCGCGGTCGCAGCGCATGGCGCGCGAGTTCCTCGCGGAGGCGGCGAATCGCGAGGGCGCCAAGGCGGGTCGCGCGCGCGGCGGGACTCACGCGCGGAGGGGGCCGAAATCGCGCGTCGACGGGAAGGGGAAGAAGGAGACCGAAAAAAGCTCCGCCGGCGCGGAGGACCCCGACGCGGCGGCGGCGGCGGCGGCGGAGGACCGCAAGGCGTCGTACGGCGCGCGCGCGTGGGGCAAGTACAACGTCGATAAGAAGGGCAAGAAGGATACGAAGAGCGCGGGTTCGAGCGCTGGTGACACGTCGAACGGCGCCGGAAAAGACTCTTCTCGCGAGGGAGGAGGCGTCGACGATACGAAACGCGAGGCGGACCCGCCGAGCGCCGCCGACCCGAAGGCGCCCGTCGCGCCCGGGAAGGGCAAAAACGCGAAGAAAAACCTCAAGAAACGCCAGAAACGAAACGAGATGGAAAAGGCGAAAGCCGCGGGGATGCTGTGACACGAACGCGATGTCACCGCGAGACGAGGGTTCGTGCGCGGCGACTCCGCGGCGCGTAGCGACGCGCGCCGTCGCGCGCCGACGCGAGACGCGGAGGTTTCGTAGGTAAAAAAAAGTCGCGTCGCGCGGTCGAAGTACCGTCGTCGACGCCCTATAGGGTGTCTTAAAAGCGGAAAAGGACTGCGACGCTTCGACGCACCGCGCGCCACCTATTGTTGGAGCCGCACGAATCGCATCTGCTTGTCGACCATGCTCGGCGGCCACCGCCGGATCCGGCGCAGCCAGTCCTCGTCGCGATACAGCGCGCACCCGTCCAGCGCGGGCCCGCCCTCCGTCAGCACCCCGGAGTTTATCTTCTCGCACGCCCAGTTCCACGTGGTCTCCGCCTCGTCGACTTCCCCGCGGCTCCACCGCATCGCCGCCAGCGCCGCGCGCGCGTCGATCGAGCCCGCCGCGCGCCGCGCCACCGCCTCGAACTCGGCGATGGCGTCGTCTTCGCGCCCGAGCTCGGCGAGCATCAGCGCGGCGTTGGAGCGCGCGTAAACAGCGCCGGAAAGGTTGCGCGATTTCTGAAACGTCTCCGCGGCGCGGCGGTAGCTCTCGAGGGCTTCTTCGTACGCGCCGAGGCTGCACAAGACGTTCCCGCGGCTGTTCAGCACGTACGGCGGCGCGCGATCGACGGCGCTGGACAACCGCACCACCTCGTCGTAGTCGCGCAGCGCGCTTCGCCAGTCGCTCAAGCCTTCGTACGCCAAAGCGCGATTGGACAGCAAACCCAACGAGCGGTATTCGGGTTCGTACAGCGCGACGGCGGCGTCGAAATCGCGAATCGCCTCTTCGAAGCGTTTGAGGTCCACCAGCGTCTGCGCGCGACGCTCGAGCCACTGGCCGTCGTTCGGTTCGAGCTCGTGCAGCTCGGTGAGCAACGCGTAGGCTTCGTCCAGCCGCTTGGCGCGGTACGCCGTCCGCGCGCGCATCTCCAGGCTGGCGAACGCCTCGTCCGTGACCGGCGCGGCCGCGGCGCGCGCGGGCGCGGCGACCGTCGGCGCGCCGAGTCCGAGGGACAGCGCGACGCCGAGCAGCGCGCCGCGACGAGGCACGCGCGATGGCGTCGTCGGCGTCGGAGGCGAGGCAGACGCGGGTGCCCCGGCGGACTGGGAGGACGCGCGGGGCGCCGCGCGTCGCGCCGCCGCCACATCGGCGACGAGCCGGTGACGCGGCTCGGCATCGCGCGCGGGAGGCGCGAGAAGAGCGCGGCACGCCATCGTGGAGCGTTCGCGTGTGACGACACGTGGAGGCGTTTCGAGCTCGACGGCGCGATGCGTCGTCGGCTCGCGCGCGCCGAGGTTTTCATCCGAGCCAAGGCTCGTTTTGGTTCAGGCAATTTACGCGAAACGATCACGCGTCCGCCACACCCGCCGCGCGCGCGTTCCGCGGAGGAGGCGCACCGGCCACGCGTCCGATCGCGCGCACGGCACTTCGCGGGGCCACCTCCTGAGTGACCTGCCGCGATGCCGGTCGGGACCAACAGGTACGGACCCGCGCGCCGATCGCGCCGCGCGAGAATCTCAATTCGCCTCCACGACTCGCGCCGTTGTGAAATGCCGCGCGTCGCGTCTCTCCCGCGCGCGCTCGCTGACCCGCCGCGCGCGATCCTCCCGCCCCGCAGCCCCGTCCGCGTGGGCACCGCGCACACCACCAAGAGCACCCGCCCGCACCCGCTGCTCGCGCGCCTGATGCGCGAGCGCCTGCGCGAGCACAGCAGGCACCTCGAGGCGCAGCACCGCGAGGCTGGCGGGGACTCGGCGTCTGATTCGGACGACGACGGTCCGCGCGACGTCGCGGGGACGTCCCGCGCGACGAGCCCCTCGAACGGCGCAGACTCCGCGTCCATCGTGGATGACTTCGACCTGCACGAAGACGAGGACGGCGGAGGCGGAGACAACGACTCGGACGCCGCGGGTCTCGGTCTCGACGACTCGGAGAAAAAGGAACGCGCGCGGACTCCGCGCGCGGCGCCGGCAACCCCCGAGGGCCGGCGGTTGGTGGACCTGGTGCGCGCCGAGGCGGCGGCCCGGGACGACGCGGGCGCGTCCCCTTCGCAGAGGCGCGTCAACGCGCTGCTCCGCATGGAGCGCCGCGCCGAGGCGGAGCGGGAGCGGGGCCGAGGTGGTCCCCCGGGGCGCGGCGGGTCGGCGGCGTTCGCGCGCCGCGCCAACCCGGACGCTCGGCCGGCGGCGAGGTCCAGCTTCCTCGACTTCGCCGGGAGCTTTTTCGGGCGCGGTTCCGACGCGAAACCGGGCGAGAAATCGCTCGCCGTCGGCACTGCTCGCGACGCCGTCTCCGCGGAAATGCCCCCCAAGAGCCGCCTGTCGGAGAAGCAGGCGGCGCGCCTGTTCCATCGGCTGCACTCCGAGAAGAAGAAGCAGGCGGAGCGCGACCCGGACGAGACCTTCAAGCCGCGCATCTCCAAGAAGACGCGCGCCATCGGCGCGGCGGCGCACGCGCGCGAGAACGGCGGGCTGCCGCGCGTCGAGTACTTGCTCCAGAAGGGCACGAACGTTTTGCGCGAGCGCGCCGCGCGAACCGCCAAGCTCGAGCGTCTGGGCGGGCGCGAGCGCACGGCGGAAGACGTCGAGGCGCGCGTCATCGACCCGTCGCGTTTTTTCCTGGACGGCGGGTCGGGGCGACCGATCAAGCCCGGCGACTCTTACGTGCGCGCCATCGGCGCGCTGCGCGACCAGCAGATGGCGAACGACAAGACCGTGTGCACGTTCAAACCGAGACTGACGAAAGCGTCGCGCGCCATCGCCGCGGCGCGCGACGCGGCGGACCCGTCGTCCGCGCGGCGCGGGCCGCTGGGCATGTACGCGCGGGGGCTGGAGTTTATGGAGCGGCGCAAGCGCGAGGCGGCGGCGGCGGAGGCGGCGCGCGCCGCGGATGAGGAGAAAGAGTGCACGTTCCGACCGAAATCCGCGACGCGCGTGCCCGGGTTCATGCGCGTCATCGCCGCAAAGATGCGCAGAGGAAGGGACGCGGAGGAGGCGCTCGATCCGGACGAGGCGACGGGCGCGTTGGAGGGCCCCGGCGGCGCCATGGTCAGCGCGGCGCGGCGGCGGCAGGGTTGGCTCGCGTCGCCGACGTTTTCCCTGAGCGGCTGGGCCGAGAGCCTCGGGATCAAAGCCGGCGGCGCGAGCGTCGCGCGCGGCGCGGGGTCGGTCTCGGCGGACGGCGGCGAAGGCACCGCGAAGGATCGCTTCGGCGACGAGAACGTCGTCGACGCGTTCGTCGCCGACGCGACGGGCGCGTCCGTGACGGTTCGCGCCGGCGCGTTGTCGTTCCCGTCCGCGCCCGTGGACCACCCCGCGGTGCGCCGCGCGGGCGCGCACGTGCCCATCAAGAGCGCGGCGAGCCACTACGGGTTCCGAGACGAGGGCGAGCGATCCGCCGCGGCGGCGCTGGAAGACGCGCGGCTCGCCGCGCGCGCGGCGGAGGCGGCGCACGCCGCCAACCTCGAGTCGCTCTTCGGCGACGTCGCCGACGCGGACAGCGGCGAGGGTCCCGCCGCGACGCTTTCGTCGGCGGAGCGCGGCGGCGGCGCGCCTCCCGCGTCGCCGCTCGCGACGCGCCTGACGAGCGGCGCCGCGGGGTACTTCCGCGACGTCGACCGCCGGATCCCCCCCCCGGGCGGCGGCGTGCGCGGGCGTCTGCTGGGATCCCGGGTGAGCCCGATCCCGGGTGAGCGGGCTGACGCTCGCGACGCGAGCCTGCGCGACGCGTGGCGCTCGGCGGAGTCGCGGATGCGCGTCGCCGAGACGGACTACTTCGAGCGGAAACACCTGGAGCGGAAGCAGTTGGGCCGTCTGGAGGCTTCGCAAAAGGCGGCTCGGCTCACCAAGTACGACGGCTCGAGCTGGCAAAACCGGGTCACCGAGCCGCGCGCGCCCGCGCTCGGGCGCAAGCCGGACATGTCCAAGGTGACCGCCCTGCGGCGGCCTTTGACGTCCAAGACCTCGTGGACCGCCGAGACGGGCGGGCGGCGACCGCTCGTCCGCGAACCCACCAGCCTCTCCAACTCGGTCGGGCCGAGTTGGAGAGGCGACGCGCGGGGAGTTCAGGAGACGCCGGCGGCGGCGGCGCCCCCCGCGTCGCCGCTCGCCGCGCGCCTGGCGGGCGGCGCCGCGGGGTACTTCCGCGACGTCCACCGCCGGGCGCGCGACCCCGGGAGCTTCCCCGCGTCGAGACAGACGTCGCCCGACACGCACGACCGCGGCGACGACTTGGACGACACGCACGACCGCTTTTCCTTCCCGGAGAGGCGGCGCGCGGAAACGTCACCTCGAGGGCCGCCCGGCTGGTCCGATTTCGGCGGCGACTTCGGCGGCGACCTCGGCGGCGGCGCGGCGGAAACCGCGCAGCGCGCGGTGTTCGGCGGCTCCGGGAACGAGTCCGATCGGAACTTCCACGACGACTTCGGGGAGTTCAGGAGCGAGGGGGAGTACGACTCGGAGTTCGAGTGATGTCGAGGCTCGCGCGCGCGCGAGGAACTCGTACCGCCGCGGGCGGCGTCGGAAAAAAAACGCGCACGCCTCATTTCACGGTTCACGCCCACGACGCATAATACCCATCTCGTGACTCGTGATGAACCAAACACGATCTGCCAACTCTCCACACACGCGCGGGCGCGGTCGAGCGGTCCAGGGACCCCCCGCGCGGTCCGCGCGGCCGTCACGTCCCCGCAAGGTGCGACAGCGCGCGCGCGAGCGTCTCTTCCCGCCTCGACCCGGCTCTTCTCCGACCATGGGCACCGCCTCGAGCGCGTCCCGGTCGCGGCGCGCGAAAAAGCCCGACGCCGGTCGCGTCACGGAGGTGGACCGCCAGGTCCTGGGCCTGAAGACGCAGAGGCGAAAACTCGCCGGCTACGCCGCGCGCGTCGCGACGCAGATCGCGCGCGAGACCGCGAACGCCGAGGCGCTCGCGAAGCGCGGGGAGAAGGCGCGGTGTCTGCACGCGCTCCGCCGGCGAAAACTGCACGAGCGGAACGCGACGCGGATCGACGAGTGGGCGATGAGCGTCGAGACGCTGCTGAGTTCCATCGAGCAGGCACAGGCCACGTCGGTGGTTCTCGAGCGGCTGAAACAGGGTAACGAGGCGTTGAGAAAGGCGCAGGCGGGGTACGGCGTGGATGACGTGCACGAGACGTTGCGGGAGATGGAAGCCGGCGCAGAGCGCCAGCGCGAGGTGGACGCGATGCTCGCCGACGCGCTCGACGCCGACGCCGAGGACGCCGCGCTGGCGGAGCTCGCTGCGCTGGAGAAGGCGAACGCGACTGTTTCCGCGAGACTTGTTTCCGCGGAAAACCACCCATCGGAAAAGACACGGACCGCGGGGACCGTCGAGGACGTCGCGTCGGCGTTGCCGTCGGTCCCGCCGGCGCCGCGCGCTTCGTCGGCGGCGCGTTCCGTTTCGTCGGAAGAGGCGCGGGAAGAGGCGCCCTCCGGAAAAGAGCGCGTCGCGGCGTCGTGAGTCGGCGCGACGCGCTCTTTTCGGCACTCGCGCGCATGTTGTCGCGCACATGATACATGTGCAGTATAGAGCTCCGCACTGTTGCGCGTGCGACGTTTGTGTGCGAAAGCGTTCTCTCTCCGCGTTCATATACCGGCGTAGACGCGCTCGGCGCGCGCGCGTCGGCGTCTCGCGTCAAAACGTCTCTTTCGCATTTAGAAACGTCCTTCTTCGTCGATCGCGTCTCCGATCGTCGTCGGTTTCAAACCCGCGCGCCTTTTTTTCCGGTCGAAAGGAAGGAAGGTTTCGCGGCGTTTTCGTGGCTCGAAATTCGGCGACGATCCCGCGGGTGCCGAGCAAGGACGCGCCAAACGCGATTTTCGCGTCCGACTCAGCATCGCTGGCGCCACAATCGCGGTCGCGCGCATGGACGCGGTCGCGGCGTAGGAAACCTCGGGACCCAGCCGGTGATGATGACGTGTCTCGCGCACGCGTGCGGTGTCGCGCGGCCGTCGAGCTCGTGGAAACGCGCCCGCGACGACGCCTCCCGCGCCCCAGGCGGTGTCGGAAAGCCGCGGCACGCCTCGCCGCTCGCGGGGACGTGCCAGGCCTCGGGGGGATGGCACGCGAAGCCGTCGCGCCCGAAGGGAAGAGGCGCGGGACCCAGCCCCGCGTCCGTGCTGATGTCCCTGTTTACCGCGACCGCCGACGCGGGGGACGACGGGGCGTCCTCGTCGTCGCTCTCGGACGTGGACTCTCGCGCGAGGCTCGCGTCCGCGGAGGCGGACGCCGGACCCGCGCCTCCGAGACGCATCCCGGATGGCCGCGTCGCGACGCACCCCAAGCTGCGCACAGTCTCGGGCCAGCCGGTGCGCGCGTTCGCGCTCGGCGGCAACAGGGAAACGAGGCAAGACGCGAACGTGGTGGCCGAGGCGTACGCGCGAGGCGTCAACTACTTCTTCGCGTACTCGATGAACGACGCGCAGATCGGCGATTACCTGGACGGGCTCAGAGCGCTCTGCAGCGACAAAAAAACTCGGAAAAAGATCTTCGTCGCCGTGGGCATGGAGGACTTCACCGACCGGGAGAAGGTGACGGACCACGTCGCGCGGTGCCTCGCGCGGCTCGGCACGGACTACGTGGACGCGTTCTACATGGAATACGTGTGCCGCGGGGACGAGGACGCGGCGATCGACGCGATCGAGTGGATGCGCGGCGAAGGCGGGTTGGTCGTCGCCGACCGCCCTGGCGCGCGCGCCGGCATCGACGGGCCGGTGCGGTTCGTGGGGTGCAGCACGCACGATCGATGCGTCGGGGTGAAGCTGTTGAGAAGCGAACGGAACGACCTCCCCCCTTTGACCGGTGGCGACAGACAGCGAAGCGAAGACGTGCGCGTGGACGGCGGCCCGTCCACGCTTTCGCCTTCGCTCGACGCCGCGGAGGACGTCTCGAGTCTGGAGTCCAAAAAAAAGTCCGCCTCCGCGACGGAAACCGCGAGCGACGCCGAACTCGCGCGCGAGTTCGCGAACAAAAAGCCGTGCGCGTTAGATTTCATGATGGCGCGGTATAACATGGCGCACGCCAAGGCGGAGTGGCGCCTGTTTCCCGTCGCGCGCGCGCGAGACGTCCCGATCGTCGCGTTCACGACGACGCGCTGGAACTCGCTTCAAAAGGGACACCCTCGGTGGTCGGAAGCGCCGCCGAGCGCGGCGACGTGCATGTCGTGGGCGGCGGCGCACCCCGCGGTGCAGGTGGTCCTGAACAGCGCGCCTGACGTGGCGTACCTGCGCGAGTGGGCGGACGAGCTCAGCGACGCGGCGCACGTCTGCGACGTCGAGAAGTGGCGGGCGTACGGCGAGCTGGTGTACGACGAGAACGCCGCGTTTGAGACGATGTTTTGAAGTTTTTTTCGCGTTTCGCGCGTCGCGCGCCTCTCGCCGCGCGTCTCCACGACGCCCCGATCGTCGCGCGACGCGAGACGCGCGTTTTCTGCCTTGACGGCGATCACGAAGAAGGCGCCCCGTCGTCATCCGCGAAGCTCAGCGTCGAGCGCAGGCTCTCCTGCGACCGCCGCAGCGTCTCGAGCTCTTTTTCGTCGGGGGATTCCTCCGTCTGCGATTTTTTCGCGCCTTCCGACGCCTCGACGTCAACCACGTCCTCGCCCGAGGCCATGCGCTCGAGCCCCTTCAGCTTGAAGAACGAGTTGGACTTTTTCGCCGCGCGGTCCCCCCCTCGCGCCTCCGCCGCCGCGGTGGCGGCGCGCGCCGCCTCGGCGACTTCTGCGTCAGACGCGCCGCCGACCATGAGCGACTCCACCGCCGTCACCGCCCGCGCCAAAGCCTCGTCCTCCTCGCGAATCTCCTTGCTCTTCTCCGCCTGCTTGAGCTGCAGCGACAGCTCCTCGTACTTCTTCATCAGCTCCTGCCTCCGCCCGCTGAACTGCGACGGGAACAGCGCGGGGAAGTACCGCTGAATGAAGGAGAAGATCAGCACGTGCCCCACGGGCGTGAGCGGGACGATGAGGATGATGATGAAGGGCACGAACGTGAAGATGTCCAGCGTCGTGCGGCGAATGGTCTGCACTTCCCTCGGCCGCAACGTCGAGCCCATCACCGCGCGCCCGAAGAAACGCGCCGAGCTCGCCACGTCCCCGCCGAGCATCTTCACGCCTCTCGCCATGAACTCGGCGCCCTCCTTGGCTTTGTCCAGGGACTCGCTCGTCGTGCGACTGACGCGTTCGCCTATGACGCGCGGCGACAGCGACGATAACCCGTCACCGTCGACTAACCCGAGCCGCGACTTTAAGTCGGGGATGTCCGTGGCGAGCTCCGTCAACGCGTCGTCCTCGATGCTCGCGGAGTCGTCCGCGTCCACCATCCAGGCGAGTTTCCGTAACCCCGCGTCCATGGCGCGAAACTCCGCGGCCAAGAGCTCCACCTCATCGGCGCGGTCCGGGGTTTCCAAACTGGGCGGCTCACAGGCCTCCTCCTCCAGCTGCGCCAAGATGCGTTCCATCTCCAGCTGCAGCGTGCGCGTGGCAAACACGCGCCGCAAGTCGCGCACTTCGTCGTCCCGTTCCCGAATGGACCGCGCCAAACGCACGCGGGACAACGAGTCTTTCCCAGCGCTCATCACCTTGTCGCGCTCGTTCGACGCGTCGCTCAGCGCCTTGTCGCAATCCTGAACATCCACGGCGAGGCGCAACAGAATCGCCTCCCGGGCGTCCGACACGGACCGCGCGTCTGGGAGATCTGCGATGCGCGGGTCAAGGGAGGACGTGACGCCGTCAAAACCGCCGTTCAGACGCACCCACACGCCTCTGGTGTACTCCGCGGCGGACGCCGCCGCGCTCAGAGGCTTCTCGCGTAGTTTCGAGACGCCGGTGTTGATGAGCCCGCGCGCGGATTTCGCCTTCGAGCCGACGCGCTCGACGGTTTTCACGACGGGGCGCGGGAGCTTGTCGATGCCTTTTCCCGCGGCTTCCGCGCTTCGCTCCAGACGCGACCGCGCCTCGGCGATCGCGGCGTTGGCCTCGTCCACGCTCGCGTACGGCATCGCGTCTCGCGTCAGTTTCGAAACGCGCAGGGTCAACGCGGCGGCGCACGTTTCCACCTTATCGCCGACCGCCGCCTCCGCGTCTCGCGACGCGGCGGCGTCTCCGAGCCCAAAGACGTCCCCGCCCTCTTCTTTCGTCGCCGCGAACAGTTTGGCTCTTTGCCGGCTCAACTCCGCGATCTGCGCGTTTGCGTTTTCGATCGCGTCCACCACCTCCTCGACGTGGTCCATCGCGTCCGCGAGCGCGCCCGCGGACTCGGGCGCCGCCGGGTCGACGGCGATCGTCTCGAGCGCGTCGAGTTTTTCCGTAATGGGAAGCGCCGCCGTCTCCTCCGCTTCGAGAATCGCAAAGTACAGCCGTTTGCGCGCGACGAGGGCTTTGAGTCGCGACGCGCGACTCGCGGCGTCGATCTCGGCGTCTTCCTCCGTGACGATGGACGGGCGGGCGGTCCCGCGCGCCGGATCGGGCGGCGTGGGCGCGCGCGCGCGTTTGGTCTTCGCCGAGTCGCCGCCGCCGTCGCCGCCGACGGCCGCGCGGCGAACGGGTCCCTCCGAGCGCGACGCCGCGGCGCGATCGCGCCGCGCACAGGAGCCCGCCGCCACCGCCGCCGCCGCGAGTGGGTCCCGTTTCCGGAAACCGACCGGGGCCGCCGGTGCCGGCGGAGCGGACGGAAGCCTCGCGGCGCTTCGGCATCCCGCGGAGCGCCCCGAGGCGGCGCGGGGCGCGCACGCGCGGGGAAGCGCGCGGCGCGCGGACGCGCGATCCGCGCGGGACTCGACCGCCACGCGCCGGAGCGACGCGCGGGGCACACCCAGGGTGGTCATCGCGAGACGCCTCGGTTCGGCGAGCCCCGCGCGCGACGCGTCGAGCGCTCGAAAATGCCTCGCTCGGAAGCCTGATGCGCGGCAATCCGTGGAGACGCGCGGGTTCGCCACGAGCGACGGCGCGCGAGACGTGTCTCTCCTCGCGTCCTCGCGCGCGAGCTGCTGTCGCGGTGGAGACGCGTGCGATGGACGCTCGCTCACGAAACGCGACCTTCGAAGCCGGCGGTGGTCCTGCCGCTCGACGCGGAGTGACCCGATCCGCGTGCGCAACCGCGAACGAGGCGCGCGGCCACGTTCGCACCGACGTGGCCAGGTTTCTTCGACCCAATCCGACCATTTTCACCACCCTTCCGGGGTCTGTGAACCCTAAAACGCCCTCGACGCGTCAGGTTTCAGCCGCGTTTTCGCCCTCAGCCAGACCAACGCTTTAGAATGGCGTCTGTTTGACGACGCGCCCCAAAACGAGGCGCGCAAGCGCCCGCGCCGCGACGATGGCGGCTCGGTCGACCCGCGTCGGCGGGCGTAACCCCGAACTCGCGGGCCAAGCCGCGTGGGTGGCGACCGAGAAAGTGGTGCGTCGAGGCTTCCGACGCGGGCTCGACGCGAGCTGGACGCGCGACGCGAAGCGCGTTCTGGCGAACCCATCACGAGATGCCATCTGACACCCGAACGTCCGCCCCCCCCCCCCCC
>MDSV01108502.1_pt1 | contig 17846 bp, 18 predicted proteins | sample 810851 | NCBI WGS metagenome assembly MDSV01 (sample SAMN05326640, study PRJNA326480) | marine metagenome | isolation source: seawater | place: Atlantic Ocean: North East | collected 2012 | reverse complement strand
TTCCATTGAATATGATAAAGAATTTGAGGAAGAGATTTATATGATTTAATACTTGATCTAAATATATCTGTAATTAACTCTTCATTAGTAGGTCCATATAACATTTCTCTACCTTGCCTATCTTTAATTCTTAGCATCTCTTCTCCATAATCATCATATCTTCCGCTCTCTTTCCAAATTTCTGATGATTGAATAGTTGGCATGAGTAATTCTTGAGCGCCGATTAAATTCTGCTCTTCTCTTACGATTTGCTCAATTTTCTTCATTATTTTAAATCCTAAAGGTAACCATGAATAAATTCCTGCAGCAGATTGTTTAATCATGCCTGTTCTTAACATCAATTGATGAGATTTAATTTTTGCTTCTGTTGGAACTTCTTTTATTATTGGTATAAATAATTTTGATAAAAGCATTATTGTAAATAATTCCTTAAATTAAATAAACCTAAGTATACTATATAATATATCACAATAAATATTATTGAAGTAATTAAAGTTGTTATTAAAAATTTTTTCCCAATTCTAGGGTTTTTAGGAGCCCCAGGGTCAGATCCTTCAATATTATCTTTAAAAACTTCTTTGTTTGATTGAATGCCAACGGGTAAAACAGAAAAAAAAACTATCCACCAAATTATAACATAAATTATTATTGATCCTGTTATACCCATTAAATTCTAGCAATATTTATATTTGTAAAAGGTTTCTTGCCTGTTTTATCTTTAACTATTTTTCTGCAATTGTGTTTAATTGTTTCAATTAAATTTTTTTCCTGATTTTTATTATCTAGTGAGAAGGTTTTGCATATATTAAAAATTTCGTCTTCCATATCAAAAACAAAATTTTCATTTTCGCTAGACTCTGGAATTCCTCTAAATGAAATTATCGGTTTTTTTATTTTACCATTGTTTGCTACAATTATTGTGATTTCTAAATATCCATTTGCAGATAAGTTTTTTCTGTCTTTTATTGACTTAGAGTCAGCTTCGACACCTAAATTACCATCTAAATAAACTCTTCCAGAAGGAGCTTTATCAACTATTTTTGGTTTATCTCCTGGTAAAATCTTAATTATATCTCCATTTTCAATTTGTAATGATTTAGGTACTTGCATCTCCTTTGCGAAGGCAACATGTTCAACCATGTGTCTATGTTCTCCATGAACAGGGATTATACATTTAGGTTTTACCCAGTTATACATATCTTTAAGGTCATCTCTGTTTGGGTGTCCCGAAACGTGTACGAAAGCATTTTCTTCACTTATAATTTCAATTTTGTCTTTAACAATTTGATTTTGAAGACTGTATAATTTTTTTTCATTTCCTGGAATCATTTTTGAAGAGAATATAACGCAATCGCCCGACTCAATAAATACATCAGGATGCGTACCATTAATAATTCTATTCATAGCTCCCATCGATTCTCCTTGGCTGCCAGTCGCTAAATAAATAATTTTATTTTTTGACATTTTTTTTGCATCTCTAGCCTCTATTGGTTCCAATAACCCTTTAAGATACCCGCATCCCTTAGCCGCCTTATAAATTCTATGCATAGATCGCCCAACTAGACATATTGATCTTCCTGTTTTTTTTGCACAGTAAAAAATTGACTCCATTCTTGCTACATTAGAAGCAAAAGATGTTACTAAAATTCTGTTGTTTTTAATCTCCATTATTTTTACAAGACTGTCTCTAACTTCCGACTCTGATCCTGCCCTTCCAGGGCTAAAAATATTTGTAGAGTCACAAATCATCGCTGAAACTCCTTTTGAACCTATTTCCTTAAGTTTTTTTTCATCAATTGATCCACCTATTAAAGGATTGGGATCTATTTTCCAGTCTCCGGTATGTAGCACTGTGCCAAGAGGAGTTGTAATGCTTAAGCCGTTAGGTTCTAGAATAGAATGAGTTAACGTAATAAAATCAATTTCAAAGGGTCCTAAATTAATCTTACTATTTAAAGGAACGATATTTAAATATTGAGAGATATCAATTTTTTTTTCTTTAAATTTTTCAAAAAGTAGTGCTGCTGTAAATGGTGTCGCATAAATTTTACATTTTAAACTTGGCCATATATGTGCGACGGCTCCTATATGATCCTCATGAGCGTGCGTTAAAACTATGCCTAAGAGATCGTCTTTTTTATCCAAAATAAATCCTGGATCAGGAAAGATTAAATCGATGCCCGGAATAGAGTCATCCGCAAAAGTAACTCCCATATCAACAATAATCCATTTTTGATTGTCTTCTTTTCCATAGGCATAAAGATTCATATTCATCCCTATTTCACCTGAACCTCCCAATGGACAAAAAATTAATTCTTCTTTACTCATATTAAGAATTCCTTAAAAATTTTAGCAATACCTTTAATGGTAATATTTTGATCTATTATTACTTTTCTATTAATAAATCTTTTAAAAAAATTTGCGTAACCACCTGTTAAGATTATCTTATAATTAGTTTTTGATAAAAGTATAATTTTATTTATTATGTTGTTTATTAACCCTTGATAACCCCATAAAAAACCAGCATTGAGTGCTTCTTTTGTATTCTTCCCATAACTTTTTTGTTTACTGCTTAAATTAAAAATTGGAAGCAAAGCTGTGAATTTACTAAGATTTTTTATCGAAAGATCAATTCCTGGAGCTATTACACCACCCTCGTATATACCACGTTTTATAATATCAAATGTTGTAGCAGTCCCAAAATCAATTATTAGAGAATTTTTGTATTCGGAACCTATTGCGTTAGCTAATCTATCTGAACCAACTTGATTTATTTTTTTTACTTTAATCTTTAAAATCTTGGTTATTCTAAATTTTTTAATTTCAAAAACTTGAAAATTTTTTTTTTGAAGATATCTTTTTATAATTATATCGGCTTTTGGAACTACACTTGAAAATAATACCTTAGAAAATAAATTCTTATTAAGTATTTTTTTAAAAAAAACAATAAGTGTCTTTTTCTTATATATTTTATTTGTCTCTATACTAAAAGACTTATTTATTTTGAATTTACTATTTAAAATGGAAAATTTTATAAAGGTGTTTCCAATATCTGCTACTAAATAATTCATTTCAAAAACAATAATTTTTTTTTAATTCACTAAAACTCTTCTTTTCAATTTCACCAATTAACTTTTCATATGCAATTATTATATTTTTCAATACTAGTCTATTGCTTAATTTTTTTTTTTTCTTTTTAAGAGATATTGACTCATAATTTTTAATTTTTGGTGAAAAATTTGTATTTACTCCAATACCAATTATTAAAAAAGTCTTTTCTTGAATTTTTAAAACTTCTTGTAAAATTCCGCAAACCTTTTTAGAATTTAATAGTATGTCATTTGGCCATTTAATATCAATTTTCGATCTTGTAAATTTTTTTAAAATATTTTTTATGAGATAAGCATTTAATATAGCAAACTGTTTAAAATTAATTTTTGTTTGGTCGATTTTAAAAAAAACTGAAAAGAATAGATTTCCTTTTTGCGAAATCCATTTTTTTCCCATTGTGCCTCGACCTCGAGTTTGTTCTAGTGTTATAATTAAAGATGGTTTAATCCTTTTATTTTTAAGAAATTTAATAGCTTCATCGTTGGTACTTTGAACCTTTTTAAATTTTATAATTTTTAATTTCATCAAATTGTAAATAATGAATTTACTATTTTATTTAAAACTGAAGGATACAAAAAAAACGTGGTTAGTAAAATACAGCTTGTAAAAATTGTAACAGAAACTGGTAAATTGTTAACATTATCAAACGAATAGTTATTTTCTTCAAAATAAATAGTTTTTATAATTCTTAAATAATAAAATGCGGAAATTACTGTAGTTAATAATCCAATAATAGCCAAAGCATACATTTCTTGTTCTAAAACTGCTGTAAAAATATAAAATTTTGCAAAAAATCCGGCTAACGGAGGTATTCCTGCTAGTGAAAATAATACTATTAAAAAAGCAAATGCCAACAAAGGACTCTTTTTTGAAATTCCTGATAAATCAGAAATATTTTCTTTATATTGTCCATCCTTTTTCATTAAATACAAACACGAAAAGGCACCGATGTTCATGATAACGTAAATAGTTATATAGACTATGGTGCTTTTATACCCTGTTATAACTCCAGTCGATACTCCAGCTAGTGCGTAACCTATGTGTCCGATTGAGCTATAAGCCAAAAGTCTTTTGATATTTTTTTGACCAATAGCAGCGATAGCCCCTAAAATCATTGAAGCGATAGAAATAAATATTATTATTGTTTGCCACTCAAGTAAGATATTTGAAAAAGGAATAGACATAAACTTAATTAATACTGCTAACCCTGCTACTTTAGGAACAGCTGCAAAATAACTTGTGATTGAAGTGGGTGATCCTTCATATACATCAGGTGTCCACATGTGAAAAGGAACAGCTGAAATTTTGAATGCTAATCCAACCAAAATAAATACCATAGCAAATATAGCTCCATTATTCGTTTTATCTAATTGATTTAATATAATTTCAAAATTGGTAGATCCTGTAAAACCATAAAGTAAAGAGCACCCATATAGTAAAAGGCCTGAAGACAAAGCGCTTAATATGAAATACTTAATACCTGATTCAGAAGATCTTAAATTGTCTCTATCTATTGCAGCTAGAATATACAGAGCTAATGATTGAAGTTCTAAACCTAAATAGAACAATATAAGATCGTTAGAACTGACCATAAAAAACATTCCTAAAATAGAAATTAAAATAATAATTGGATATTCAAATTTATCTATTTTTTGGTCAATAATAAAAGTTTTTGAAGAATTCAGAATGAATAAACTAGATGTTAAAATTAGCAATTTGAAAAAATTTGAAAAAGGGTCTCGAACAAAACTATTTGAAAATGCATTTTCTGTACTGAACCCATTATTAAAAATAATAACAAAAGTAACTATTAGTATCAACGAGGAAAAATTAAAAATAAGATTGAAACTTTTTTTAATAAAGACACCAATCATTAAAATTAATAAGATAGATATTGTCAAAAATATTTCAGGCAATAATATATTTAAATTAAAAATCATTTTTTGCTTATTTCAAAACTTATATCTGTTTGATAATTATTGATTAAATTATCTACAGAAACATTTACTGTTTCTATTAGTGGTGAAGGGTAAAATCCAAAAAAAATTACAAAGAAAGCTAAAGAGACTAATATTATTTTCTCTGAAATATTTATATCTTTTAATTTTTTTATTTTTTCATTTTTTACATTTCCAAAAATCACTCTTTTTGTTAACCACAACATATAAGCTGCTCCTAAAACAACACCTATGGTTGCTAGCAAAGCTGCTATATAGCTTTTTTGAAAAGTTCCAGTTAAAACTAAAAATTCCCCTAAAAAACCAGTAGTTCCAGGTAGGCCCAAGCTAGCTAATGCAAAAACTACAAATAATAAAGAATATTTTGGTAAGTAATGAACTAATCCCCCATAGGTACTTATCAATCTAGAATTTAACCGATCATATACTACTCCTACACATATAAAGAGCGCTGCTGAAATCAATCCATGGCTTATCATTTGAAAAATACTTCCTTCAATACCTTGTTTAGTAAAAGTAAAAATACCTAAAGTTACATAACCCATATGAGCTACAGAGGAATACGCTATAAGTTTTTTCATATCATCCTGCATTAGTGCGACTAAAGAAGTATATATAATAGCAATAACGCTTAAGGTATAAATCAATGGTATAAAAAAATCAGAAGCTAATGGAAACATAGGTATTGAAAATCTCAAGAAACCATATCCAGCCATTTTTAAAAGAATTGCAGCAAGAATTACTGATCCAGCTGTTGGGGCTTCAACATGTGCGTCTGGTAGCCATGTATGAACTGGCCACATCGGCATTTTAACTGCGAAAGAACTAAAAAAAGCCAACCAAAGAATATTTTGATATTCTTTTGGTATTTTAATTTCATAAATCTGAGTAATATCCGTTGTTCCAGTTAGCCAATAAATCAGTATTATAGCGACCAACATTAAAACAGAGCCAAGTAAAGTGTATAAAAAAAATTTAAATGCTGAATAAACTCGTTTAGACCCTCCCCAGATACCAATTATTAAAAACATTGGTATTAAACCCGCTTCAAAAAATAAATAAAAAATAACTAAATCAAGAGAACAGAAAACACCTATCATAAATGTTTCCAAGATTAATATTGCAATTAAAAATTCTTTAACTCTTACTTTAACACTATTAACACATGAAATAATACAAATCGGTGTAATAAAAGCTGTTAAAACAATAAATAAAATTGATATACCATCTACTCCTAATTTAAATTTTATAAAATCGTTGATCCAGGATTTTTCTTCAACAAATTGAAAATCAGATGAAGTTTGATCTAAAGAGTACCAAATAAATAAAGATAATACGAAAGTAGCAACACTTGTAAATAATGACACATATACCACACTTTTGTTATTTTCTTTACTTTTTGAAAAAAAAATAAAAATTGAACTAATAAGTGGTAAAAAAATTAAAGTAGATAAGATTGGAAAATTCATTTTATTTAAGAATTAAGTATGTAAGTAGAGTAGATAATCCTATAAGCATAACAAAAGCATAATCATAAATATAACCTGATTGAAAACGAACTGCTTTATTTGAAATTAGTTTAATTATTTTTGAGATACCATCTGGGCCATATTTATCGATAATACCCTCATCTCCTTTTTTCCAGAAGAAAGATCCGACTCTTTTTATAGGTTCAATAAATATTGAATTGTAAAACTCATCTATATACCATTTATTAATTAAGAAATTATATAAAGGAGAGTTTGTGTTTTTAAACTCATCTAAAATTTTAGTATTTAATATAAAATAATAAAATGAAATTGGTATGGCAATAGTTACTATAACAGGTGTGATCACTAAAAGCCAAACAGGAACATGAGTATAATTAATTTTATCTAGAAAAAAAATAGACGTTTGCCAAAATTTATCGCTGTCTTGTCCAATAAAGATATCTTTAAAAATAAATCCAGTTATTATTGATCCAATTCCTAAAATAACTAATGGAACAAGCATTAATATTGGCGACTCGTGCGTTTCACTAATCGGAATATCTTTATTATTATAATTTCCATGAAATGTTTTAAAAAATAATCTCCAAGAATATATTGAAGTTAAAAACGCAGTAAAAATTCCTATTGTTACTGCATAGTTTCCTACGGTAGAGTTGCTTAAATATGAAAATTCAATTATTGCATCTTTAGAATAAAATCCTGATAAAAAAGGAAAGCCTGTTAATGCCAGAGTTCCAATTAACATTAAACAGTAAGTATAGGGAAGTTTTTTTCTAATCCCTCCCATTTTCCTGATATCTTGCTCATCTTTAAAAGCATGTATTACAGATCCTGATCCTAAAAATAATAAAGCTTTAAAAAAGGCATGAGTAAATAAATGGAAAATAGCTACATGATATGCTCCTATACCTGCAGCAAAAAACATATATCCTAACTGGCTACAAGTTGAATAAGCTACAATCTTTTTAATATCATTTTGGACTAAAGCTACAGAAGCAGCAAATAAAGCGGTAATCATACCAACAACTGCCACAAAATTTAATGCAATTTGCGAATATTCAAACAATGGTGAGCATCTTACTACTAAAAATACACCAGCAGTTACCATTGTTGCTGCATGTATTAACGCAGAAACTGGAGTTGGACCTTCCATTGCGTCTGGTAACCAAGTATGAAGTAAAAATTGGGCAGATTTTCCCATAGCTCCAACAAATAAGAACAAACATATAAATGTTATTAAATTTGCTTCAAAACCAAAAATTGAAATCTTATTTTCCAAAAATTGAGGTGTTAATTCAAAGACCTCTTTAAAATTTATAGTTCCATAATAAAAGAAGATCAGGAAAATTCCAATCGCTAGTCCAAAATCCCCTACTCTATTAACTATAAAAGCTTTAATTGCAGCATTATTCGCAGACTCTTTTTTATACCAAAATCCGATTAAAAGGTAAGAACATAGTCCAACTCCTTCCCAGCCAAAAAATAACTGTAAAAAGTTATCTGAGACTATCAATGCTAACATTGAAAAAGTAAACAGGGAAAGATAAGACATAAACCTAGGTTTATGAGGGTCATGGCTCATATAGCCTATAGAATAAATATGAACTAAAGCAGAAATTAAGGTTACAACAACTATCATCACCGAGCTTAATGGATCTATGTTAATCGACCAATTAGCAATAAAATCCCCGGAGCTTATCCATTCAAAAATAATATGATTTTTATAATCATTTTTTTCAATTCCATTCCAAAAAACAATTAAAGAAAAAATTGCAGCTATAGATACAAATAAACTTGTTGTGATTTCAGAAAAAAATTTCGTTAAGGACCGCCCAAAATAACCTATTATAGATCCAATTAAAGGTAAAAATAAAATTGCGTATTCCATTTATCCTTTCATTCCATGAATATCCTCAACCCTAATTGATCCTTTATTTCTATAGTAGATAACTATTATTGCTAATCCAATAGCTGCTTCAGCTGCAGCTACTGTTAAAATGAGCATAGTAAAGATTTGCCCGATTATATTTCCAGAAAAAATAGAAAATGAAATTAAATTAATATTAACCGCTAATAACAATAGTTCGACTGACATTAAAATAACTATCACATTTTTTCTATTTAAGAATATACCTATTACTCCTAAAAAAAATATAATTGCCCCAAGTGATAAATAATGACCTAAACCGATTTCAATCATCTACTTTTACTCCTTTATCGAATTCAACTTCCTTTATTTCTATTGAACTTGAGGGTTCTCTAGAAATTTGTTTTAAATAACTTTGTTTTTTTACACCTGATCTTTCTCTAAACGTTAACAGTATTGCTCCAATCATTGATAATAATAATATCACTCCTGCAAGCTGAAAATATAAAAAATAATCTGTATACATCACTGAACCTAATTGATGAGTGTTAGTTGTTTTTGAAATAGATAGAGTGCTGCTTGACATTAAATTATCTTTATACTTCCAACCCCCTATAACAACTAATAGTTCTAAAAATATTAAAACACTTACTATTAATCCTGAAGGTATATGTGTTGCTTTTTTTCCAATAAACCAAGACTGCTTTTGTTCTGAAACATTTAGCATCATAACAACAAAAAGAAATAAAACAGCTACTGCTCCGACATATACGATTAAAATTATCATTCCTAAGAACTCAGCACCTACCATTATAAATAGGCAACCAACTGATATGAAATCTAATATAAGAAAAAAAACTGAATTAACGGTACTTCTCGAGGTTATAACCATTAATGAAGAAAAAATAGCTATAATTGAAAAAAAATAAAAAAAAACTGTATGAGCTATCATTTATCTATATGGTTTATCTAATTTTATATTTTTTGCTAAAACAGACTCCCATCTATCTCCGTTATCTAATAATTTTTGTTTATTATAATAAAGTTCTTCTCGTGTTTCTGTAGCGAACTCAAAATTTGGTCCTTGAACAATCGCATCTACAGGGCATGACTCTTGGCATAAGCCGCAATAAATACATTTGAGCATATCAATATCGTATTTAGTTGTTTTTCTACTTCCATCTGGTCTCTCAGTAGACTCAATAGTTATTGCTTGAGCAGGGCAAACAGCTTCACATAATTTACAAGCTATACACCTTTCCTCACCACTAGGATATCGTCTTAGAGCATGTTCTCCACGCATTCTAGGACTGATATGCCCTTTTTCAAATGGATAATTTATAGTTTTAGATTTCTTAAACATTTCTTTAATTGCCATATACAGACCTAAAATAAATTCTAATAGAAATATGGTTTTTATAATTCTATACAATTTCATTAAAAATTTCCTTTGGGTAATTTATCAAAAAAAAATAAAAAACTAGCAGTCAAAACAACATAAATTAATGAAAATGGTAAAAATATTTTCCAACCTAGTCTCATTAATTGATCATATCTATACCTAGGAACTATTGCTTTAACTAAAGCAAATAAAAAAAATAATAATAAAATTTTTAATATCATCCATAATGGAGCAGGTATCAAATTGATTGGATAGATATCAACAATTGGCAACCATCCTCCCAAAAATAAAATGGAACCCATAGCGCACATTAATAAGATATTTGCATATTCACCCAGCCAAAACATAGCATACATCATACCTGAATATTCTGTTTGATAGCCTGAAACTAGTTCAGCTTCTGCTTCTGGTAGATCAAAAGGTGGTCGATTTGTTTCTGCCAGAGCTGAAATGAAAAAAATTACAAACATAGGAAAAAGAGGAATAACAAACCAAAGATCAGTCTGGGCTAGTACTATATCTTTTAGATTCAAGGATCCCACACAAAGCAAAACATTTATAATAATTATACCAATAGAAACCTCATAAGATACCATCTGAGCTGCTGAACGAATAGCTCCTAAAAAAGGGTACTTCGAGTTTGAAGCCCAACCACCCATTATAATTCCATAGACACCTAAAGAAGAGACTGCAAACAAGTATAAAATTCCAACATTAATATCTGAGAGAACAAAGTTTTCACTCATAGGTATTACAGCCCAAGCTATAAGAGCTAAAGTCATTGTCACTATAGGGGCTAAAATAAAAACAACTTTATTTGCACTCGCTGGTATTATTATTTCTTTAAAAATATACTTTAAGGCGTCAGCTAAAGTTTGAAATAAACCAAAAGGACCTACAACGTTAGGTCCTTTTCTTTTTTGTACTAAGCCCCAAACTCTTCTGTCTAGCCAAACTACCATTGCTACTGATACTAAAATTGGTACCAATAAAAACAAAATCTTATAAATTTCTTGACCTAAAATCTGTAAATATTCGATCATTAATTATTGGTTCCTGTTTTAGGTAAATTTTTAGAAATTTGTCTACACTCACTCATTGTTTTTGAAGCACGTGAGATAGAATTTGTGTAATAATAATCTAACTCTCTTATAAGCACTTCCTCTTCAAAAAAACTTGAGGCATTTTTTTTATTATTTTTTATAATATTTTTTGGTAATTCATTAATATTAGAAAAATTTTTAACTAAACTTATTGATTCTTTTTTTAAATATTCAAAATTATTTAATTGATCAACTTTTTTCATCTTTTTCAGGATTAGGTTAAATACTTTCCAGTCCTCTAATGAATCTCCTATAGGATAAGATGCTTTTTTACATTCCTGAACTCTTCCTTCTAAATTAAGATAAAGTCCGTCTTGTTCTGTATATGCTGCACTTGGTAAAACAACATCTGCCAACTCTGCTCCCTTATCCCCATGGCTTCCTTGGTAAATAATGAATTGTCCAGATTTTTTTATTTCTATATTATCTGAACCAAGTAAATACAATATATCGAATTCATTTTTCTCTAATTTATCAAAAAAAACAAAATTATTATCTTCTTGATATGACATCATTCCTAAATCTAAAAGACCTACTGTAGAAGCATTTTGAATCAAAATATTTAATGCATTCCAATCTTTATTTATGAAATTATTTTTTATTAAATAATCTTTTAGCTCTTCAAATATATATTTTCCACTCTTATGTTCTAATGCAGACTCACCAATTATAACTATTGGTTTTTTTGATGATGATAATTTAGGAGATATTTCACTTTGATTATTAATTATTTTTTTAATATCTTTGGTGTTTTTGCCAATTATCTTATAATCATAAGTTAAATCTTTTGGATCTCCTATTGAGTAAATTGGTAATTTATTATTTACAAATGCTTTTCTAATTCTTGCATTTAATAATGTTGCTTCGTGTCTGGGGTTTGCTCCAATTAGAAGTATTAAATCAGACTCCTCTATACCTTTAATACTAGAATTAAATATATAATTCATTTTTTCTTTAGGATTAATATAAAATTTTTTTTCTCTAAATTCTAAATTAAAACTATTTAAATTTTTAAATAATTTTTTAAATGCTAAAGAATTTTCTAAACTTACTAAGTCTCCAATATGGCCACCGATTTTATTAGGATCTGTTTCTTGAATTTTTTTTACAATAATTTCTAAAGCTTCATCCCAACTTGACTTGACTAACTTATTATTTTTTTTTATGTAGGGAACATCTAGCCTTTGTTTTAATAGCCCATCGCATGAATACCTGGTTTTATCAGAAATCCATTCTTCATTAATATCATTGTTAAGTCTTGGTAAAATTCTTTTTACTTCCCAATTATAAGTGTCTACTCTTATGTTTGAGCCTACAGCATCCATGACATCAACACTTTCAGTTTTTTTAAGTTCCCACGGTCGAGCCTCAAAAGCATATGGTTTTGATGTTAAAGCGCCGACTGGGCATAAATCTATTACATTGGCTGACATCTCTGACTTCATTGACTTTTCTAAATATGTTGTGATTTCCATGTTTTCTCCTCGCCCAATTGCTCCTATTTCTTGAACTCCTGCTACTTCTGTTGCAAATCTTACGCAACGTGTACAATGAATACATCTTGTCATTTGAGTTTTAATCAAAGGACCCATATATTTTTCTTTTACACTTCTTTTATTTTCAATAAATCTGGATTTATCTACGCCGTAATAAAGAGATTGATCTTGTAAATCACACTCTCCTCCTTGGTCGCAGACAGGGCAATCTAATGGGTGATTAGCTAACAAAAACTCCATTATTCCTTTTCGAGCTTTTTCAACAAATGAAGTATTTGTTTTAATATTCATACCTTCTGCAGCTGGCATTGCACATGAAGCAATTGGTTTTGGAGATTTTTCCATCTCTACAAGACACATCCTACAATTTCCTGCTATAGAAAGTTTTTCATGATAACAAAACCTAGGAATTTCTACATCAGCTAACTCACATGCTTGTAGCACTGTCATTCCTTTTTTAAATTCTATTTCTTTACCATTAATAATTATCTTAGGCATTTTCATTCTCCAACAGGTGTTGGTCTACTAAATATGGATTTTCAATTCTTTTTTTAACTAATGGTTCCTCTCTACATCTATCTTGTATTTCTTTTTTGAAATGTCTTAATAGACCTTGCACTGGCCAAGATGAACCCTCACCGAATGCACAAATAGTGTGCCCTTCTATTTGTTTTGTTACATCCTCTAGTAAATTTATATCGCTATGAGTAGCTTTTCCTTTAGCAGTTCTATCTAAAATTCTCCACATCCATCCAGAACCCTCTCTACATGGAGTACATTGGCCACAACTTTCATGTTTATAAAATCTTGCTATTCTAGCCATACAAGAAATAATGTCTTGATTATTATTAATAACCACTATGCCAGCAGTTCCTAATCCGCTTTTATTTTGAATTAATGAGTCAAAATCCATAGTTATTGTATCGCATATATTTTTTGGTAATAAAGGCATTGAAGATCCCCCTGGAATCACAGCTTTAAGATTGTCCCATCCGCCAACTACTCCTCCCGCATGCTTGTTTATTAATTCTTTTAAAGGAATTCCCATTTCCTCTTCAACATTACATGGAGAGTTAACATTTCCTGAAATGCAAAATATTTTAGTACCAGTATTTTTAGGTTTACCTATGGATGCAAACCACTTTCCACCTTTACGAAGAATTGTAGGTACTACTGCAATAGTTTCTACGTTGTTTACTATTGTTGGGCAGCCATATAAACCTACTAGAGCAGGGAATGGAGGTTTTAACCTTGGTTGGCCTTTATTGCCCTCTAAGCTTTCAAGTAAAGCTGTCTCCTCACCACATATATACGCACCAGCTCCATAGTGTATGTGAATATCAAAATCCCAACCAGAACCACAGGCGTTTTTACCTAAAAAGTTTTTAGAGTAAGCTTGATCAATTGCTGTCTGTAATCTTTTACCCTCATTAAAATATTCTCCCCTAATATAGATGTAGCAAATATGTGCATTAACAGCGTAACCAGCAATTAAACAACCTTCGATTAATTTTTGAGGTTCAAATCTTAATATGTCTCTATCTTTACAGGTTCCTGGTTCAGACTCATCAGCGTTTATAACTAAATAATGTGGTCTTGAACCAACTTCTTTAGGAGCAAATGACCATTTAAGTCCCGTTGAAAAACCTGCTCCACCTCTACCTCTAAGTTCAGAGTCCTTTATTTCTTTTATAATCCAATCACGGCCTTTAGATATTAATTCTCTAGTATTTTGCCAATCACTTCTGTCCAGAGATTTGTCAATTTCCCAGCCTAAATCGTTATATAAATTTTTAAATATCTTGTCCTCTGGTTTAAGCATATTTTTCATCCTCTGATCTTTTTAATTTTTCTGGCCTAGTGCTCTTTCGATCTCTGTAAGACCCAGGTTTTAGTGGCTTATCAAGAGCTAAAGATTCTAAAATTTCTCTTGTATTTTTTTCGTCTAAATCTTCATAATAGTCATCATTTATTTGCATCATAGGAGCGTTTACACAAGCTCCTAAGCATTCTACCTCCATCCAAGAACTATTATTTTCTTTAGATAACTCATTTTCATTAGGAGAAATTTTTTCTTTACAAATTTTTACTAATTTGTCTGCTCCACGAATTAAGCATGGAGTAGTGGTGCACACTTGTACAAAGTATTTTCCAACTGGCGCAAGATTATACATTGAATAAAAAGTCGCAATTTCATAGACCGAAATATAAGGCATGGACAAATATTTAGCGATGTATTTTATTGCTGCTAACGGAATCCAATTATGATTTTGTTTTTGCGCTAAATAAAGTAGCGGCATTACTGAGCTTTTTTTATTTTTTTCTGGATACTTTTTTAAAATATCTCCAATCTTAATTAAATTTTCTTTAGTGAATTCAAATTTATCTGGTTGGATGTCGTGTACTTTTTTTAAACTCATCTATCTACTTCTCCAAAAACTATATCTAATGAACCTAAAACTGCTGGAACGTCTGCAAGCATATGCCCTTTAATTAAATAGTTCATAGCTTGAAGGTGTGAAAAACCTGGAGCTCTAATTTTACATCTGTAAGGTTTATTACTTCCATCTGAAATTAAATAAACTCCAAACTCTCCTTTAGGAGCCTCTACTGATGTGTAGACATTTCCTGCTGGAACTCGGTATCCCTCTGTAAATAGCTTAAAATGATGAATTAAAGCTTCCATAGATTGCTTAATGTCGTCTCTTTTAGGAGGAGATATCTTTCCATCAATTGATTTTATCGGGCCTTTCGGAAGCTTTTCAATACATTGTAAAATAATTTTTACACTTTCTCTCATTTCCTCAATTCTACAAAGATACCGGTCATAACAGTCGCCATTTTTTCCAATAGGAATCTTAAAATCTAAATCCTTGTAACATTCATATGGTTGTGACTTTCTTAAATCCCAAGATATACCCGACCCCCTCAACATTACTCCAGAAAAACTATGATCCAATGCCTCTTGTTTTGAGACAATTCCAATTTCAACATTTCTTTGTTTAAATATACGATTATCTGTTAGTAAATTTTCCAAATCATCTATTATTTTTGGAAAAGATTTACAAAACTTTTCAATATCTTCGATTAATTTAAGTGGTAAATCTTGGTGTACTCCTCCAGTTCTAAAATAATTTGCATGAAGTCTCGAACCAGAAGCTCTCTCGTAAAAAGTCATTAAAGTTTCTCTTTCTTCAAATCCCCATAAGGATGGAGTTAATGCACCTACATCTAAAGCCTGCGTAGTTACATTTAAAATATGACTTAATATTCTACCTATTTCACAAAAGATAACTCGTATGTATTTTGCTCTTATAGGAACCTCTATATTTAAAAGTTTTTCAGCAGCTAGGGCAAATGCATGCTCTTGGTTCATAGGAGCTACATAATCCAACCTATCAAAGTAAGGTAACGCTTGAGTATAAGTTTTTTGTTCTATTAATTTTTCAGTGCCTCTGTGCAATAATCCAATGTGGGGATCTGCTTTTTCTACTACTTCTCCATCTAGTTCTAAGATAAGCCTTAAAACTCCATGAGCGGCAGGGTGTTGAGGCCCAAAATTTAAATTCATTGTTTTAGTTTTTTTTGTCATCAAAGTTATTTTTTTTTATCTCCTTAATATAATTTGTTCCTTCCCAAGGGCTTTCAAAATCAAAATTTCTATAATTTTGTTCAAGTTTCACTGGTTCATAAATTACTTTTTTTTCTTTTTCGCTATATCTAACCTCATTAAAACCAGTAAGTGGAAAATCTTTTCTAAGAGGATGTCCTTTAAAATTATAATCCGTTAATATTCTTCTGAGGTCAGGGTGATTTTTAAATTTAATTCCGTACATATCGAAAACTTCTCTTTCCATCCAATTCGCTGAAGGAAAAATCTTAGTTATTGAAGGGATGATTGTATTTAAGTCAAAATTAATTGCTAATTTTATTCTTAAATTATTTTCATGCGATAGAAGCAAGTATACAAGTTGAAATCTTTTTTCATTTTCAGGATAATCAACTGCTGCGATATCAATTAATTGTCTAAATTTACATGCATCGCTTAATTTTAAAAATTGTAAACTTTCTATTAAATCAATCTCTTTTACTTCAATTAATATTTCATTATTTTCAATAATAGACCTTTGTACTTTACTTCCCAATTCAGAGTTAATTAATTTTTCAAGTTTATTTAATTTATCTAGTGTCATTTTAATCTATCTATTAATTGTACCTTCTCTTCTAATTTTTTTTTGAAGTTGAAGTATTCCATATAACAAAGCTTCAGCAGAAGGCGGACAACCTGGTACATAAATATCTACAGGGACAATCTTGTCACAACCTCTTACAACAGAATAAGAATAATGGTAATATCCTCCTCCATTAGCACAACTACCCATAGATACAACATATCTAGGTTCAGGCATTTGATCGTAAACTTTTCTTAAAGCCGGAGCCATTTTATTAGTTAATGTTCCTGCAACTATCATAACATCTGATTGTCTTGGAGATGCTCGCGGAGCAGCTCCAAATCTTTCTAAATCATATCTCGGCATAGAGGTTTGCATCATTTCTACTGCACAACAAGCCAATCCAAAAGTCATCCAGTGTAACGATCCTGTTCTAGCCCATTTTATTAAATTTTCTGATGAAGTAGTAATGAAGCCTTTTTCAGAAAAATTTTTTGCTAATTCTTTAAATTCATCAGGGATTTCTTTTTTATTATTTTCAAAAGAATTATTATTTATTCCCATTCCAATGCTCCTTTTTTCCATTCATAAATGAAGCCAATTGTAAGAATCCCAAGAAAAATCATCATTGACCAAAAACCTAGAGACCCGATATTTCCAAGTGTAATTGCCCATGGAAAAAGAAAAGCTATTTCTAAATCAAAAATAATAAACAATATTGCAACAAGATAAAATCTCACGTCAAACTCCATTCTTGAATTACTAAATGGTTCAAAACCACATTCATATGCTGAAAGCTTCTCTGGATCCGGGTTGCTAGGTGAGGCTAAAAAATTTAATAAGATAAAGCCAATACTTAAAAATAAAGCAATAAATAAAAAAATTATTATTGAAAGATAGTCTGATAAAAAGTTGTAAATCATGTTTTTTTAATATCTACCTTGATGCTTTAAGCTCAAGGGTTCTTATATTAATGATTCATTTATAGCACTTAAATTTTAAGAGTACAGTACAAGATCGTAGCACTTTTTAATAATATAAATGCTTACATTTTTCTGTGAATGAAAACGATTCTCAATTAGTGGCGGGAGTGACCGGGCTCGAACCGGCGACCTCCTGCGTGACAGGCAGGCGCTCTAACCAACTGAGCTACACCCCCACAAACCTAATGGTGGGCGGTAAAGGACTCGAACCTATGACCCTCTCGGTGTAAACGAGATGCTCTACCAACTGAGCTAACCGCCCTA
>MDSV01238581.1_pt1 | contig 17848 bp, 19 predicted proteins | sample 810851 | NCBI WGS metagenome assembly MDSV01 (sample SAMN05326640, study PRJNA326480) | marine metagenome | isolation source: seawater | place: Atlantic Ocean: North East | collected 2012 | reverse complement strand
TTTTCCATCAATTTTGACTTCTGTTCCCGACCACTTACCAAATAAAACTTTATCTCCTACTTTAACATCCATAGGAATTAATTTTCCATCTTCAGTTTTTGCACCACCACCTACAGCAACCACCTTACCTTCTTGGGGTTTTTCTTGAGCTGTATCTGGGATGATTATTCCACCTGAAGTTTTTTCACTACTGTCTAAAACTTCAATTAATACTCGATCATGTAACGGTTTAAATTTCATAAATTCTCCTTTTAAATATGAACTTCATATAGATATTGATACGTCTATTTCAAGATAAGATGAGCAATTAGTTGTTAATTATAATAGGAAATTGAAGATTTTATAGTTTATACGTTAAAATATGACAAAAAATTTAGATAAAGAAGGCTTAAGGTCGATAGTTGATGATTATGATCTATTTTACATAGATCTGTGGGGAGTTGTCCATAATGGAATTAAACTTCATGAGAAAGCAATTATTGCTCTTAATCAATTATTAAAAATGAATAAAGATTTTGTTCTATTGACAAATGCTCCTAGGCCCAACCTAGCTGTAAAAAAATTTTTAAATAAAATGGGAATGAATAAAGAAATTAGAGATCATGTTTTTACCTCAGGAGAGGCATCTCTAAACTATATTAAAAAATTTTATTTGTCAGATAAATTTTATCATATAGGTCCTCCTAGAGATTTTGATTTATTTAACGAATTTAAAAATAATAAATCTGAAAATCTTAACACGAGTAAATATTTACTATGTACAGGATTATTTGATGAATATGATAAAGATTTAAAATATTATAAAGAATTACTTGAAAAGTATATTAACAAAAAAATGATATGTACAAATCCAGATTTAATTGTTGATAGAGGAGATCAAAGAGAGCTATGCGCAGGGTCTGTCGCTATGGTGTTTGAAAAAATGGGTGGAGATGTAATTTACTTTGGTAAACCTTATGCTGAAGTTTACAATCAGTCTTTTGATAATTTAAAAAAAAAAATTTTATCAATTGGAGATAATTTGAACACAGATATCAAGGGCGCAAATTTTATGAATTACCATTCTTTGTTAATATCCAATGGTATTCATAAGGAAGAAATTAAGGTTAGGGGAATTGAAACAGTATCAAAACAATATGAAACAATTGTTAATTATATTCAATCAGATTTAAAATGGTAAAGTTTTTTTCAAATTTTAAAATTAACAATAAGTACAAAGGCTCAATTATTTTAATTGGTAACTTTGATGGCGTACATGTAGGTCATCAAAAATTATTTAGATTGGCCAAATTATATAAAAAAAAATATAATTTAAAAATTGGTGTACTAAATTTTGATCCTATGCCAAAAATGTTTTTTGACAAATCATTAAAAAATTTTAGATTATCAAATGTACGTCAAAAATTAAGCTTGCTTAATAATTTTGGTGTTGATTTTATAATTACTAAAAAATTTGATAAAATTTTTTCAAAAATAAAATCAATTAATTTCATAAAAAATATTTTATATAAAAAGTTAAAAGTAAGATTTATATTTGTAAGTAATAATTTTAGATTTGGAAACAAAAGAGAAGGAGATGTTAACTTACTCATTAAAAATCAAAAAAATTATAATTATAATGTTATTAAACCAAAACCTCATTTAACTAGTAAAAAAATAGTATCTTCATCTTTAATAAGGAGTTTATTAGAAAAAGGATTATTAGAAAAAGCCAATAAGCTTCTTAGTAGAAAATGGTGTATTGAAGGCACTGTTCAAAAGGGAAGACAAATTGGAAAAAAAATTGGTTTTCCAACATGCAACATCAATATTAATGACTATGTATTAGCCAAACCAGGAGTTTATGCAGTAAGAGTTTTAAGAAAAAATAACTCACATTATCTTAAAGGAATAGCAAATCTTGGTTATAGACCAACATTTAATCAAAAAAAAATCCTATTAGAGGTTCATTTATTTAATTTTTCTGGAAATCTTTATAATAAGTATTTATCAGTAGAGTTTTTAAAATTTATACGAAAAGAAAAAAAATTTAAAAATGTTAATCAGCTAAGATCTCAAATTAAATCAGATTTAAATATTGCAAAAAAAATAAGATGATCAAATCACAAATTAACCTCCCTCAAACTGCTTTTTCGATGAAAGCTAATTTACCAGTTAGAGAGCCAGAAATTTTACAATATTGGAAAAAAATTAATCTTTATGAGCAATTAAGAAATTCAAGCAAAGGTAAAGAAAAATTTATTCTTCACGATGGTCCTCCATATGCAAATGGAAATATTCATATGGGTACTGCTCTTAATAAAATCTTAAAAGATATAATAGTAAAATTTCATCAGATGGATGGTAAAGACTCAATTTATGTGCCTGGCTGGGACTGTCATGGTTTACCAATCGAATGGAAAATTGAGGAGCAGTATAAAAAGAATAAAAAAAACAAAAATGAAGTCCCAATAGTTGAGTTTAGAAAAGAGTGCAGGTCGTTTGCTGAAAAATGGATTGAAGTACATAAAAATCAATTTAAAAGATTAGGGGTAGTAGGAGATTGGGAAAATTATTATTCCACGATGAGTTTTGATGCTGAAGCTCAAATTGTAAGAGAGCTTGGAAAGTTTTTAAAAGAAGGAAGTTTGTATCAAGGCTTTAAGCCAGTTCTGTGGTCAACAGTTGAAAAAACTGCTTTAGCTGATGCAGAGGTTGAATATCAAGATCGTAAATCAGATACAATTTATACATCATTCCCAGTTAAATCATCAAATATCAAAGAATTAGAAAAAAGTGAAATTATTATTTGGACTACAACTCCTTGGACAATACCAGCAAATAAAGCTTTAGCTTACAATGAAGCACTAGATTATGTTTTATTTCAAATAAATGATGATGGTGATTTTAAAAATAAAAAAATAGTTGTTGCATATTCTTTACTAGATTCAGTTGTTAAAGAATGTGAAATTAAAAATTTTAATGAAATAATAAAATTTAAAGGCAAAGATTTAAATAAGACAATTTGTTATCATCCCTTTTTTAATTTGGGTTATGATTATGATATTCCTATGTTTGAAGCAAGATTTGTGACAACAGAACAGGGTACAGGGATTGTTCATTGTGCACCAAGTCATGGTCCAGATGATTTTAATTTGTGTTTAAAAAATGGAATTAAGGCCATTGAAACTGTAGATGGAGATGGAAAATATACAAAAAATGTAAAATTATTTGAAGGGATACATATTTTTAAATCGAATACAATTATTATTGAAAAACTTAAAGAGCAAAAAAAATTATTATCAAACGGTGAATTAGTTCATTCTTATCCACATTCATGGAGATCTAAAGCTCCACTTGTTCATAGAGCAACACCACAATGGTTTATATCAATGGAAAGTCATAAACTGAGATCTAAAGCTTTAAAGGCAATTGATGAAACAACTTTTTACCCTAGTAAAGGAAAACAAAGACTAAGGTCAATGATTGATAGTCGACCTGATTGGTGTGTTTCAAGACAAAGGGTTTGGGGTGTTCCCTTGCCAATTTTTGTAAATAAAAAAACAAAAGAAATATTAGTTGACGATGATGTAAATGAAAATATTGCAAGTATTTACGAGAAAGAAGGCTCAGATTGTTGGTTTTCAGATAACCCACAAAGATTTTTGGGAAAAAAATATAATGCAGAAGATTATGATAAATTGAGTGACATAGTCGAGGTTTGGTTTGATAGTGGTTCAACTCACTCATTTGTATTAGAAAAAAGAAAGGATCTAAAATGGCCAGCATCAATGTATTTAGAAGGATCAGACCAGCATAGAGGTTGGTTTCATTCGTCATTATTAGAGTCTTGCGGAACAAGAGGAAAAGCTCCATTTGAGTCAATTTTATCTCATGGTTTCGTTGTTGATGGCAAAGGTTTAAAGATGTCAAAATCATTAGGTAACGTGATTGCACCTGAAGATATTTTAAAAAAATATGGTGCAGATATTTTGAGAATTTGGGTAACAGCCTCAGATTATGAAGAAGACATGAGAATTGATTATTCTATTCTAGATCAACATGCAGATTCATACCGTAAAATTAGAAATACTTTCAGATATTTACTTGGAAATATTAACGACAACTTTGAAGAAATTGATTACAAAAAATTAAGTTTAAATGACTTACCTGAGCTAGAGCAGTTAATGCTTCATAAAATCTATTCATTGAATGAAAATTTTAAAAAATACTTTGATAATTATGATTTTCATAACTTATACAAAGAATTATTAAATTTTTGTACAGTAGATTTATCAGCTTTTTATTTTGATATCAGAAAAGATACCTTATATTGTGATCTAAAAAATTCTAGAAAAAGAAAATCAACAATTATTTTACTTAATATAATCTTAAATTCTTTATTAAAATGGTTTGCACCAATTTTATCCTTTACAACTGAAGAAATTTATAGATTGGTTATAAATAATAATAAAAGCATTCATTTAGAAAAATTTTTAAAATTTCCAGAAAGTTTTAAAAATGAAAAACTTAATGAAAAATGGGTTGAGCTAATTAAATTAAGAAATATTTGTAACATAAGCATTGAAGAAAAAAGAGCCAACAAAGAAATTGGATCAAGTTTGGAAGCGGAATTAAAAATAAAATTAAACAACAAATGGCAAGAAATAATTAAAAATATTGACTTTTCAGAACTTTGTATAACATCCAAAGCAGAACTTATAATTGATGAAAATTCTGATCTAGATGTAAAAACTTATAAAGCAAAAGGGTCTAAGTGTTCAGTATGTTGGAAAATAACCGAAAAGAAGTGCGTGCGAGAAACTTGTCCAATAAACTCTTAATGATTTTTAAAAATTTATCAAAGAATTTTTATTTAAATTTACTATTTGTAACAATAATTTTTATCTTAGATAGAATTTCAAAAATATATGTAATTTATTTGAGTAATCAAAATTTAATTCCAGAAATATTTTCATCAAAGTTTTTAAATATAAGTCTTATTTGGAACGAAGGAATCGCCTTTGGTCTTTTTTCTTTCGATAAAAATCATTTATATAATCTTTTAACAATAGTCATATTGTTTGTAATTATAATTGTTTTTATAATTATGAATAAAAGTATGGGAATTAAAAAGTACTCATTATTAATGATTTTAGGAGGAGCTATAGGAAATTTGTATGATCGTATTTTATACAGAGCAGTTCCCGATTTTATAGATTTCCACGTAGGAGAATTTCACTGGTTTATATTTAATTTTGCAGATATTTTTATTACATTAGGTGTTATAATACTTATATTATTAGAAGTTATAACAACTGAAAAAAATTATGAAAAAAACTAGTTTTTATATTTTTTCTCTAACTATTATTTTATTTTTAAATGCATGTCAGGATGTAAAAAAAGGTTTTAGTGGAAAAAAAATTGATGAAGGAAACGAATTTTTAGTAATTAAAAAAAACCCACTCGTTGTTCCACCAAATTTTAATGAACTACCACAGCCAAAAAATAATAGTATTTCTAAGGATAATATTATTGTTAATGATAATTCAAATAATGATTTCAAAAAATTATTAGATAAAAAAAATAAAGGCAATCAAAAGTCTAACGCAAATACATCTGTTGGTAACTTAGAAGAAAAAATACTTAATAAAATCAAATAAATATGTTTTCTAAAAATATTGATTTTCAAAATTTTAAAATTAAAAAAAGTACAAAAAAAATAAAAAAAAAATTAGATGAAATTTTGAAAAATCATGATCAAGTTATTAAATCTTTAAGTAAAAATTATAAAAATAGCTATAATCAAAAATCATTAAATAAATATAAAAATTCATCTAATTATAGAATTATAGGTATAGGCGGATCAATATTGGGAGCTAAAGCTATATATAATTTTTTAAAATATAAAATAAAAAAAAACTTCTTATTTGTCGATAACTTAAAAATAACAAAAAAATTAGATAATAAAAAAAATTATACAAATTTGATTATTTCTAAATCTGGTAATACAATTGAGACAATTATAAATACTAATATTTTAATTAAAAAAAGAGAAAAAAATATTTTTTTAATTGAAGATAACAAAAGTTATTTAAATCTTCTAGCCCAAAAATTAAAGAGTGACATAGTTCATCATAACAATTACATTGGTGGAAGATATTCAGTTTTATCAGAAGTGGGAATGCTTCCAGCTGAGTTAATGGGACTTAAATCAAAAAATTTTAGGCACTTGAATACACTTATTAAAAATAAAAGTTTTTATAATGCCTTAATTTCTAATGTGAGTTCTACACTTCATTTTATTAAACAGAAAAAATTTAATTCAATTATAATTAATTATGACCAAAAATCTGAAAATTTATTTAATTGGTATCAACAACTAATTGCAGAAAGTTTAGGAAAAAAGAAAAAAGGATTATTACCAATTATCTCAAACATGCCAAAAGATAATCATAGTGTTATGCAGCTATATTTAGATGGATTTAAAAATAATTTTTACACCTTTTTTTCTGTAAATGAGAGCACCTCACTTAAGATAAATAATAATTTATTACTAAAATCTCAAAACTTTCTAAAAAATAAAGATTTAAGTGAGATTATTTCAATTCAAAGAAAAGCAACAGAAAATGTATTTAAAAAAAAAAATATACCTTTCAGAAGTTTTTTAATTAAAAAAAGAAATGAAGAAACCTTAGGAACACTATTTAGTTTTTTTATCCTAGAGACAATTTTGCTTGGAAAGTCATTAAATCTAAACCCCTATGATCAACCAGCAGTTGAACTAATTAAAAAAGAGACAAAAAGTTTGTTAATTTAAAAAAATTATTTTTGATAAACCATATTTTTTTTGTTCAATAATTTTTAATCCTTTTGGAAATGAGTCCTTTTCATTTTTATGTCTATGAACAATTACAATCCCCCCCTTTTTCAAAATATCTGTATTGAGAATATTACTTAATATATTTTTTAAGTTTTTATCTTTAAAAGGGGGATCTAAAAAAATTATATCAAATTTTATGTTAAAATTTTTAAATTCGATTCCATCAACGATGTTTAGTTCAAAAATCTTATAATTTTTAACAATTTTTAAATTATCTAAGTTTTTTTTTAATATTGATAAAACCTTATCATAATTTTCAATAAAAATTACTTGATTAACGCCTCTAGATAAACACTCAATTCCAAAAGATCCAACACCAGAAAATAAGTCTAAGACATTTGAACTTTTTAAATTAATTTTAAATTTATTTGAATGATTGATAATATTGAATATAGATTCTTTAGCTAAATCTTTTAAGGGTCTTGTTTTAATATCTTTTGGGTCTAGTAATTTTTTTCCTCTAAAAGATCCTCCAATAATTCTCATTAATTTACGACTTTATATCCAATGTCTTTTCTATAAAAACCACCTGTCCAACCAAGTGAATTTAAATTTTTATATATTCTTTTTTTAGCTTCAAGAAAGTTATCACAAAGAGATACAAAATTTAGAACTCTACCACCAACTACATAGATTTTATTTTCTTTTTTTATTGTGCCCGCATGGAATACATAGTCACTTTTACCAAGCTTTAAATTATTAATATTTTCAATTTCTATATTTTTTTTAAAACTATCTGGATATCCTTTTGAGCACAATACAACACATAAGCTTTTTTTATTTATCCAGTTTATATCTATTTTATCAAGCTTTCCGTCACAAGATGCTAAAAAAATTTCTACTAAATCTGTTTTAAGTTTTGGTAGTATAGTTTGGCACTCTGGATCACCCATTCTTACATTATATTCAATCAAAAACGGTTCATTGTTAATTATCATTAACCCAGCATATAAAAAACCTTTATAATTAGTACCAATATCTGCTAGACCATTTAATGTAGGATGAATAATTTTATTTAAGATTTTTTTTTCCAATTCATCATTTATAAGTCTAGACGGGCAATACGCTCCCATTCCCCCAGTATTTTTACCCTTATCTCCTTCAAGAACTCTTTTATGATCTTGAGCAGTTTGAAAACTTTTTATATTTTTCCCATCGCTTACAATAAAATAACTCATTTCTTCACCTTCAAGAAATTCTTCAATTAATAAATTTTTGGCTTTACCAAATTTTCCATTAAATATTTCTTCTATTGCAGTTTCTGAGTCATTTTTATTATTACAAATATAAACTCCTTTTCCTGAAGCTAAATTATCTGCCTTAATTACAACCGGAAAATTTGACTTTTCAATAAAGTTTTTCGATTCTAATTTACTTTTAAATATGCCAAATTTTGCAGTTGGAATATTAAATCTCTCACATAATTGTTTCGTAAATATTTTTGAGCCCTCCAGCTGAGAAGCTTTCATGTTAGGTCCAAAAACTTTGATATTAAATTTTTCCAGATAATCAACTATTCCATTGACCAAAGGTTTTTCAGGACCAACAATAATCAAACTAATTTTATTTTCTAAAATAAAATTTTTAATTTTTTCAAAATTATCTAAATCTAAAACTACATTAGTTGCAATATTAGATGTTCCTGCATTTCCAGGAAAACAGTATATTTGATTAACAGCTTTATTTTTTTTTAAACTTTCACAAATAGCATGTTCTCTTCCACCGCTTCCAATTATTCCTATTTTCATGTATATGTATATAAAGCAAAAAACATGAAAAAATTAGCGAAATTAAAATATTTACCAAATAATTTTAATATTATTGAAAATGGCGATTATGTTATTTGTGCAGTCTCTGGTAAGCAAATTAGCCTTGAAAATCTTAATTATTGGAGTGTAGAGTTACAGGAAGCATATTTTTCATATGTAGAGGCTCATAAAAAAAAGGATCAAATTTAAGTTAATTATTTTTATAATTTCCACCTATCATGTGTCCAAATCCATTGAGATGGATTCTTAAGTATCATTTTTTCTAACCACATATTTAGTTTTAAAGTTATTTCATCTAAATTATTATTATCAATAATGCTGATAGGTTCATTAAAATTGATTGTAAAATGGTAATTATCTTTTCTCTGGATGTGAACAGGAATTACCTTGCAACCAAATCTTTTAATCAGCTGTGCTGGAATAGTAGTAGTTAGTGCCTGTTTATTAAAAAATGAGATTTTTTTACCTTCACTTACTCTTTGATCAATCATAATGGCTATAGACGAACCTTCACTAAAAGCTTTAAGAAGCTCTCTAGTACCACTGACGCCTTTTTTTATTTGTTTTTTGCAAATGTATTTTCTTCTTATTTTTTCCATAATTTTATTTAAAAAAATATTATTTAATGGTCTGTATATTGCTGAAAGATCTATACCATTTTTTTCAATGAACATTGCCATTAGTTCGAAATTATTAAAATGTCCTGATACAAAAATAACTGGTTTATTATCTGTTTTGATTTTTTCTAAAACCTCCAAACCTTCTACATTAACAAAATTTTGTAATTTATTATTTCTAAAGTTTTTTAATGAAATATAATCTGCAAAAATTCTTCCGTAGTTCTCCCATATTTCTGAAATAATTTTATTATAATTAATTTTTTCATAATAAAAACTAGTATTTGATAAATTATTTATAATAATTTTTTTAGATCTAAAAAGATATCCTAGTTTTTTAAATATAAAACCTCCAAAATCAGATGATTTTTTATAACCTAAAATTTTAAAAATACTAAATAGAAAAATTATAATTATAAATTGTATGAAATATTTTATTTTTTTCATATATTTTTTAAACAGTTTGCAAATTTAAATTTATTTTTTAGTTCAATTTTTATTTTAAGAAAATCAATATTTTTACTATTTTTTTTACTTAATCTTAGTATATCTTTTTCTGTTGTAATAATTCTTGAATTACATGATTTTGCTTCTTCTTTAATCTTTTTAATATCTTTATCTTTATAGTTATAATGATCTGCAAAATGAAAATTTTTAATGATTTTAATATTATTTTTTTTAAGTGTACTTAAAAACGTAGAGTGATTTCCTATACCAGAAAAAGCAACATATTTTTTATTTTGATATTTTTTTATATTTTCATTAATTGTATATTTTCCTGAAAATATTTTAAGATTTTTATTAAACTTTTTTAAATATACTTTTAATTTTTTAATTTTATCTATATTTCCATTTATAATAGCGATTTGATAATGTTTTAAATTTTCAAGCTTTTCTCTAAGAGGCCCAGCTGGCATTACTAAACCGTTACCAATAAATACCTCTGAATTAAAACAGACAATTTTTAAATCATAGTCAATTTCTTTATCCTGTAAACCATCGTCGCAGACCGCGAATTCAAATTTTTTTGATTTGGCAATTTTGATTGCATCTATTCTTTTTGATTTACAAATTAAATTTCCATATTTTTTTAATAGAATTTGTTCATCTTTTTGATTTTTATAATATTTTTTTACAAAAGTGGTTTTTTTACCTTGATTTTTTAAAATTTCAGCAACGGAAACACATGTTGGTGTTTTTCCTGTTCCACCAATATATATATTTCCAACACAAATAGTTTTTATCCCATTTACTTTAATTTTTTTAAAATTTCTTTTATTATTTAGACTTATACCAAATGAAAAAAATTTTAATAAATTAGCTAATAAAGTCGGTTTTTTAAAATCCCAAAAATTGGGTTTTTTAATTTGCATTGTTTAATTTAAATTAATTTAGTAATTTCTTCTTCAGTTTTTTTTAAAATTTTATCCCCAATTTTGTTAAGTCTTTCAATGAAAATAGCTGGTTTGTATTTATTAATTAAAGATTTTTTTACAATATAATCAAGATGGTTTTGAGAATTAATTTGAAATGATTGATTATTTTTTTTTAAAAGAGAATATATTTCTCTAAAATTGGATATATGTTTTCCATGTAAAATTTTACATCCAAATCTTGCAGCTTCCAGTGGATTTTGGCCCCCATGATTTATTAATGATCCCCCTAAAAAAACAGTATTACTTATTTTAAAGAAATTTTTGGTTTCACCGTATGTATCAACTATATATATGTCTGTATTTTTCTCAATTTTCTTTTTTAAACTATGTAATTGAACATTTAAGTTTAATTTTTTTATAGATTGGACTATTTGATTCGAACGATCCACATGTCTGGGTATAATTATAGTAAAAATATTTTTTAATTTACTTTTTAATTTTTTATGTGTTTTAGCCGCTATAATTTCTTCAGTAGAGTGAGTACTTGATGCACACCAAATTTTTTTATTTTTAATAATATTTTTGTTAAGAACAGGTTTAAAATTTTCATTTATATCTGAAAATTTTAAATTACCCAGTTTAATAATTTTTTTGCATCCTAATTTTTTTAAAAAAATTCTTGTTTCTTCATTTTGAGGATAAACTGAATAAAAACTTTTAAATAATTTACTAGATAATGATCTAAATTTAACCCATCTGTTAAACGATTTTTTTGTTAATCTTGCATTCAACAAAACACATTTAATAGAATAATTATTTAAATATGTCAGCATATTTGGCCAAATCTCTGACTCCACAAATAAGACTAGATTAGGTTTCCAGTAATTTAAAAATTTTTTTGTTAAATAACCTACATCTATTGGAAAAAATTGATGTATTGTTTTGTTAAAATTAAACTTTTTAAATAAATTTGATGAACTTAGTGTGCTAGAAGTTAGTAGAATTTGATTTATATTTTTTTTTTTTTCTAATCTCCTAATTAAAGGAATTATACTTAGCATTTCTCCGACACTCGCCACATGAATCCAAATCAGGTTTCCCTTTTTTCTTTTTTTTGAGAAAAAACATAATTTCTCTTTAAATCTTGTTTTATCCTCCTTATTTTTTAATAATCTTAATAAAATTATTATTGGTGATAAAATTAATACTACATTAATTAGAATTCTGTAAAGATAAATCATTTTTACTTACTAATTTGCTTATCATAAAAATTTTTATATACACTAGAACTATTAAGTAATTCTTTATGCGTTCCTTCAGCAACAACTTTGCCAGATTCTATTACATATATTTTATCAGAATTTAAAACAGTAGATAATCTATGAGCAATAACAATGGTTGTTTTATTTTTCGTAAGTGTTGTAATTGCTTTTTGAATTTTGTCCTCTGTTTCAGCATCTAAAGAAGAAGTAGCTTCGTCCAATAGAATTACAGAACTCTCTTTTAACATTGCTCTTGCAATAGATAGTCTTTGTTTTTCACCTCCTGATAATCTAACACCACTTTCACCGATAACAGTATCGTATTTGTTTGGAAGTTTTTCTATAAAATCACTTGCGAAAGACAACTCAGCAGCTTTTTTAATATCATCTTCTTTTGCTTCTAAATTTGCATAAGCAATATTGTTTCTTATGCTATCATCAAATAATGTAGTATCTTGACTAACTAGAGATATTCTTTTTCTTAAAGAAGATATTTTTGATTTATATATTGATTGATTATCGATTGTAATATCACCCAATGTTCTATCATAAAATCTTGGAATAAGATTTAGTATCGTTGATTTTCCAGCCCCGCTAGAACCTACAAGAGATGTAGTTTTTCCACCTATAAAATTGAGGTTTATTGATTTTAAAACCTCTTTTTCCTTATTATTGTAACTGAAATGAATATTATTAAATACGATATCAGAATTGACAAAATTTAAATTTTTGTCTTCTTGATTCTCAATAATTTTATTTTTTTCATCAATTACTGGTAAGATTCTTTTAGCAGCCGAAAGTCCTTGCCTAATTGACATATTTAGAGTTGCAAGAGATCTTACTGGTTGATACGCCAACATCATCGCAGCTAGAAAAGAAAAAAAGTTATTTATATTTATTTCATCATTTAAAATTAATTTACCAGAATAATAAATCAATCCTGCTATCATTATTCCCGTTAAAGTCTCCATTATAGGTGATGCTCTAACAAATATAGTCCCGATTTTTGCAGATTTTTCCATTAAATCATTGATACGATTAATTGCTTTAGTTTCCTCATATTTTTCGTTTTGAAATATTTTCATTAATTTATGATTTTTAAATATTTCCATTAAATAAGTGACAAGTTTTTCAGATTTTTCCATAGCCTCTGTCGACACTTTTCCAATCCTTTTTCCAAGACTTTTTGCAGCAATACTTGCTAGCGGTATCATTATCATTGCAAAAATTGATAATTTCCAGTTTTGGTAAAACATGACACCTAACAACCCAATAAGTGTTAAACTATCTTTAAATAAATTTAAAATTGCCACACTAATTAAGTTAGTAATCATTCCAACATCGTTATTAAGATTATTAATAAAACCACCAGAGTGTCTATTGTCAATAACTTGAGTATCAGCTTTTAATATATTTTTTATCATATCTGACTGAACATCTCTTTTAACATTTTCTCCAACTTTAATCATTGTTACCTTAGCAAAATAAAGTGAAAGACCTTTTGCAGAAAATGCTACAACTATTAAAACAGGAATAATTAATATTAAAGTTTGATCTTTTTCTATAAAAATTTTTTCTATTGCTGGATCTAAAAGCCACGCAATTGAAGAAGTACTACTGGCTACCACTAACGAAAGAATTAAAGCAATTAATATTTTTTTTAAATATCTTTTAGTATAATCATTATACAATCTTCTGATTGTTGGAAATTCTTTGAACATTATTATAATTTACCTATTAATAGATTTACAAAAATTAATAACCCAAGAGTGTTATTACTTTTAAATATTTTAAAACAATTTATAGTAGAATTAATCATTAATTTCTTCACCTGATTTATTAAGTGAAAAATTATAGGTATTAAAAAAATAAAATATAGATAATTTAATTTCATTATTGAGCCTGTAATTAATAAACTTAATATAAAAAATATATAACATGTCGTAATTAAATATTTTGGATTTTTTTTAAATTTAATTGAGGTTGATCTAACTCCTATAATTTCATCATCTGCTATATCTTGAAATCCATAAATTGTGTCGAACCCAAGTGTCCAAAATATGGCCCCAAGATAAAAGATTACTGGAGCAATATCAATTTGACCATTAATTGCTGTCCAGCCTAGTATTAAGCCATAATTAAATGTTATTCCTAAAAATAATTGAGGCCAATAAGTAAATCTTTTCATCAATGGATAAGTGAAAGCTAGAGGCATTGAACCTAGTGCCAAGATTATTGTAAATGAATTAAAGTTTAGCAGCACCAACAATGCTAAGAAACATAAAGTCAATGCATAAAATAAAGCTAACTTGATTGAAACTTTTTCAGAGGCTATTGGACGCTGTTTTGTTCTTAATACTTTTTTATCAAATTCTTTATCTAAAATATCATTTACAATACAGCCAGCCGATCTCATAAGTATTGCGCCTAAAAAAAATAAAATTAAATAAATAAAATAATTATCTAAATCTTCAGAAAAGTCATAAGCTATGGTCAATCCCCAGGCACAGGGCCAAAATAAAAGCATGAAACCTATTGGTTTTTTTAATCTGGTTAAATCAATGAAAAGATATACTTGGTTCATAATATTTTACTTGTAAATAACAAAGGCTAGTTTCATAATCAAACTGATTCGTATGAATATTGATTACACAGTCACAGCATTAATGTTTCCAGCAATTCCTTTGTTAATGGGAGTATATAGCAACAGATTTCACACCCTTAGTGGATTAATAAGAAAAATTCATGATGCTCATGTTTTTGATAAACATACACCTCCTGAATGGAAAGCTCAATTTATCAATTTAGAAAAAAGGATTACTCTTTTAAAATTTACAATTATGTTTGCTGCGTTTGGTTTTTTATTTAATATGTTAACTGTGTTTGGTCTTTATTTAAATGAGATTTTTATTGCTAGAATAATTTTTGGGTCTTGTTGTTTATCTATGATTATATCAATTTTATTTTTTATTATGGAAATTCAAATATCTACAAAGGCTTTAAAACTTCATATGTCTGATATGAATATTGATCATGAAATATTATGATTAAGGAATAATTACAGCTGGACCAGTGAGCAACCTTGCTTCTAGTTCTTCATGTGCTTTTTTTACTTCATTTAAAGAGTATTTTTTAGAAATTTGTATTTTTACTTTTCCAGATAAAATTGCATCAAAAACTTTTGAAGCTGAATCTTCTAATTCTTTTCTTGTCACTGTGTAGTGTGCTATAGATGGCCTTGTAAAAAAAAGACCTTTAGCATTTATGTGTTTTTTTATATCGAGTGTATGCACATATCCAGATGCATTTCCAAAGGCTACCATCATCCCTCTAATTTTTAAACATTCGATTGATCCTTCAAAAGTTTTTGCACCAACACCATCATAAACAACATCAATTTTATTTTTACCAAAAATTTTTTCAATTTCTTCTACGAAGTTTTTTTCAGTGTAATTAATGACATGATGACATCCATTTTTTTTTGCAATTTCTTCTTTATCTTTTGATCCAACAGTACCAATAACTTCTGCTCCTAGTGCATTAGCCCATTGACATAGTATTTGACCAACTCCTCCGGCCGCTGCATGAAATAAAACTTTGTCACCTTTTTGAAGATTATAGGCTCTGTGTAATAAGTATTCAGATGTAATGCCTTTTAACATAATACAGGACGCAACTTCATTCGAAACACCCTTTGGCACAGTAACCAATTTTTCTTGTGGGAAAATTTGTTTTTCAGCATAACTACCTATGGGCATAGAAGAATGAGCAACTATATCTCCAATTTTAAATAGATTTACTTCATGGCCGATTTCCTCAACTACTCCACAAGCTTCAAGCCCTATGCCACTGGGCAGTGGTATAGGGTATAAACCTGTTCTATGATAAACATCAATATAATTTAAACCAATTGATAGGTTTTTTATTAATATTTCTTTCGGACCTGGTTTTTCAATTTCAACATCTTTAACTTCCAAAACCTCTGGACCACCAAATTTTTTAATTTCAATTTTTTTCATTATTTTACAAATGTACCATTATGGTAATCTTGAACAGCTTGCAAGATCTCTGCTTTTGTATTCATTACAAATGGTCCACCTCTGGCGATTTCTTCTTTAATAGGCTTGCCAGAAATTAATAGGAATTTTGTATTAGATTTTGCTTTGACTGTTAAATTTTTACCTTTTGTAAGTAATATTAAAGTACTATCTTTGACTTCATTATGTTTTTTTTCACCAATTTCTATTTCTCCATTTATTAAGTAGATGAATGTATTATGTGTATGAGGTAAATTATGATTAAATTCTTTGTCTTTATTAAGCTCAACATCAAAATAGACTGGCTCAACGTTATGTCCTAAAACTGGGCCTACTGCTTTTTCAAATTTTCCAGCAATTACCTTTACTTTTTTATTCTCATCTTTATGAATACTCATTTTTTCACCATTGATGTAAATATAATCTGGTTTATTCATTTTTAATTTTGATGGCATATTAATCCATAACTGAAATCCATGAAGTTTACCTTCTGCCATTGCTGGCATTTCAGAATGAATTATTCCACTCCCAGTTTTCATCCATTGGACGTCTCCTGGTTTCATTCTGCCTTTCGCCCCTGTGCTGTCTTCATGCTCAAATTCACCTGCCAACATATAAGTTACAGTTTCAATTCCACGATGTGGATGGGCTGGGAACCCTCCGATATAATCATCTTTATCTTCGGATCCAAATTCATCTAACATTAAAAATGGATCAAAATAATTTGGCTCAACACCAATACTTCTTTTTAATTTAACTCCAGCACCGTCAGAGGCTAGGATAGGGTTGATAATTTTTTTTACTTCAATATTATTCATTGTTTTGAAATAATAATTTAAATTTTTAATTCAAGATTACTTTTTATCTAAACAATAACCTTTTGCACCGTTTACTAATAAGAATAAAAAACCCCCTGCTAAAGCAAAATTTTTCATAAAAGCAACCAATTGCATTTGATTTGAAAAATCTGTGTGAAAGATAATAGCTGTAGCTATACAAAATAAACTTAAAGTTCCTGCTGCAATTCTTGTTTGATAGCCAATAATGACCAATATTGGTGCAACTATTTCTAAAATAATTGCTGGTATCATTAAAAAACCTGGAAGGCCAAAACTTTCCATCCAACCAACTGTTCCATCGTAATTTCCAATCTTATTAAGTCCACTTAACAAAAAAACCATTGAGATAAAAATTCTTCCTATTAAGTCTAAAATTTTAGTCATAAATAACTATTTATACATTAAATTTTACCTAATAATCCATATAAATCTTTAATTTCAAAATTAGGTTTATAATCTAAATTGTCAAAGGTACTATTATTCCTATTTACCCAAATAGCTTTGTAGCCATAATTTCCTCCACCCGAAACATCCCAAGTATTTGCACTTAAAAAAATGACTTCTTCTTTTTGTATTTTATATTTTTTAATTGGCATATCATAAACTTTTGAGTCTGGTTTATAAATTCCAACTTGTTCAATTGAAAATAAATCATCAAAAATATTATTTAAGTTATTACTGTTAACCAATTCGTTTAAAAGAGATGGAGTTCCATTTGAAAGAATAGCTAACTTAAATTTTTTTTTCACAAGAGTTTTTAAAACCTCTGGCACTTCTTTAAAAGGGGAGAGAACTTTATATAAATTTAATAATTCAATTTTCATTGAAGGATCTATATTAAAAGATTTCATTGATTTATCTAAACTATCCTCAGTAACTTGCCAAAAATCTTTGTGTCTTCCCATTAAACTTCTAAGCCAAGTGTATTCTAATTGTGTAGTTCTCCAGAAATTTGCAAAAGGCTCCCATTTATCTCCAATTTTATCTTTACATCTTTCGGCAGCCGAATTGACATCAAACAATGTTCCATAAGCATCAAAAATTATTGCTTTAATATTTTTCATAAATTAACTTAACATAAATGAG
>MDSV01013304.1_pt1 | contig 17849 bp, 14 predicted proteins | sample 810851 | NCBI WGS metagenome assembly MDSV01 (sample SAMN05326640, study PRJNA326480) | marine metagenome | isolation source: seawater | place: Atlantic Ocean: North East | collected 2012 | reverse complement strand
TGTACCGTGATTAATATAACTTTTACAATATTCATAAATTTTTTTTTTATTTGTTGAAATCATACCTCCTTCTCCAAGAGTTGAAATGATTTTATCGTTGCAAAATGACCATGTGCTAACATCACCAAATGACCCAACTTGCTTATTATTTATTGACGCACCATGAGCTTGAGAGCAGTCCTCGATAATTTTTATTTTTTTTTGCTTTGAAAATTTTTTTATTTTATCTATTTCGCAAGGTAATCCTGATAGATGTACACAAATTATAGCTTTAGTTTTTTTAGTCAATTTTTTTTTGATCTCCTCTAAAGTTATATTTTGAGTAAATATATTTACATCTGCAAATTTTGGTACGTGACCTGTATTAATAATACAGGATGCTGATGAAAAAAAACTTCTTGAGGTAACAATAATTTCAGATTTTTTTGGTAAATTTAAAGATTTTATTGCAACTTCTAATGCAGCAGTTCCATTACAAATGGCAATTGAATAATTATTACCTATAAATTTAGAAAATTCTTTTTCAAATTTTTTTCCATAAGGACCATTCGTATAATTTATTTTTCCAGAGCTAAGTATACTTCCTACATTAAATATTAATTTTTTACTAAAGTTTGGCCATTTTTTTTCTTGCATATTTAGCTGGAACTCCTTTCACAAAAGAATTTGATTTTATGTTTTTTGTTACTAAAGTTCCTGCAGCAACAAAAACATTATCGCCTATTACACAATTCTCAATTATTTTAGCACCTAACCCAATCCAACAATTTTCGCCAATTTTTACATTTCCAGCAATTATTACACCTGGACATATATGAGTATGATTTTTAATCAAACAATCATGATCTATAGATGCATTTGAATTTATTATACAATTATTTCCAATAATGCTGTCAGTGTTTATAAAACTTCCCTGCATTATCATACTTCCCTCTCCAATTTTTGATCCAATACTTGAATAAGATTTAGGGTGAATAAGAGTTGTAAATTTAAAATTATTTTTTTTTAAAATTTTATAATATTTTTTTCTTATTTTATTATCACCAATAGTAATTATAACTTTTGATATTTTATTTTTATATTTAATTAATGACTTATGATTACCAATAATTTTAAAATTTTTTTTATTTATTAAAAAATTTTTTTTATTTTTATCAAAAAAATAAAATTTTTTTTTCTTTATAATATCATAAACAGATTTTGCATGACCTCCAATACCCAAAATACCAAGTGTCATGATTAATCCAATATTTTTTCCACTTTGAAAGCTTCTGCATATTTCATGAAGACTTGACTTCCTCTTACTTTTGACAAATTAATTATTGCTTCTTTAGATCTTGGATGAGGAAACTTTTTAACTTGCGACTTGTACTTTAAAAATGCTTTAACTTTATTGTTTATGTCAAGCTTATTCAAACTTATATAATAATTTGGATTAAAAGATTTTCCATTTTCATTCCACTCTGTCTCTGAAAGTACTTCATAAGTTAAAATTTTTTTTAAATTACTTTTCTTATTTGGTCTCATTGAAACTTTTGCTGCTTTAAAGATTATTTTATGATCATCATGAATATCATTACCTGAAGGTATAAGTATAATTTCAGGATTTATACTTTTCATATATTTATTAATAATATTTGTAATTTTATAAATCGGATAATTTACTAAATTTAAAGCTGGTAAATTTTCAAAATATAACTTTTTTGTTCCGATCAATTTGTTTGCTTGTTTTGCCTCATTTCTAATCTTTTTGATTTCCTCTGGTGAATATAATTCAGGAGCCCCTTTATTAGCATTTGTCAGAATTAAAACATTTATTTGGTAATTTTTATTTGAATATTTTGATATAAATCCTCCACAACCTAAAATTTCATCATCTGCATGTGGAGATAATATTAAAATTTTTTTATTCATGATTAAATATAAATAATTACAGAATTATATATTGTTATCAAATGAATTTCTGATTAATACTATAATTAAATAACTTTTAAATTTAAAAAAACTTACTTAATTATTGAGGACTTATTTTTGATTAGTCTAATCATTATTACTGCAGGTGTTTTAGATAAAATTTTAAAATAATTGTATAAATTATAGTTTTTAATAAATAGCAAATCCAACTGAATTTTTTCCTTTAATTCCCTATATTTGCCATCATAATTTATTTGGGAAGCACCAGTAATGCCTGGTAAAATTTGTCTTCTTTTAATTTTACTAGATTGCTCAATATTTTTTTCAATGGACTCTGGTAAAGGTCTTGGTCCAACAATTGACATGTCCTTTTTTAATACATTAATGAATTGTGGCAATTCATCTAAGCTTGTCTTCCTTAATATTTTACCTAATGGAGTGACTCTTAACTTTTCATTTTTTAAGTTTAATTTATTCATAGTTCTAAATTTTAAAATTGTAAATTGTCTACCCATATATCCGACTCTATATTGCTTGTAAATTATGGGTCTACCATCAATTACTAAAATTAATAATGATATTAAAATTATAATTGGTAAAAAAACTATAATAATTAAAATTGAAATTATAACATCAAAAAATCTAATCATGTTTATTTATATTAATAGAAATTTTATTTTTTAACTCTTTGGTTGTTATAAAAATATCAGTATCACCAAGATAAATTTCTTTATTTTGCATAAATTTTTTTTTTTGTTTTAATTTAAAAGTTTTCAAAAATGCAATTCCAAAATAAAAATAATTTAACAACTTATAGTTTTCCTTGAAAAGTTTTCTTTTAGATAAAAAAATTAATTTTTTTTTTTCATTTACTAAACAAGAAAAATGTTTAGATCTTATTTTTCCAGAGCCAAAATGATCCAAAATCACATAATTTATACCTGAAGAGTCTTTATTATATTTTAATATGAAAAAACTTTTTAGATTTTGGTACTCAAATTTATTAATAAAATATTCATGCTTATTATAAGATAAGTACCTTTTTTTAAAATAAATAAAATTTTTAAGAAAAAAACTTTTTTTACTTTTAACTAAATTTTTTAAATTAACTAATTCATCAATATGAATATTTTTTGTTTGTTTAAAAGATGAAGTTGATGAGGAAGATTTATATAAATAATATTTAGTCTTAATAGTTTTTTTTTTAACCAGGCCGAAATTTGAAAAGTTATTTTTATTTGGCCACATAGCTACTAAACGGATTTTTTTTATAATTTTATTTTTTACTATATTTGATAAATTTGAAAAGATTTTTTCTCCTCTATACTTTTTTAAAACCATACTTGAATGTCTTGAAAACATTCTTTCTTTATTTCTGTTATTTAATTTAATTGAATACATTCCAATATTTGCTATTAAAATTGAAGATTTAAAAGCACCATAACAAAAAGAATGTTTATCACTAAAATATCTAAATTTAAAAAAATCTAAGGTCACACTTTTATTGAAACAAGAAAAAAAAAGTTTTCTAAATTGTTTATAATCTGAGATCTTTAACTTTCTGTAGATTAATTTTGAATGTTTTAATTTTGATTTCACTATTATTGGATAAAGTGTTTTTTTATAATTTTATATATCTGTAAATTAATTTTTTTTTCTACAAAATCTTTATTTATTGATTTGAAAGCATTAAAGCTCATTTTATTTAATATTTTTTTTTTTGAGTTAAGGTGATAGATTTTATGAGGTACATCTTTATATGAATTTACAAAATATCCATTAAATTTGTCTTTTATTAAATCATTATTACCTCTTACATCATAGCAGATAACTGGCAAGCCCTCTGAAAGAGACTCCATTACACCAACCGGCAGGCCCTCCCTCTTACTCAAATGAAGCATGATATCAAAATTCTTAATTTTTTTTTTTAGATTGTTATCAAAATAATTGAAGGAAATATTGTCTAATTTTTTTTCTAATTTAATAGAATTAAAGAAATCAAAGTTACCATATCCAAAACATTCAATTTTAATATTTTTACCCTCTAAAAGTTCTGCTACCTTTAATATTTCTGAATAACCTTTTTCTTTTTTATAAGCAGCAATTACTAATATTTTCTTTATATATCTTTTTTTTCTAATCTTTTTTTTAAAATGTTTTGGAGAAAGATTTAAACCGACACCATTAACTTTATAACACGCTCTTTTACTAGCAAGTTTGAGCTTTGCATAATTAAAATCATGCTTATTTATTGTTATAAAAATATCTGTTTTATAAGAGAGTGCCTTCTCTATAATTTTAAAAAAAAAGTTCTTTATAGATTTTGATGTTAACTGAAACCTAAATCCGTGCACAAAATAAATTATTTTTAATTTATTAAAAAAAGTAAATAGCCTAAATAAATGTGATGCTACTGGTGTATGAATATAAAATATTTTTGATGGATTATTCTTAATAAGTTTTTTTATTTGTATAAAGGCTTTGATATAATTTATTAAATTAAAAAATTTTATAATCTTATCTGGAAAATCAATATTATGAGTAGCATTATTTTTAAAATTTAAATTTTCTACATCAGAACATGCAACCTCAACTTCTATACCTCTTTTTAAAAAGTAATCAGCCTGAGATTTCAAAAAAGAATTAAATGTAATTGATTTTGTACAAATAAAAATTATTTTCATTTCAATTCCAGATTTTTAAGTATGATTCTGCCATTTTTTGAATTGAAAAGTTTTTTTGAATTTGAATTCGAGCTTTGTTTTTAAGAAACTTTAATTGTTTTTTGTTTTTTTCAAATAAATTTATACTTTTTTTTAAACCTTTAAATATTGAATTCGTATCATTGTTCAAAATTACAAATCCAAAATCTTTGATAATTTTTTTTGCACAGCCTGCATTGCTTGATAATACAGGTGTCGAACAAAGCATAGATTCAGCAACTACATTTGGGAAAGATTCGGAATGAGACGTCAAGACAAGCAAATCAATTCCATTGTAAAATTCAAATAAATTTTTTTGTTCATTTAAAAAAAAAACCTTTTTTTTAATTCCTAATCTTTTAACAAGATTTTCCAATTCTATGTTATTTTTGTTTATATCCCTTCCAACCATATGTAGATATAAACTATTATATTTTTTAATAATTTTAGAGAATGCATTTAGCAAAGAAGGTATATTTTTTTGTCTAGCGTATCGACCTGCATATCCTAAAATTATATCATGATCATTCACATTATTTTTTTTTCTGTAATTTAAACGTGATTTTTTTGAAGGAAAATAGTCCCGATCACTAAAACCGTTTTCAATAAGATTTGATTTATTTTTAGCGTAAAAATGATTGTCCTCATGAAAATATTTACTTCTTTTAGAGCAGTAAATAATTTTTTTAGGCACAATTTTTGAAAATAGACCACAAATTATTGATATACAGATTGTTTTTTTTTTTGAAATTTGAGTGTTAAGCTCAGAGTGTCGAATATTCCAGAATAATTTCTTATAAAATTTCTTTGGAATTAGTATGGTAAAAAAATTTGAATGATACATCCAGCTTTGAATAATATCTGGATTTTGTTTGTATAAAAATTTACGAAGCTCTAATATCTTTTTTATCATAATAAAGATATTATTTTGTTTATTTATTTTTAAAGAAACTATATTTATTCCTAACTTTTTAAGATCGGCATCGTAAAAACCTTTGTCTATCAAAGTTACAATTGTGATTTTAATTTTTTTTTTATATTTATTTTTATGAAATTTACATAGGCGGTAAAGATTTCCCTCTGCACCTCCTTTTTTCAAACTATTTATAATATGTATAATTTTCATAAAAGTTGAAATTATAGTGATTACTTTTATTAGTCTATTAATTACTAAATTATTTATTTTTTGAATAATACAAATTTTTTAATCAAAGGAGCTGATAACAATACAAGCATAATAATAAATTTTGATCTATGTCTTACCGATGTTCCAAAATTACCAACTCCAACACTAAAAACAAAAATATAACACAATAATATCAATAAAATAATCTTCAGGGCCGGGTTTTTCCATATAACTTCCCTATTTAGTATAATTAAATAAACAAAATACATGTACAGAAATGCATCTAACATACCAATTAAATGTTCAGATTTATTAACATTCCAAGGAAATGGAGAAAATAAAAAATAAGTAACTCTTATTGGTAATTTATATATTAACTCAGTCGGAGAATTAGCTTTTGTCCATTCAGGATAGCTTGCATCCCCTCTGGTAGAAATAATTGTTTTTCTTAAAAGTGAGTCTATTTGAGTTGAGTGTTCAAAATGCTTTAATTTAGGAACTTTAATTTTATTTGTTAAGTATAGCCCTGAGCCTATAACAAATATTAAAAAAAAAATAAAATATCTAGGTCTTATAGAAAGTTTAAATAAAGATAATAATATATTTTTTAGACTAATAATTCCTACAATTAATGTAAATATTATACCACCAATCATCATGGCTCCGTGAAAAAAAGTTGCACCTACAAATCCTGCAATAGATAATATGAATGCATTAAAACTATTGTTTTTGAACCAACTAACAATACCATTTAATGCTATGAGAAGAAAAAAACACACATATACTTCTCTCATTATTAGAACTGAATATAAAATTAATGATGGAAATAAAGATAATATCCAAGCAACTTTTACAGCTGTATCATTGTCCCATATTTTCTTTGCAAGCTTCCACCCTAAGTAAACATTAAGTATTCCAAAGAAAAGACTTAGGGATTGAGCCATTAATACACTTCGGCCAAATAAAGAATAAGGTATTGCAATTAGCCAACTTATAAATTTATCGTTTGGACCATCAAAATTAATTAATAAATTATAAAATCCTTCTTGGCTCATTAGCCACGCTAATTCCTCAAAAGTAACTGCATCAGCAGTGCTGTCAGGTAAATGTATTAAATAATGGCCAAGCAATAAAAATGAAATTCGAAGTATAAGTGCTGTAAGAATTATCCTACGAATTGTAGGATTTTTCAATGAAAGTAATAAAGTAAAAAAAGATACTAATATTATTGCTACAAAACCAAGCAGATCACCCATTATTTATTTAAAAATATTTTAAGATTTTTTTATTTTTTTTTTTCATTTTAAGAAGAAATATAAATTTATATTTATTTTAAATTATAGAATTTTTGATAAATAATTTCTATTTCTTTTTGATAATTTTCAATATTATATTTTTTTTTTACTGAATTATATAGATTTTCTCCATACAATTTTCTTGTATCGTGATCTAAAGCTAATTGAATAATAGAGTCTCTAAGTTTTAATGGGTTGATCTCTTTTGGTTTTTGTAGTTCATGTGTATTAGGATTAATAACTAAATCTGGTAGTGGAAGTGAATTTTTTAATTTTTCCTCAAATAATATTTCCTTATCTGGATCAATTAGTATTCCACTGACTCCATTATTTATTATCTCTGGTATTCCATCTATATTTGTTGCAATAACTGCTTTTTTACAAAAGCCTGCCTCTACAATAATATTTCCAAATGGCTCTCTAATTGACGGGACAACAATAACATCCATTTTTGAGATAAGTTCTAATGGATCCTTTATGCTTCCTAGAAAGTTTATATTTTTATAATTTTTTGCTAAATTTTTTAATTGGCTCTCTAACACACCTTTGCCTGCTATAAAAAAATCATAATCTGTTAGTTCTTTAGCTGCATTTATAAGTATATGTACAGCTTTTGGAGTGTCGAGCCTACCAACATAGCCAACACTAAACTTTTTACTGTACCTTTTATTATTTTTAGGGATGAAATTGTAGTCTTCTAGAAAGAAACCATTATAGATCACACAAATTTTATTTTCATCAATATGAAATCTTTTTGTGAGCATTGTTTTGGTGGCTTTTGAGTTAGCAATTATAATTTTTGCTTTTGATGCATTTTCTCTATAAGTCTTGATATCTTTGATTTTAGCATTCCAAGCTGCACCCCTTTCGTGAAAAATTATATTTGATGACGGAACAAAAGTTAATAATTTATTTATTGAGTAACTTCCTAACTTATTATAAAAATGTATTATATAGTTTTTAGATAATAAAAAAAAAACGAATTTAATTTTATTTAAATATGATTTGTTAATATTAAAATAAAATTTTTTACAATCTTTGTAATAGTCCATTAAGTCGTGCATACTATAAATATAGTGGCGAAATTTACTTTTTTTTATTGCATGAGGTAAAAATAAGTTGAAGCTTCTTTGAACTCCTCCAATGTCAGATAAAGAAAGTTGATGGATAACTTTTTTTGACATAATTTTACAATTATATTTAATTTAAGGCTTGCGAATTAAGCCTATAAATTTACCCTTATAATTTATTACTGCAAAATTTAAAGATTTAGATTTTACAAAATTTGAGAAATATAAATTATCCTTAATATCATCAGAGATAAATAGTCCTCCTGAATTCAAAGCCTCCCATAAAATTGGATAGGCATAATGACGACCCCACCAAGATTTATCAGAGTCGTAGTGACATAAGTCAAATTTGCCTTTAGCAAGTTTTATTGCATCTTTGATACCAGGTCGATCTGGTTTTTTAATTATATGCCAAAAATTTCTTAAGTCTTCTGGCACTACTATTCCAACATATTTCTCGTTATTTTTAGTTGGGTAAGGCATGTCTACACTATATAAAATCCCACTATTTCTCTCAGATAATGCCTTTAGAATACCTAAGCTTGACCACCCGTATGCCACACCTGTCTCAATTATCTTGGTTGCTCCTAATAATCTTACTGAATTATATAATAAATTTAAATGTGCAGGTCCTCCCATTTTAACAAGTGACATGGAAGCTCTTTTATATGCATCATTTATAAAATTGTCATTTAAATTGATTAGGGCTCCTTTAATACCAAGATTAAAGAGAGCTTTTTCAGTTGTTACAGCATTTGAGTTTGCCCACTCTGTTGCCTCAATTTCATTTTGGGAGGTATCATGATTTGTTAAAAACTTTTGTCCAATCTTGTTAAGAAAATGTCGCCAATATTTAGGGCGAAAAACAAACCATAGTATTATGTAAATTTTATTCATAATTTATTTCAAGATTATAAATTTATTATAATCATAGTTTTGCATTTTTAAAATTATTTCAACTTATATATAACTAAATAATTTTAATTTTATTATACTATTCATTATAATCTTAGATTTGCTTGACTTGATCTGAATAAATATTTCAGATCATATATAACATTTGTTTTTTTACATAACTTTAAAATAGTTTGAAATCCTAATTTTTTGAACTTTTTATGAGCAACTGCTATTAGGACAGCATCATAGGTATTATTTACAAACTTTGTTTTTGGAAAAATACCGTATTTTTTTTTAATTTCATTATTGTTAGCCCAAGGATCATGTAAACTTATATTGCACTCATACTTTCTTAATTTTTTTATTACACCTTGAATACCTGAGTTGCGAAGATCAGTACAATTTTCTTTAAAGGTAAGGCCCATTATTAAAATTTTAGCTCCTTTAATTTTTATTTTTTTTTTTTTCATTTTTTTTATTAATTGAAGTGCTACATAATTTCCCATGTTATCATTAAGATCTCTGCCTGCTAAAATAATCTTTGGATTATAATTAATACTTTTAGCTTTATATGTTAGATAATATGGATCAACTCCAATACAATGACCTCCAACCAAACCTGGTTTGAAAGGTAAAAAATTCCACTTGGTCTCAGCTGCATTTAAAACTTCATGAGTGTCTATCTCGAGTTTATTAAAAATCATTGATAGTTCATTGATTAGAGCAATGTTTACATCTCTTTGCGTGTTTTCAATTACTTTAGCAGCCTCTGCAACTTTTATACTAGGTGCCTTATGTGTGCCGGCAGTTATAATCCCTGCATATAAATCGTCAATAATTTTGGCAATTTTTGGTGTGGAGCCAGAAGTAATTTTTTTTATGTTTGAAATAGTGTGTTTTTTATCGCCAGGATTTATCCTTTCAGGACTGTATCCACAAAAAAAATCCTGGTTATATTTTAAATTAGAGAATTTCTCCAATATTGGCACACATAATTCCTCAACACATCCGGGATATACTGTAGACTCATAAATAATTATGTCTTTTTTTTTAATGTACTTTCCAATCAATTCGGTTGCTTCAATTAGAGATGTAAAATCTGGATTTTTAATTTTATTAACTGGTGTTGGAACAGTAATAATATAACAATTTGCAAACTTTAAATCATTTTCAGAGTAAGTAAAAATAATTTTTTTTTTTGTCTTAAGTTCTTTTTTTTTAAATTCTAAATTTGTATCTATTCCAGAATTTAATTCTTTAACTCTCTTCTTATTTATGTCGAAGCCAATAAGTGATTTTTTTTTAGCGAATTCAAGGGCGAGTGGTAAACCAACATATCCTAAGCCAATTATTGCTAATCTAACACTATTGGTTTTATTAATCATACTTGATAATAATCTCTATACCATTTCACAAACAGTGCCACTCCTTGTATAACAGGTGTTGAAGGTTTGTAATTAAATTTTTCTTTTAAACTATCGACATCTGCATAAGTATCTTGTACATCTCCAGGTTGCAGGGGCAAAAAGTTTATTTTTGCCTTTTTACCTAAATTTTTTTCTAAAGCTTTTATATAATCCATAAGTTGGATTGGTTTATTATTTCCAATATTATAAATACTCCATGGCGCTTTACTTGTAGCTGGATCAGGTTGATTACTATTCCAATTTGAATTAACTTTAGCTGGATTATCAAGTGTTTTTAAAACTCCCTCAACAATATCATCTACAAATGTAAAATCTCTAGTATGCTTTCCATTGTTAAATACATCTATAGGTTTGTCTTCTAAAATATTTTTTGTAAATTTAAATAAAGCCATGTCTGGTCTGCCCCACGGACCATAAACTGTAAAAAATCTAAGTCCAGTTGTTGGAAGCTGGTAAAGATAGCTATAGCTATGTGCCATCAATTCATTAGATTTTTTTGATGCTGCATAAACAGATAAAGGATGATTAGTATTATCATGTTCTGAAAAAGGCATTTTGGTGTTAGCACCATAAACACTTGAAGTACTTGCATAAACTAAATGTTCTACATTGTAATTCCGACAATTCTCTAAAATATTTGCAAATCCAACAATGTTACTATTTATATATGCAAGTGGATTTATTATAGAATAACGTACACCAGCTTGCGCAGCTAGATTTATGACATTCTGAGGTGTAAAACTTTTAAAAACGTCTTCTAAATCTTTTTTGTTAACAAGATCTATTCTGCAATGTTTATAATTTGAATATTTGTTAAGAATTTGAATTCTTGCCTCTTTAATTTCTGGGTCATAGTAATCGTTGTGATTATCAACTCCAATAATTGTATCCCCACGTTCTAAAAGCTTTTTGGATAAAGAAAAACCTATAAAGCCTGCAGAACCTGTAATAATAATTTTTTTATTACTATTTTTCATTTTATTGATTATTTAATTCTTAATTAAAATAATATTTATATTAGATAAAATTTTTAACCAACTAAATATTATGAATAATTTAAAAAATAAGTTTCAAATAGCAATTTTATATGTATTTATCCTCATTCATTAATCGAAATTCATAATTTTATTTACTAGATTAATACTGTGATAGGATAAATGGTTAATTATTTTTCAAATAACCTACAGATTGATAAATTTCAGATTTCTGGATTTCAAATAAATTTCCAAAAGACTTATTATTTAAAATATTATTAATTATTAAAGCTGAAAGCTCCCCCTCCCGATTTTGCCACACGCTGCCAAATGTTTCACTGTAATTTTTAATAGCTGCTTGTCTTTTTTTAGAATTTTCTAATTTTTTTATAGAAGATGTCAGAGTCTCAAAAGAGAAATTATTATCTAGATTTTCTGAAATATCATTTTTAACAAAACCATAATAGTCTGATTTATAAACATTATCACTCATTTCATAATAAAAAGTTGAAAGACCTGCTAGGGCACCCTCAAGATGAATGCCAGTGTTACTTGCAATAAGTGCGTTTAAATTTAAAAAATATTCCACTAATGATTGCTCATGAGAGTCTGACCAGCTAAGCATTTCATTATCTCTAATAAAATCTTTTAGTTGCCTAATAAAAGATAAACTCTGGGATGGATGAGTACGAATAATGCATTTAAATTTCATACTTAAGAGAATTTTTAACAAATTTTTTACATAAGAGAAATTATCTTGTTTGGTAGTTGCTACACCTATTTTTAATCCTGTATAATTTATTTGGGGATTGTCTATATAAACTGATTTTTTTTGGCCAGTTAAAAGTATCTGACAGTTTGCAACATTTTTTTCAGATATTTTGTAATTTTTTTTATTAACTTGATAACAATTTTTATAAATCTGGAAGGCAGCATTGCCATCCAAAAGTGCGTAGTTAAATTCTAAAGGTGGGAAAATTTCGCTTACTGATGCATGCTGCATATAAAGTGTTTTTATTCCTAAAATTTCTGCTGATAATCTAAGACTACGAGTTTGAACAGTATGATCATTTGAAACAACTACTAGTTTAGGTCTAATTTTTTCTAATTCTTGTAAAAAAAAAGGTATGTAAATATATGACTCACAAAATTTATGAAAATACCAAGATATTTCCTTTTTCCTTCCTTTTTTTTTTAAATTTAAATAAAGGGGAAAAGCTCTCAAAAAAAATAATACCGTGCTTGTCATTATTACTTTAAATGTGAATTTAACTGATATCATGTGTTCAATTCTACTATTTTTACCTAACAGGTTTTTAAAAACTGATAAATAAAATTCATTGCCATTAGTTTTTAATCCTTCAAGTGTAGATTTAATACTGTTAAGCTGATTAATCGAACTAGAAAATATATAAACTGCTTTAGTTGAAATATTTTGCTCAGATAATTTTACATTTTTAAGAATTTTATAAAAAAAAATCAAACATTGAAACAAGAGACCGGTGAATCGAGGTTTTTTTCTTTTCTCATATTCAAATTCTTTTAATCTTTTTGAAAATATATAGTCAAATTTTTTTCCAAATAGGTAATTAAGCTCAATCTCATTTTCTCTAGATAGAGCTGATTTCGACTGACTTAGTAGTTTTAAAAAATCCATAAATTTTATAAAATTTTATTTTTGCTTATAATATATGAAATTTTAATATAACACTTATGAAGTTGTTAGTAAAAATAAATCCATATTTAAGAAATAATAAATAGAGAGCTTATAGTAATCTGTGGACAGTCACAGCTAGATTAATTATGTTCAAATTGTTAAATGAAACTTAATGCTCAGTTAATATAAAAATATTTAAAATATTATAAACCAATCTATATGAAAAATTCTAAACTTTACTATAGACCAGAAGTAGATGGACTACGTGCTATAGCTATTTTGAGTGTTATTATTTATCACGCACAAATTGTCTTTTATGAGAAAAGTTTATTTAAAGGTGGTTTTATAGGTGTAGATATTTTCTTTGTAATCAGTGGGTATTTAATTACTCGAATTATTTTTCAAGAACTTTTAATTAAAAATTCTTTTAATTTTCTTAATTTTTATGAACGTAGAGCAAGACGTATATTGCCAATGTTATTTGTTGTTATATTCGTTTCAATTCCGTTTGCTTGGCAGAAGCTGTTTCCTTCAGACTTTGTGGAGTATATAGATAGCGTTCTGTCATCTATTTTTTTTGTCTCTAACTTTTTCTTTTATTTTAATGCAACAGAATATGATGCTTCAAGTTCACTTTTAAAACCTTTTTTACATACTTGGAGTTTAGGAATTGAAGAACAATTTTACTTAATCTCACCAATTTTTGCTATTTTTATCTTTAAATATTTTCGAAAAAATATTTTTACAATTCTAATTATAATAAGCATATCCAGTATAGTATTTGCTAATTTTTTAGAAATAAAAAATTCTACTTTAAATTTCTATTTTCCACTGAGTAGATTTTGGGAGTTAGCAATGGGTTCAATTATTGCATACATAGAATTTAATTATAAAATAACTAAATATAGAACTCTCAATAATATTTTGCAGAGTTTAGGATTATTCTTAATTTTATTTAGCATCATATATTTTAATGAAAAAATTCCACATCCAAGCTTTTATAGTTTAATTCCTATTTTAGGTGTTACATTAATAATTGTATTCTCAACAAAAAAAGATGGAAACGGACTTGTAAAAAAGATTTTAAGTAGCAGACCATTTGTTTGGCTGGGACTAATAAGTTATTCAGCATATCTATGGCACTTTCCTATTTTTGCTTTTTCTAGAATTAATTCAAGTGAGCCAAGTGACTCCTACAAGATACTTCTTATAATTTTTACAATATTGATATCTACTTTATCTTATCATTTTATAGAAAAACCTTTTAAAGATAGAAAACTCCTAAAAAAAAAATATTTTATTTCAATAATAATTTTAAGTTTTGTAGCTTTAGTTTTGTTCTCTTTTATTTCAAAAAAAAATGAAGGTTTTTCTCAGCGATTTCCATCAAAAGGTTGGGTAAATTTTCAATTAGATAAAAATATTATGAAAAAAAATTTCTGGAAATATTATGATGAAAATAAAGAGTCTCTATCTAAGCCATCATTTAAAAAAGTTAATGTATATATTTTTGGAAATTCTCATTCTGGTGACTTTTTAGGAGCAATTTTTAATCAGATAGATTTCTACAAAGATTTTCACTTTTTAAAGTCAAAAAAACGAGAAGAACTGAGTTGTTTTGATGAAAGTGATCTTAGATTTGCTGCTAATCGAAAAGCTTTATACGATCATGAAACTTATAAAAAAGCAGAAATATTTATTATTTCATCAAGGTTCATTGATGGTCAATGTAACAAGGCATTTAAAGATAATCCAACTGATGCTGATGGTCTTAGATATTTAATCCCCAGACTTAAACGTGATGGAAAAAAAATTATTATACTAGGAAACACATTGGTGCTAAATAGAATTGAAGGTAAATGGTTGGAGGATTATATTTTTATGAAAGCCATTAATGAAAAAATAGATTTACTATCTTTTGATAAATTCAAATATTATAAAAAAATTGCAGAAAAAAAAGCCTATGAACTACAAGTTGACTCAAATATTAAAACTAATATCAGATTAAATAATTTTTCATTGAATAATGGGCTTGGATATTTTGAAAGAAGAAATCTTTTTTGCAACTCAAACATAGAAAGTTGCTTAGTTTTTACGAAAAATGGCCATCGATTGAGGTATGACTATGGTCACCTTACCCTTGAAGGCAAGAGAGAATTTGGTATGTTGCTTAAGGAGTCTAATTTTAAATCACTTTTATATGATGTAATGGAAAATCAAAATTCTTCCAATGAAAAGTATATTCCATTTTTAGGTGTAGTTAAGTAGTAGTAAAATATTTTGGAATAAAACTATTTATAATATTTTGAATATTGGTCTTATTTGATTGTCTGACCATAATTTAAATTTATTTTTTTTAATTCATGATAATATTTTTTTGGTACATTAAATTCTTCTTTTCCAGCATAAATAATTTCTTTTAGCAAACTCTCTGTACCTTCTAGTTTTGTTAAAACATTTCCTTTAGCTTGAAAATTTATAAGTTTTTCTAACTCTTCATATGAATTTGGACAATGAGCTGCTTGAAAATATTCGTAAAGAGTAGTGTTAGTATCTAAATATATAGGATGAATTAAAATTTTGCCCTGGAGAATAACTTCTACTCCTATCGATGAACCACCAACTACAATAACAATATCTGCCCAATCTATTAGAGCTGGAGAATGTACATCATTTCCGTACCAACCAACTAAGGATTTGCCCAGAGTGTGAGTTTTTTTATTTTTATCATAATATTCCTTACCTTCTCTAGTTGAGTCTTTTACTGATAGTAAAATATTTTCTAAATTTGATAGTTTTGTTAAAGTTTCAAAAGCAAGCTCATTTTTAAGATTATAATTTTTTTGAAATTGCATGAAAACTACTTTTATTTTCTTATTAGAATTCTTACCGTAAATAAACTTTGGACATATTTCCTTATTTTTAGATGACCATTCTGGATAAAATCTACAACTTCCCCATGCCTGTGTTTTTACAGGATCTTGTCCCCACTTAATACAATGATCTCTTCTTATTGGATTTTGAAAAATATAATAATCAAATAAATTCCTATCTGACTCATCCGGTATAACACCCTTCTGTGTAGTCCATCTGTATCCTGAATTGGAATCTGGATAGAAAAATAAATTACAACCATGAGGTAATGCAACTGTTGTGACACCAATTCCTTTTGCTGCAAAAAAATACTTTTCTACAATTTCTCCTCTTGAAAATGGAGTGCTCCATTCGAAAGCACAAACACCTATATTTTTTGATTTTAAAAATTCTTTTTCCTTCTTACAATTAAAAAACAATTTTCTGTAAATTTTTCCTATGAATTTTTTTCTATTACGTTTGAGCGAGTATAATTTTTTAAATAAGCTATCGAAAAATCCCTTTTTCTTAGTGGACTCCACATATTCTGAGTCAATGTCTTTTATAATTTCAAAGTCACCCAGAGTTTTTAAATATAAAAATCTATAATCATTATCAATCTGCAAATCAGTATAAACAATAATTAAAGGGTTTTCTTTTTTTAGAATAAATTCTGCTATAACAGGAGTATAATGATCAAGATCATTGTATGCTCTAATAAAAAAAGCTACTCTTCTTAGATTATTATTCAACAAATCCCCTTAATTAATATTTTAGTTTTAAAACTCAGAAACCATCTTAAGAGTATTTTAGAATAATTCATCATATTTTTTATTCCTTCAGACGCAATAAATTCATACTTAGAAATATTATTAATAATTAACCAGAGACACTTAATAAATAATGATTTTCAAAAATTTTTAAAATCATATTGATTTGAATTTTTTATTATTTTAAAGTTAATTCATTAAAGTTTCCTTGACCTACCAAGTTTCCTTTATCAAACTTAAAAATAATATCAGAATTCTTAACAGTGTTTATGCGATGCGCAATAATTATAATGGTCATTTCTTTGTTTAGATTGTTTACTGCATCCATTACTACTTGTTCTGTTTGGTCGTCTAATGCACTAGTTGCTTCATCTAGAATTAGTATTTGTGGATTGTGATATAAGGCCCTTGCAATTGCAATTCGTTGACCTTGACCTCCAGACAACCTTACTCCTCTCTCACCAATAGAAGTTAAATATTTTTCTGGCAATTCATTACTTACAAATTCATGTAAATTTGCAATTTTAGAAACTTTTTCAACTCTATCCTGATTTATATCTTTGGGGTCTACACCTAAAGCAATGTTAGAAGCTATCGTGTCATCAGTAAGATATATATTTTGTGGTACATATCCAATTGAACTTTGCCATGCTCTCGTATTTTCTTTCGTTATAATTTGCCCATCCACTTCTAAAGTACCTTTTTGTGGCTCCAACAATCCAAGAATTATATCTACTGTTGTTGTTTTGCCACTTCCAGTAGGACCAACAAAGGCTACAGTGGTTTTAGCTGGTATTGTGATATTTACGTTTTCTAAAGCTGTTCGAGATGAATTCGGATAATTATAAAAAATATTTTTTAAAAATATTTTTTTGTTAAGTGGTAAAGAAACTTTATCATTATATAAATTCTGCGATTTCAGTTTCTTTATATCGTCGATTAAAGAATTAAGGACTGGACCTATAAATGTAAGTTGAGTAAAAGATGCGTATATTTTTTGTAACGCAGGCATCAAACGATAAGCAGCAAAAATATATAAACTCACTATTGGCAATGCGTTGTTAAAGCTGCCAGTTTTAATAATCATAAAAATCATTATCAATAATATTCCACCAAAGGCTACGGCTTCTAGTGCAAATCGCGGTAGATGACTTATAAAATGTG
>MDSV01248678.1_pt1 | contig 17851 bp, 15 predicted proteins | sample 810851 | NCBI WGS metagenome assembly MDSV01 (sample SAMN05326640, study PRJNA326480) | marine metagenome | isolation source: seawater | place: Atlantic Ocean: North East | collected 2012 | reverse complement strand
TCCGTAACTTTTGCCGATAGAAACACCAACTTTATACTTTCCAAGTGGTGTTTTGGAGAATTTATCAATCATTTCGGGCAAAAGTGCCTTATCTTCGTCTGATAAGTCCAGTAGAACACTGTCGTGAACAAGAAAACGTATCTCTGATTTCTTGTTCTCCAACATTTCCCATATACCGTAAGCACTATTAAGAAAGACATCACTGGAAGTTGACTGAATAAGATAGTTTAGTGCTTTTCTGTCTGGTGATTCAATAGTTCTACCCATTGGCGTACTTACCTTACCTTCTGCATAATACTTTTCAACTAATTTGTCTCTATTATAATAAGTCTCTGCTTTTTTGTCAAGAGCATTTGGATTGTACAACCAAGAAAATATCTTTTCTTTTGCTTGCTCTCTTGTTATGGCTTCGTCATAAATATTTTCAACATTCCAAAGGTGTAAGTCCTCTTCTGGTTGAGGCGTTCCAGACAATCCAAGCAAGGTTCTTAATTCCGCTGCATTGAAATCTAACTCCACCAACCAATCGTTTTTTGGCTTCACCACATTGCGGAACTTCTTGTCAAGAGTGAGAATTGGAAAACTGGACTTAGATACTGTGAGTCTGCCAGTTATCGTGCCAAAGGGATTGTATATGACTCTCTGCTCTTCAGCGCCAATTCTCTTTCTAAATGTTCGAACTCTGTCTTCTGCAATGTATGGGTTTAGCTCGCCCTTATCAACATTGAAAGACTGTAGCCCTATCGAATGAACCATTCTCATTGTCTTGACAATCACGTCATGGTTTGCTGGCTTTTCGTAGTTGTCGAACACCCATTGTGAAATTTCGTTTTTAATAGAAAAGTATTCCAAAAGATGCCTCTTTGGTACCAAGTCATAAAAGCAGTGTTCCTGCAACGATACCTTCGATAAGAAGAAAGACTTGTAAAAAGCTAACATCTTCTTTTGAACTTTGTTGTATTCTTCTCTGAGATGTTCTGGGCAAACATCTGCAAGCTCTTTTCCCTTTGCATAAATTTTAGCATACTGAATACCGTCCGAGTCCACAGAAGAAGAGAAGCTCCAAGTGTGAGATAGATCTTGCGGTATGTTGTCAAAGGTAAGTTCGTCGTTTGCGTAAATGCCAACGCACTCCCTTTTATCATCAAGTGCCTGAAAGAGCATTAAAGTTCCTAGAATGTATATGTTGGTCTGTTTTTATAAATAAGAGTATCAAAAACCCCTTCGTTTGTCAAGGACTTTTTTTGGAAAAGCTCCGAAGTTCGATCTATAAAATTATTTTCAAGAAAATGCAAGCCCTGCGCTTCGCTTCTATAAATAAATAACTTAGATGCCTCGGCAACAGCGTCGTCGAACTGTGTTTGAGTCCAAACCTTTGCGGTTTCAGTTGCCCTAAAAAAAGCATAGAGTCGAATCCAATGACTATGATCGTATCTGGAAAGCAATACACTCGTGTTCACGACTTCTTTGTTCTTCAGTTCAACTTTTGCGGCTCCCTGAGAATAGGCATGGCGTACATTCAGAGAAGTTGAGCAGGGTTTTATTTCTTGATAAGTGGGACTAAAGTCTATATAATTCTTGTACATCGATGCCATCTTTTCGGCAATATTAGCAAATTCTATGTTCACAGTCCTGTTATAATATCTTTCAAAAAAGTCTTCTAGCCTATAGATTCCTCGACCTGCCAGTTTGCGTTTTGCATAAGTGGAGGACAAATCATAATAAAGTCTCCAGGGAATATCTTTATCAACCTTGAATCCGAACCGATAGGCAACTTTGGTATAATTTTCATAATTAGGATCTCTTATGTACCCTTGATACTTTACAGAATCTTCTGACGGATCTTCAGAGGAAATATCAATAATTAAACCTGTTTCCGTTGATGACAAAACCTTCGATGTACAAAATTCAGACAAAGTAAACGGTAGTGTCTCTCCACTGAGAAAATGAGAAAAATTTCTAATACCTCTTTCGTAGTCTGAATAATTTTTTATTCTCTTATCACTTCTGACGTATTCTTTGTTGAAAAATTCAATTTGTTCTCGCATATATTGTTCATAAGTTTGCTCAATACCCACCGTCATAGCCGCTACTGGTTTGATATCTTGCAATGTAACAGAGTTTTTTGATAATTTTCCTAAGTAATTTAGCTTGCGATAATAAGCTACCATCTCTTCGAAACTCTCCGTCACAAAGTCTATCGCAAAAATAGATTCTTTGGAATCAAGCTGTGAAGTAAACTCCTGCTTTACAATAATTGGAAAACCAGACATATCCACTCTTCCATAAAGACTACGAATTTTAGAAGAAATTTCCATAGGTCTTGGTCTAAAAACATAATTCGGATAAGACTTGTCGTACAAGTCTTTTTGCTTATATAGATCTCTCAAAGATGTTTGATTGTTCGCTCTTGGAGATTCTGATTTCTCATTTTCATATATGTATCTCATCAGCAAGCCCCTCCAGCTTTACTACTGTGGTGAAACTTACACTTCAGTTCTGTCTTGAACTTGCCGTCTTCAATACTATTAAAAACCTTTGTCACATAATAATATCCACCTAAACCGATTGCGTTTGCTTGATGAGCATCATAAGCCGAGGATGCTAGATAAACCATCATCCCTGGTCTGAATAGTGGGTTTCCAAACATATTCACTTCTGCATTATAAAGACCTCTAAGCATACCGAACTTGTCAGAACCAGATTTTGTCATTCGAGCCTCGGTTACATATTTCTGGTCCTCTTTTACGAACTTTATTGATTTAACCAAGCCGTGTTCTCTACCCGAAACTAAATGGTAAACTCCAACCTTTGCATCTGCCTCTTCCGTACCTTTCGTCTTTGGAGTCCTTTCCGCTGGTGGATTGACCCCGTAAATATAGTAGTTGGTATAAGGATCAACAATGTTAACAGGATTTATTAACTCCTTGGCAAGAGCGGAGTAATGAAAGCTTCTTCCATTTAAGTCATCTTTGGTTTCAAACGTATCCACTGAGAACTTTGGCATAGACGGTATTGCAGCATTATCCACAGTCTTGTCCACATCTTTAAAACAAGTTATCGTAAACGAGTTCTTAATTAGATTATTTAAAACATCTCTCAAGAAATCCATGAGGTTATACGTGACACGCTCTCCTTTTTGTATAACATGATATTTAAACCACTCTTGAAACAATGGCATCGCAATTGGCAAAGATGCTATCGGTATGTGAGATGTCTTTTTAGTGTCAGGGTCTTTGTATGCTAAAGATCCTAACATAAAATTGAATTTATTAACCGAAAGACGCTGCTCCTTAGCTAACTTAAACACACCTTCCAACAAATCTCCAAAAAAGAAGTACCGCTTTTGTGTTGCATGATGAGCAGTTTTATTGAAGTTTCCTTCACCCACTAAATCGAGAGTTTGAGGTGCCAGTTTATAAGTATCGGTGTCCATTTTTATTGTACTATAAGAATAGACTCTTCCAACTCTTATTAGATTAAGCAAGAATGACCTGTAACCCTTGGTTCTCTCCGAGGCTAAATCTTTTTCACGCTGTTTGATTCTTTCTTCAGCTTGTTCTGCAAGTTCTTCTCTCGCCTCTTTTTCCTCTTCAGTCTCTTTTGGCGGCTCAGGTTCGCATGGCTTTTGGGGCTTCTTGCTTGGATTCTTATACCCGTCAAGCTTCCGCTGGTCCTTACATTGAGCAGTCTCGGTTCTCCTAAGATCCCTTCTTTTATCCCGCCTCTCGTCCACAGTTAGACCCATTTGAAGAACGTCTATGTTTATAAACTTTCTTTCAGCGTAGCCGTGAAACTCTACGGAAAGAGTGACTGTGCCGTTTTCGTTAAAGTCTACTGTGTTCTTGTATACGTTCAGGTAGATACCTCTCTGAGCCCTTTCAATTGCCAAACGCAATTGTTCGGAATTACTCTCTCCTAAAATACTTTCTCCCGTTGGTAAATTATAGCCAAACTTCAGTAAAAATCTCTCAGTATGCGCTTTCTTATATAATATATTACTTCCTGTCTCGTTGCAAGGGTCTTTCTTGTTGCTGAAAGTACTGCTTGGATTTATGATGTCAGCGTAAGTATAGGGTTTATCTTTTCCGTCGTATCGTTTTCTAAACATCTCTTCAATTGAGGCAAAGAAAAACTTTACAGTAACCTTAAATTGCCTTTCTGCGGTGGCGAGACTGTCACCTTCCATATCAACAGAGACACTTGTTATACCAGCACCAGAACCTCGACCCCACATATCCTGTGTCATAGCGGCGTGATCATGGTGGGCGTCGAAATGAAACTCTGTAAGTTCACCTGGCTTTGCCTCTTTGTATATCCTAGTGTATGGAACTAAAGAAGACAAGTGAGAGTTGGTCAAAGTAAGGAAGGGCGCTATTTCTGCACCTGACGACAAGTGAGTTCGTGTCTCGTTGACCTCGCCTGTAATCTCTGAATAATTTTCTGGAGATTCTTTGCGGTCTTGATATAGTCTCACAAACTTCATCAAGTTTGCGTTTAGTACACACTGTTCACTGCTTCTTTTGAGTTCTTTTACTGGATTTGTTTCTGACATTCTCTATACCCCATAAATTTGCAGCATCTTCTCCAGAGGAAGTGGAATGAGTATTTTCTGCCCTAACTGGACGTGTGCCTCGGTTGGAGCGTTATTAAATCGAGCAATAACCCACCAATATCTGGTGGTGTTGTAGTATTTGTAGGAAAGCTTATAAAATCTATCACCGATGCGCCACTGATGGGCAGTAGTCGTCAAGCTGCTGCGCTCAGAAGCCGTGAGACTTTCGAACTCGGGTGTCTCAAAGTGCCGTATCATCTTGACTCCCCTAGAATCTCTCAAATCCTCATGGGAGTCTTCTGTATTGACAAAAACTCTTCTTGAAGTATATCTAGAACCCATATTTTTTTTCTCCGATAGCTATCATTAATCTGGTAAACTCATTCCGAGTTCTTCTTCTCTCGACACTCTTTCTGCCTCAGTGTTCTCTACCGACATCGGTGCTTCTGGTGAAGACATTCCGACTGGCGGGTCTCTTTTTTCAGCGTCTTCTGGAAGACTTTGATTCTTCTCTGGTGGTGCTGGTATCGTCTCGTGCTGGTCTGGTAAGTAAGTTGCGTGATATGGGAATGAGTGGACACGTTTGTTCTTATCGTGCTCGACAGATCCCTCCTCTGCTCTTTGAAAACCCAGTCCATGCTCGTGAATAACATTTAAAGTTAAACTGATCTTTATCAATTTTGGGTAAAACTTTGATCCGTCAGTGCTGGCAAACATAAGATCGTCCATTTGAGGTGCAAAACTAAAACCTGTAGATGCGCACAAGAGACCTGTTTCCTTCACTGCACCAAGATTCGTGTCTGCTCTAGTAATCCAGTTTGCATACTTAACTCTAAGCAGAGGGGATTGATTTATCGCAGCAGCAGAGCCTGCTTTAAGCTCTTTGTTGTGCGTCTTATAGGTCGGATAGTGCATAGACGCTAACTCAGAAATTTTTCCCATATTATGTTCAGCTTCCGCAAACGAAGCTGCGACAACATCAAAGCCCACGTTTATACTCCTTGTGGTTGACTTGAAAGTTTGCACAGGATCCATCCTACCATACACCTCTTCAGTCTCCCAATTAGAGGTAAATTCATCGCTGAATTCTGTAATAAACGCCTTGAAAGCCACCTTTCTGTCCAGTGGAACATAATAGATAGCTAATTCGTAATCACTCCCTGGTCTTGGAGTGGTAGGATCGACAAACACAGTTGGAGGAGGAGGTGTGAATCCCGCCTCTCTTATTCGCTTTTGAAGTGGAGTTAACTTCTCTTCCTTTGGTTTGCGAGTTGGGTTGTGATGACTTACTTTTGAACTGCCATATGCCATAAGGGTATCTCCGCTATTACTTACTTAGTAAATAGGACTAAGCTAAACTTATTTTGGTCTTGTCGTCCAAAGATTCTACAACTGCCCTAGCGAACTCTCTATCGTTTAACTTTAAAACAATCTCTCTTTGTGGTTTCTTCCTGTCTTTAGAACTTGAGCTACTATCGATGCCAAACAGGTCTCCGATGCTATCTGCTATAGAATTAGCTATCTGCATGGCGTTCATCGATGCTTGAATGACAACATATCTTTCCGCTTGATCCATCATCTCGTCTAGGTTATCAATACTATCGTCATCAAGTGTATTGACTGTTTCCACAAAAGTAGTAAGAGAATTTTCTACGGGCATTTGCGCAATTGCTGTAGCCATACCTGCGATTGCGTCAGCTACCCGAACAATCGACGATGCGATGAATGCCAAAGGAATTGCAACAAGTGCAAGACCTGCTGCGAATTGGGTTGCAAAAAGCCCAAACATGATAAAGCCTGCCACAAGAGAAGCGAAAAGACCAACAACTACTATAAGATCACCCTTCATCGCAGAAATTTGTGCTGCTATGAGTCCAAGATTCGCTGCAACCTGTTCCGCAGGAAGTTGGGCGAAAGCGGTTGCCATTTTCTCAATCGCAAGAGAAATTAATACTATCGAGGCTGATACTAACATCAGCGGTAATGAAACAAGTGCCAGCCCTAATGCCAATTTAGGTAGAAAAAGACTGAAGAAGAACAGTCCTAATCCGAGACCTACAAACGCTCCTGCAAGAATAAGAAGATCTCCCTTCATTGCAGAAACTTGCGAAGCTATAGCCCCGAAACTCTGGGCAACTTGTTCTGCTGGCAGATTTGAGAAAGCAGTTACCATCTTTGTAATAGCATTAGCAACTAATACTATCGAACCCGATATAAACATCAGTGGAATTGCAACGTACATAAGTGCAGTACCAAATGGTGCCAAGACGAAAATGAGACTCGCCATACCGATGGCGAGCATGCCGAATGAGGCTGAAATTTTTAACAAGTCACCCGACATACTAGCAATTTTTTCAGCGAGTGCTCCAAAATTCTGGACTAACTGTAGCGAAGCATATGCAATAGTCAACATGCCGAAAGCCATCAAGACGAACGCTGTTGCGAGAGCAGCAACAACGAGCGTAAGCATCAATAGTGGTATAATGATTCCCGCCATAGCTGGGATGCCGACTAAGAGCATAGTTGCGAGCCCCACAGTGAACATTTGAATTCCGATTGCTGCAACTGCAAAAGAAAGACCAACAACATTTAAGATCACGGAAAATGCAATAAAATATAGAAACAATGTCGGCATTATGTCTATAGAAGCTGCGAATACTCCAAACAGTTGCGAGAATGCGTAAACAAGTGCGGCTACAGCGAAGACTATACCCATTAAAACTAATCCACCAATAATAACTTTTGGAGCAGCAAGAGCCTCTAAGCCACGAGCCATTCCTTGCAACATAGCTCCAAGACCTTCGCCAATACCTTGCAATAATGCTTTGATACTTTCACCGATGCCCTGAGCAATTGAGACCATCGAATCTTTGATGTTACCCGCAGAATTTTTGATTGTCTCAGATAAATTCTCTATTGCGTCACCGATGCCCTCTGATACATCATCTGCGCTGTCGGCAGCGTCTTCGCCAAATTCTGAAATTGCATTGGCGAAATAGCGAAAAAGCCTCACACCCTGGTATACAACGAAGGCGGTTGCTAGGGTCCACAAGATCGCTTTACCCGCCCAAGTGTCTGAAAACCAAACAATCCAAGATGCTGCCCAGGAGAGCATTTCGACAAGAGGCATAACTGCAACTGCTATACCCTGAAGTGCCAGCATCAATTTCTTTGATACGTCAACACCTGCTTCCATACTTTTTGCAAACTCTTCGTCAGAAACCGCTTTTTCTTTCTGCTCTGCTGCGAGTTTCTGGTTTTCTTTACTCAATAATTTCGTAGCTACCGACATATCAGTGATACCAATCGAATTGGCAACTGCCATTCTTTCGTGACGACTCATAGCATCAAAAGACTTGCCAGACATAGCAAGAGCATTTTGCAACAACTGTACTCTCTGCTCTTCTGTTTCCGCTGTCATCAGTTCCATAGAGTCTAAGAACTGACCTCCGAGTAAAGAGTTTAATTTGCCAGCGGCATCGAAGGCTCCATCAAAAGTGTCGAATTGAGAAGTGATGCTCAACAACTCATTCATAGAGATGCCCAGCTTCTTTGACTGTCTTGCTAGACCCTTGAAAACTTTTTCTGCGTTCTTTCCGTAAGATGCGATTTGAGGAGCGGCAGCATTAAAATCCTTAGCCATTTGTGCAGGAGCAACGCCAATGCCCTTTGCAAATTTTGCCATGTCCTTTGCAGAAGCGGCAGCTTCTTCGCCACTTTGACCCATTATTCTCATCCCAAATTCCATTTGGGCACCCGATTCTTGAGCCGATACTCCGACACTTTCTAGCATCGCTGCGGTCTGACCCATTTCAGCCTGAACGTCTCTGTTAAGACCACTAAATGCGCTAACGGTACCGTGTAATGTACCAATAGCTCTGGCTGCTTCCTCATAACCAACGCCAAATTGTTTAGCTCCATTAGCCGCATCGCCTACCGCACCTGCGAGTTCAAAACCAGTCCCTGTGGCTCTAGCCAACTCCGACTGTGCTTTGCTTGCCATCATAACTGTCGCCATCATTGCTTGAGTTACGGTTGAGAACGCCATAGAACCCAACATGTTTGCAGTGTTTGCTAATGTGAAAGTTTCTTTGAGTTTGCCTTTAACTTGATCTAAGCTAAGGTTGGATTCGATAAGTTTATCAATAAAAGACTTTTGGAATTTACCACCAAAAGAACCGATTGAATCCAAAATATCGTCTTGAAGTCCCTTTTGTCTTTCAATCTCTGCGGTTTGTTCCCGCAGATTTTCAAGCTCTTTCTCTCTTTCAGCAAGCTTGAGTCTTGCTTGGTCACGCTCTGCTTTTGATAGTTCGAGATCTTCAGATTTCACACGGAGGATGTCCGTCCGTAGACGCATCTCTTCTTGGTTAATCTGTCGTATTTCAGATTGTGTGAGCTTGAGTTCTCGTGCCTGGGCGAGCCTCTCCCTGCCCAGCTTTATGGACTGCTGTAAGCCTTCTATTGTAGACTTTGATCCCTGGTCGTTCCCTTCGGTCATTTATTCAGTCTTATCCCCTGAACGGGTATTTAATTCCCGTCGTTCGCTCAAACTCGGCTGCTGCCTTTCTAAGCTTGAATTTGTCTTTATATACTCTCGGATCATTGAGACCATGCTTGGCGACCGCTTGCATATATCTTTTTTCACGACCGATGGTTCGGGCGAAAGATGAAATCTCTCTTCTATTGCCCTTCACCTTGACAGGTATTGAGGATCCTCCAAACATCGTACTAAGAATCTTTTGAATCGCTGAACCAAATAGTTGAAGGAAAATCTCATTCACTTCACCTCGTCTAGCTGCTCCAAGATCAATCTCGATTGGTGTTATTTCATTGTTCTCTTGCATGGGAATATCTCCAAAAATAAATTCAACTAAAATAAATAGTTAGTTTAGGCAAATAACCTGTAAATAGCGTAAGCACATAAAGGAATCCATACGGAGCAATGTGCTATGCGCTTGAGCAGCACCTTTTTCCTCTCTTGCTTTTCTTTTCTTTCTTTTTTGATTTCTATCTTCTTTTTGAGATATTGAAGATTCGCCTTAGATTTTACTCTGCTGTATTTTTTTTTACTCATTTTTCGTCCCTCACGAAACTTACAACATAATTATAGGACAAAAAAAAAGATTAGGTTTCCCCAATCTTTTTCTCTCTTTTAACGTCTTCTACCTTTCTTTGCTGCTCTTTCCGCTGCATCATTCTCATCTTTAAGCTGTTTTGTCAGTCTCTTGACAAACCAATTTCTAAGACCTACTGGGAGATTATAAGCTTCAATAAAGCTCCAACCACCATAATATTTCATGAAAAAGAAAGATTCATAGACTTGCTCCATATAATCAAGAGCTAGACCAAAAGAAATCCGCATTAAGCGGAACCTCCATTTCAGAAGTGGCACCACACTCATTGCATTCAAAGTCAGATCTCAATTCAATATTTGGAATGACCTTCTTATATGTGTCTCTTATAAGGCGAGATTGTTTGCCCGACATGTGTTGCACTGCTTGTGCAATTGTACCTCTGTCGGTGTGACCAGAGACAGAAACAATCATAGTATTTAGCTGATCTTGTACCAAAGTTTCCGCTAAACCTGCCTTCTTCTTACTCTGTGTGGTTTTTACTAACTTGTTCTCATCTGCACCAGTTAGAGGCTTGAGTTCGACTAGCCACCCGTTATCCAAAGTTAGAACAAAGTTCCCAACTTCATTTTGTGTAACTCCGTCAACTTCCTCCGTTCCCGTTCCAAGCTCTTGAATACACTCTGCCAAGTCAAATGTAAAGGTCTGTTTGGCAGCGCAGGCAGGGCAAGAGACTTTTGTCGTATAATCACTACCATAGCCATCAATACGAGCCTGAATTAAAACTGCGTTCTTATCTCCAATCAGTAAGTCCTGCGGTCCCACTTTTGCATCTACAAGGAGTCTTTCTAGGAACTTATCAATGGCAGTGCCCTTTTGTAATAAAGACTTATTAGATAGAATATCCTCTTCCGCTGTAGTCATTTGACGAATCTCGATTGAATCTTGACCATGAAGTGGATGATCTTCAGGATAAAACTTCCCTCCCGATGGGAGGGAAAGTATAGTTGTTGGTCTTACAAAGTCTAGTGGAGCTAGTCCACCTTGTGGAGTCGGCTGTGTTGTTGCCGCTGGAGATGAGGCTTTCTTTTTAGTTCCGAGCCTATCTTCATTATTTCTCATAAACACCTTCTTTCGTTTATTGTGGTATGTTTAGTTTACACTAAAATGTTTAAATTGTTAAGAACTCTTTCTTTTAGTTACCTGAACCTTGCGAGCCCCAGATTGGAGTTCCCGCTGCGCCATTGTTACTCTTTATGAAAGAAGCATAGTCGTATCTGATTTCAAGCTCAACTTCTGTGAGGTCATCAGAATCATATGCTAAATCACCGAACTTAGCATCTTTTACCCAAGCATTATGGAGACACCAAGTTTCAACATTCTTCCCGTCTGCATCTATTTGATTAATCTTCATAGTGCCCATTGCTTCGACTGCTTTAGCCTTGGACATTGTTTTGAGGTCGTCCTTTGTTTGGGCTGGGGAATAGCCTGCGGCTCTGACGATTTCAACCAATGCTTTGGCAGCGTCGGGGTTTACAGGGTCAACAAGAGTAAGCGTAACCGTGTTCCACTCTGTTCTTCCTGGGTAGTAGTATGTGTGATTCAGGTACTGGTGTGTAGACTCCTGAATTGTAAAAGAAGGTTTTGTGACCTTCTTTGCCGTGTAAGCTGGTATATTCTTGAAGCCACCCTCGATTGATATCGTAAAGCGAAATGCTCGCTTTGGATCCTGGGCTGTTCCGTCTGACCAAAATTTTCCCATTGTTCTAAATCTCCTTAAAAAGTCTTTGTATAATAACTAGGATGGACTTGATTATCCACCCTAGTTTTGTTTTTTATTAGTCGTCAAATGACGCACCTGAGTTAGTGATTACGAAGTCAACTGCAATGAACTCGATAGCTCTAGCAGGCTTCAAGAAAACCTTTGCATAAACAATGTTTCTATCAACTAACTCTGGGGTTGTTGTTGTCTCATCAAGAATGACTCTGTACTCGCTGAGACCGAACCTAGACTTCACTGATGCCAGGAACGGATCTGCTTTTGCTAAGAATCTTGCCCAAGTTGTATTTACATTCTGGTCAAACAACACTGTTGCCGCCATTCTTGAAATTTCCTTCTTGACGTGAATCATAAGACGACGAACATTAATTCTGTCAAGTGCAGATGGTGTCATTTGAAGCGTCTTCTGACCGAAAACAACAATACCCTCTGCTGGGAACTGTGCGATTGGGTTAATATTCGCCTCATACAACTTGTCTCTCTGCTTAGAGTTTAATCTTAGTCTTACTTGTGATACTGGAACACCACCTGCTCCGTTAGAAAGACCACCTCTCGTGAAGCCAGCAGGGGCAAACCAAAGCTCTGAGCTTGCCGCTGATGAAGCCATTGTTCCAAGTGCTACCACTGAAGGTGGCATCCAAACAAGCCTGTTGTTGATCTGGTCGTTAACTTGTACCCAAGGATAGAAAGCGCAACCGTAACTTGAACTGAGTGCTCTGTTTTTAAGTTTAGAAATAGCTGCGTCAACCTTTGGAAGTCTATCCTTTTCAAGAGTTGTTGGGCTGGTCCAGCCATTCGGAACATAGTCATCCTCAAGGTCGATGATTGCAAGAGCATCACCTCTTCTTTCACAGACAGTAATAAGCTTGCCCGTGAGAGCCCTTGTTGAAACACCTGGGATAGCCATCAAATTGCACTCGACAACCTCTGGGTCCGAAACCATATCAATAGCTTTTGAAATCGTATTGAAAGGGGCTGAAGAGAGTGCTGTCATATCTAACATAATGTTGTCACAGAATGGTTCGACCTCTACGATGTTGAGACCGTCAAGCCCTCCTGCGAGTGGAAGAGTAAAGCTATCAAAGCCTGCATCGAGAACAGGTTCCGTACCTTCAGCCGCTGCGTTGATGGATGTACCAGTCTTGACTGTATCGCTACTGTTAGATGCGGCAGCGAAAGTAGCATCATTGGTGCCCGTGGCAGTAATCAAATCTAAGGAAAATAGTTCGCCTGCGGTGCCGTAAACATCTTCCGCTGCGGAAAAACCCTTTACCAAATCTTGATATGACTTGTCGAATGTATTAGTTTCTACATTGTTACCGTTAGCATCTTGCGAAATTTCTCCTGTTGAAATACCGAAAAAAGCATCTCTAGGTGATGATAATTCAACATCTGCTGCGGTAGCTGTTCTGAATCTAAACTTCGGCATCTCGCCAGCAGCGATGCCAGCAGTGGCAGCGTGTGCTGGTGCAGAGAAGCCAAAAGGAATTAGTTCTGCGTTTGCTTCGCCAGTCTCAATCGATGTAGCAACCTCAACCCTCATATATTTGGACATATTAGGGTGTGCTCCGACTGTTCTATATCTTCTTTCTTCTTCTTCCCAAATCTGTTGCATATCGCCAATCTTGGCACCGATATAATCCGCAGAATTTGGATCAAGATTACAGTTGGAGAACCTTTCACGAACAACCATTGTCGCATCGCTGTCTTGGGTGTCTCTTACGAGAACAGTAAAAGAACCGTATGCGTTAAATCTATCAGAAGGCTTGATATCTGTAATTGAAATCTTGAAATTCTTCTGCTCCCATTCGCCAGCATATAAGGAGTGAATTCTAAAAAGCTTTGTCAATTCATCGGCTTGTAGGTGTGATGAATTCTTTTTACCTGCAAAGTCTCCCATAAATTGAGATAGTACCCAAGGAGTCTTTGAGTGCTTTGCGTCTGCCAAGTAATCACCATAACTTGCACCTGCAACACTGTGAAGTGGGACAAGGCTCGCACCTGTAATTGTACCCAATTCAGAATTAACAAATTGATCAAATGATTGTCCAAGAAAATAATTTTCAGTAGCCATCGAATCTCTAGTGTTTGTTGCTGTTGGGTTAGTATTGAGAACCTTTCGAATATACTTTCTTGAGTTAGAATCAAAGTTTACGACAAAAGTCTCTTCGGCTGTTTGCCCCTGAACAACATTTGAACCGTCAACAAAGTCACTCTTTGCGATACCAGCGGCATTTGCAGCGTTTACTGCAATGATGTCGAGGACGTTGTTGCCCATTTCCCCGAGGTCGTCACAAATAAACGTAATTACGTTTGCTGCTGCGTAAGCTGTTACTTTGAGGTTTGTACCTAGTTTGTTGACCTCACTTGCGATTCTCTCTGCAAGCTCATTTGCTGTTGTGATGTCAAGCGTACCAACTGTCAAAGTTGTTGCAGCAAAAGAACTTACTGAAGTGGTATTGTCGAAAGCAACTGTACGAACAGTGGTTCCGTCTTGGTGAGTTAAGGTAAACGTATCATCCTGTGCATCGGTAAAGTCCGAAATGGTCAGCTTTGAAGAAGCTGCGGAGCCTGCGGCGGCTGCGGAGTCAGCAACAGGTATGTGAACTGTGACATTTCCATTAGCTACCGTTGCCCCAGTTGGCTGTGCTTTTTGACCAGTTGAATAAATAATAGCTGCAAGCTTGTCCTGAGCGTTGGCATCTTGAACTTTCAATGCGTAAGCGGCAGGCATCTTCCAACCAGCCTTCGCATCGTCGGTTGCTGCGTCAGGGTGAGCCTGACCGAGCAATCTCACGAAAGTAATTGGTGCTGCATTCTTTAAATAAGCCTGGGCAGCGAAAGCGCCGTAGGTTGGAGCAAGTCTATTTCCCTGTCTCCAAACATCTGATGCTTGAGCACCTGCGATAGGTTCTCCGAAAATTTCTACAAATTCTGCGAAAGATTCTACTTTTACTGGAACCATTGCTGGTCCTCTTTCTGCTCGACCAATAATAACTGGTCCAGTAGTGTCGGGCAATCTTGCCAATTGTGAATTGTCCACCTCGTTAACGAAAACGCCAGGGGATACAAACTTAAAACTATTTACGGACATTTTTTATTTCTCCTTGAATAAAAATGATTATCTACAAACCCAATTAGGGCATTTCTTTCTCTAATAAATAGTACAGAGTAGTCTCAAACTCATTTTTTCGTTGTTATTTTATTTTAGATATTTTAGGATATTCGTTCTGGTGGTGCATCGGGATCTAAAACAGTGCGTTCTCTAGCTATCTTAACTTCTACTGCCGACTCTCTTCTAGAATAAACTGGACCTTCTTGATTTGGTCCATCTCCAATCAATGGTGCGATAACCTTTAGTTCAATAAAAGTCTCATATATCCTTTCACCCTGCATATCAGAAACCGTATTTTGAAGAGCAAAGTCAGACTGAATAAAAGCTTCGTAAGAATGTTTATTATTATTTATTTTTAAATAATTTGTCCCGCCTGGGTTTGTTACAAATGGTTGAACCATTGTGTTCATTTGCTGTTGATATTCTGTTCTTAACGAAATTTTATAAGTAACCTCAACGTAAACTGGCATCGGAATCGTTATTGTCTCATATACAGTCTTTTCCAACTTATTGGTTCTAAAGTTCAGCTTCCCTGTGCGGCGTTTGGCTTCTGCATTTTGAAAGTTTGCTGTTTTATCTTGTTTTATGACACGAGCGACAGTGATTGACCCACCTTTATTATCGAATGCGACTGAGGGGATGTTTCCCCAAGCCGTACCCTTCCTTGCAGGATCTTTTGTGACGGTCGTTCTTTCAATCGTTATCATCGGCATGATGAGGGCACCAGATTTATCTCTAAGGTTTGGGCTATTCTTGGACTGATAAACTTTTTCACCCGATACCCACTGGACTGGTATTTTCTTAAACCCCTTGTTGGTCGTTGTGCTAATGTTCATGGTATCATTTAGCCAATTATATGCTGCCTGATCAACATCCTCAAGAGAACTCGGTGCTATCTCAATATCTTTTGTTTTTTTATCGACCATCAAAAGCTCCTTCTCTTGCCTTCCTGCAAGTTGCCTTTATTTCAAATTTGTGACCTTCCTGACCAAAAAGATATCTTGGCTGCGATAAGTCTGAAATTTCATAATATTCTCCGTCGTAAAGAATGAAGTCGCCTTCTCTAACATAAAGGTCTTGATCCTCTGTCAATCTCCTTTTATGAAAGTGTACCGTGATGTTACTCACCTTGTCAATACCGTAATTAGTATAAGTCGTATCCGTTTCTTCCTTAACAACTAGAGCGTGAACTCTGATGGGAGGCAAATAGGTTTTTTCTATTGCCTCTCCGTAAAGAGGGTGAAAATTTGTTCTATCTACATCAACTGCATAATAAACTATCGTCTGACCTATAACTCTCTCAATAAGTTCATCGTTGACCTGCTTTACTAAATCTCTCTCCTTCTTTCCAGTAAAAAGCGGGGGTGGAGGTGCATCTGGTTGTGACCATTCGTCTGACATTACTTACCTCCTTATCCCGTGAAAATTGCCGTTGGGACTTTCACCATTACTCTGTTTGAGTTCTCGACCACTTCAGCATCACCTTCCATTAATTTGCTGTATGTGAGTTCGTCAAGCGTTGTCTTCAATTCTTCTCTCAATGCAGCCTGTTCTTCCTTGCCCGAAGAAACGAGAGCATCGCCATTCATTGAAATGTCGTTACCTGGGATTGGAATTGACGAAAATTTAGAACGAACAAGACCCAGCATTTCTTTCGATAAAGAAAGTGCAAACCTCCTAATCCACTGCTTACCAATAGAATTAATGTTTTTGTAAGGTATGTTCTGTAGAGGCACAGTGTTCATATTGTTTACGCCATCCATTCCAGTGTTACCCTCAGAAATATCTGATTTCCAAGTATCTCTCGGATAAATAAACTCTACCCAAATCTTGTCTGGATAAACATTTTCATGTGGAACTGGGAAAAGTCTCAATTTATTATTTCTCAACTCATAAGAATAGTGAGAAACTCTGACGTTCAAGGCTTCTTCGAAAGCCTGTGCCTGAAGTTTATTGTGCCAAGTTGGAATAAGTTCATAAGTGGAATCATCGGCATATTGTCCATAAGAAGATAGATTGCCTGCTGTGTTCAATCCGTTGTGATGTCCATAAAATCTCCACATTGCTTTTGGCGTTCTGTAAAAGACCTTTTTTATTAAAAACTTCTGCGGCTCTGAGCCAGGGGTGTTGGGATCGTAGTTTAATAAATTTTGAAATGTTACGTTGTCTGCTAATTCCTTTTGCAGATCGTAATCCTGCTTGCCCGTCACAATGTCTATTGAGGCAGAATAAACCGTTGTATCGCCGCCGACACCAGCTTCCTCAGAAATACCTTCCGTAACTCTTCTCGCATAAGAAAAGTCGAACCGTGGGTATTTTAAAGACATATGCGATGAATTGTTAATTACTGGATTATTGGCATCTTTTGCCTCCGTGATCATTCCGTCCTCGTTGAAAGAACCTGTCGTGTTCCCTAGAGAGTTGGACAAAATATTTTTTGTCTGATGAATGTTGAGAATGTAAGAGTATTCAAGTACTGCCTCTTCATAGGCAGCAAAAACTTGTTCTTTTGTCAGTTCGATGTCAAGAACATCTCCACCTAGTTTCCGATAAGTATAAGCAACTTGATCTGCCGAGCCAGACAAGAAAGTATCTACTTGTGCTGGGTCTTCTGAAATGCCATCAGCTTGAAACCAGTTTGCCGAGTTTGAATAAACTCCAAAAGGAAATGAGTCTGTTAGTGCTGCGTATGCTGCTTGAGAAGCGGCATCGCCAGATCTGTCTGGTACATCATATTTAGACGGCAAGACAATCGTGCTCGTTGTTTGTGCTGGTGTTAGTGTGGGTTTTGCCATTCAGGACTTCCTCCGCATTTTCTTTAGTAAGTAGTTCAGAAGATACAAAAAAAGCCCCAACCTTTCGGAAGGGGCTCATTTGTTAGAGTGAGACTCTAAAAGTTACAGTTCGAATTAACCCTCAAGGTCACGAACGATAACAAGACCGTACATGTCTGGTCTTACCATCTTCTTACCGTAACGAGTCATCACAGCCTTTCTAGGTGTGAAATCGTCGGCGTTGAAGATTGTAGGAGTAACCTGCAACGGTACATATGGAGCGTAAACGTAGCCACTCTCAAGGAATGAACCACCCTTACGACCAACAAGAATAGCGTTTCTTGGGAAGTAAGGATCTACGTGCAAGTCCCACTTCTTGTTGATTGAACCAACTTGAACAGCACCAACTGAACCAGTAGCATCGTCGTGAGTGACTGAAGCTCTGAAACCAGAGGTGAACTCAAGGATGTTGGCAACCTCTGGTCCACAAACCAAGAAGTTAGCACCACCACGAAGAGTCTTTCTGTGGATGTCGGCTGAAACGTCGTTGAT
>MDSV01028626.1_pt1 | contig 17856 bp, 19 predicted proteins | sample 810851 | NCBI WGS metagenome assembly MDSV01 (sample SAMN05326640, study PRJNA326480) | marine metagenome | isolation source: seawater | place: Atlantic Ocean: North East | collected 2012 | reverse complement strand
GTCTAACTCATCAACAGCTTCTGGGTGTACACCCAAGCGTGGTACAAAGTGTCCGTCCATAAAGTCCATGTGTACACTCATTTTGTAGTGTTGCATTAATCTTGCATAGCTTTGTTGAATACTACTAGGTTTATCACATATATAACTTAAACTAAGTTGCATCGTATCTCTCTATATCATCTTCAGTTAATAGTTCAGTTTTGCCTTTCCATATTTCTATAATATGTGCAGGTTTATCTGTTTCGTTACAACCTTGATGCCATGTACGTTTGGGAACATCTACGGGATTGTTTGGGTGTAGTTGATATACTGCACAGCCGTCAAATGGATCTCCGCCTCTGTAATTCATTTTAATACTTGCCTTACCATGCACTATGTTCCAAGTTTCACTTCTATGTTCATGTCTTTGCATACTTAATTTACTGTGTGGTGCAATAACTAGTTCTTTAACATGAAAGTCTGTGCCATTATATAATTCTCTGTAGTACCCCCAACTGCGTTTTATTTTAGGTGCTTTCCAATTCTCTAATATCCAACTGCTACTGTTTATTTTGTGTATGCCACCTACACCAAAAACAAACTCTACTCCATCAACATTTTCTTCGGGGACATTCTCTTTCTCTCTATCTCCGCCATTGGCGAATATAACTTTTGCTCCGGAATTTCTTTGTTTAACTTTTTTAATAGCTTCTGTGGCAGTACCATCTGCATCATCAAAACCAATAACTTCATTTACCATCTCCAAATTTTCTATAATTGTTTTACGTTCTTTAAAAGGCATAAAACTTCTGCCTTTCTTACGAGATAACCATTTGTCACTATTAATACCAACTATTAGTTGATCACCCAAACTTTTAGCTTTGTGGAAGTATTCTATATGTCCACTGTGCAATGGATCAAAACCTCCTGTAACCAGAACTATTCGTTTCATTCTATTAGATCAACTCCAACTATAGCCCTATCACCTATTAACCGATCGGCTACAAAGAAGTCACTTTTAATAGTAAAATGCTGTTTAATAAATCTCTCGTCTAACTTTCCGACAGGTATAGGAAAGTAATTTGATTTTGATGTTAATTCTCCAAAACTTTTTAACCAAGGTTCAAGTATTGTGTTAAACATGTTTTTAAATACCCCATCAATTTTAAATCCACCTTTAGTTGTTCCTACTGTGTTGGTAATATCTAGATTGACTGGATTATCTTCATCTATGTAACAGGTTTCATAATCTTTACCTAAAATGTTTTTTAAATCCCATACGTTACATCCTTGTTCGACAGCAGACCCCACACTTCTGAATGCCGTGCCTAATGCACTATCAAAGTTCCAATCCAATTTGACACTATCTGTAATACCATCTGCTTCTTTTGCGTCCCAATCTAAATTAGGAGTTAACACGCATTGTTCATCATAATACTCGCAGTAGTGTTTATGCAATTTTTGTTTATTTGGGGTGTACAAACATTTATTTTCTATGCTGTGTACTGCGGCATTTATTTCATGCAAGTGTGCATATACTCTTTCAACTTTGCTTGTATCATCGAGATCACTAGGTCTATAATTTTTAGGTATTTCAAATCCTGGTACATTGCTGAATTGAGCGGGCCAACAGTTTCTTGCATTCATATTTAAATATCTTTCTTTAATTAACCAAATTTGTTTACTGGTCATAGGTATATTGTCGGTCCACAAGTGTGTAAAACTTAATGTTGTGAACCCTCGGTGTAGTCTATTAAGATCAACTCTAGTACAATGTATGTCTAGTTTTCCTCTGGTCCATTGTATGTTTTCTTCATACAGTCCTTCTATTGCTTTATTAACTCTATTGATAAAACTTTGCTTTAACTCCAACAGTTCATCAGTCTCATATCGACTAGCAATATCTTGGTATAGTTGATAGCTTTGACCAACCCATTTATTTTCTCTGTTACTGTTCCTAAATGGAATACGACTTTTGTGTCTGAGAAATACCATTTTCCAAAACTCTACAAAATCGTTGTTAAGTAATTCTATTTCTCCGTCAGCTCCATTCGCAAGTGAGATCAACAATCGTGCCATGTATTATCCTATAACTTCAAACTTTGGAGTACAGAAGATTAATTTACCACCTGACTCAATCCAATCTTTCATTATTTTGTTTACAAATAATTCTTTAAAATGAAAAGGAAATACTAAAAAGTAATCAGCATGTTTCTTAGCTTCGTCCTCATGAACTATAGGAATACTACTTCCTACCAAATACTTACCTATCTTATCTGGGTGTATTTCTGCGGCTCCTGCAATAGTATCGCTATCTAGTCCATAATACTGCATAATAGTATTACCTTTGGTGCTTGCACCCATGATGTAAATCTTTTTACCATTGGCAACTTCATTACGAATAAATTGCATGGTGTCGTCTCTGTTTTTATCTATATTCTTAGCCCATTGTTCAACACTAGCATTTGTAATATCTTCTGGGTACGCTATACTTCCTTTTTGATAATGTCTGATAAACAGTTGATAGCTACCTCCATTGATATCATTTTCTCGTACTTTATATATCTCAAGTCCATGTCTTTCCATGAGTGTTACAAGGCTTTTGTAGCTGTAGTATTCAATATGCTCATGTATTACGTTGCCAAGGTCATTGCTGTCCAGCATGGGTTTTGCTGTCATAAGTTGTGCTAACCATACGCCATCATCATCTAATATTTGTTTAACATCTGATACAAAACTGTTGGGATCATCTAAATCATAAAACATTGCCACAGTTGTTATAACTTTTGCTTTATTATTATAACACTTGTCCTGCCAATTTTTTAAATTAAAAAAATCTCCTATCATAATATCACAGTTTTTTTCAAGTTCTTGGTGTATATTCTCAGCTGGATCACAACCAACTCTAGTTACCCAACTTGGATAAAAGCCAAGTAGTGTGCCATCATTTGCACCTATGTCAACAACATAATCATTAGAAAAATAGTTGACTTCATCGTCAACTGCATGTACAATACTTTCTAAATTGTCAACTATCTTTTTATTAAGTCTTGACAAATACCAATAATTCTTGTATAAGTCCTCTTCTCTGACAGAGTGGCTTAGTTGTATTAGATCACAACTTTCGCAATGCATCAATGTTAGTGGTGCACTACCTACATCAGTATTTGGTTTTTCTGTAAAAGCATTTATTTTTAATTCACCTATATCAAATACAATTTTGTTTAATGTTGCTCCGCAACTACGACAACATGTTACTTGTTTAACTTGTCTCATTTTACCACTCCACGCTTTCCATTGGTTCACTTAATATAATATCAAAGTCTAATTCTTCCTTATTAGTACAATAACCCAATGGTATTTTTGCAATACAAAAAGGATCAGTTGGAACTCCGAAACCTTTAAGCCAATTTTGAAATTCTTCATGTTTTAATACTTGTGTTGTAAAACTGTTGGGTTGAAGTTCCCACCCATATTGTGCAGTTTTATCTATATTAGTCATATCAAACTGTGCAGGATTATCCATATTAACCCAACAGGTATAATATTCTTTTCCTAGTACTGCAAATGGCAACCACAGATCAGGTTCCGTATCATAGGTACAAAAGTTACGAGTGTTGTTGGGTATGTCATATACATCAAATGCTTGATCTTTGCCAGTAGTATATCTTTGAATAATGTGCTTACCATCTTTAGGTGTATATCCCCATTCTCGTAATGTTTGTGCTCTAGGGCTATTTACTGTATACTCATACTGATGTATATCACAGTTCATTTCAAATAAAATATGAGTAATCTCTTCAATATCTTTTTCATCTACGCTAAAATCTGGATCATGATATCTAGCATGATCATAATTTTGCCAGTGGTTCCATTTGCTATCAACAATATCTTCTAGTGTTGCATTTGGCAAGTTCCAGTTAGATCTTGTAAATGCACCATGTGTAACCCATTTATGTAATCTGTTTAGTGTACTTTGATCCGGGTTATTTGTCATTAAACCTGGAAAATGTAAACCAAATTTATCTTTTAGCTCTTGTACATGATTGTTAAACTTGGGTATATATTTGTTTTTAATAATTTCTAATTCTTCTTGTGGCTTGCTAACTTCAGGAAATAAGTTTTCGTTCCATGTTTCAATAGGTTCTAGTTTACTAATTTTACTATGCCAAAAATCAACAAAATCATTTTTAATTAATTCAATGTTAACTATGCCACTTTTAAAATGTATTTTCATTTAAAATCCTTTACATAAGTTATATCTGGATAGGTGTAACTTCCGGCGCAATCATCATTATGATCTGGTAGCGTTTGTAATTTAGCCAATCCAATTTGTGCTGTTTCTGGAGTCATAAAATAATGCCAACCAGCAAAAGTAATAGTATCCTGTTCATAAGGTATACTCATATCTCTGCCATCATGTACTGCACGTTGACACCATCTATAAAAATCTTCGTTATCGGTAAGTATCATACCACCTCTAATTGTGCTTAGTATTTTTTTAAATTGAAAACTAAGGCATTGTTGTTTACCAGTTTGATAACAACCTTTGTACAGTCTAGCCGCACCGTCAACTACGTTTGTATTTCCAATATCATATGCACCGGTCCAATCCATTTGTTCAAATTGTAAATTTAAACCTAAATGTATTGCATTCATTGCGACACTGACATAGGTGTTTTTTGGAAGTACTACATGCTGTATATCATGTTGTTGTTTGTGCCAGTATAGACACATATATAGTGCGTGAGTACAACAATCAGTAGCTATAGCATAAGGAGCACCTGTATACTCTGCTATTTGTCGTTCAAACTCATGTACTGTATCAAATGGATTCATTCTATTGTAATTTCTTTTATTTTATCATTTCTAATTATTTTGTGTAATTCTTCGTCACTAAATTTTTGTGTTAAGTTTCCTACTGGTATTCTACCTACGTTATACTCCGAAGGGCTTTCGTATAACCAATCTATAAATTTTTGACTGTGTGTTAAATCTTTCCAATTATTTAGAGGATCAAATTCAAATGCCAATGGTATTTTATCTCCAAAAGGCATCATCTCAGTTCTGAGAGCATCATCATAGTCTCTATAACATTCTCTATAATCTTTTCCAAGTATACGTTTAGCAATATACATATCATGCTTATCTGTAGTCATTAACTTTAACCAGTCTTCAGTTAACAACATTCGATCATCTGGATGATGAACAACTTGTTGATCCCAATAAATGTGTTGACAATTTTTAGGTAGATCTCTATTGCCACCTACAAGCATTGTCTCGCATTGATGACACAAACTATTTAATTCACCAAACTCTTGTACACGTTCTGCATGTCCTGGTGCTCCACTTCTTTTGTGCTCTAAACAAACTTGTTCTACACACCAATGATGAAGGTCATTTAATAATTTCTGTATTGCTAAATGGTCTGTTCCTTCAACAACTTCTTCAGTCCAGTAATCTGCGTAATGATCATATTTTCTTATACCGTTGTTTAATTGAGTATAAAGTTCATTAAACTTAGCTTGGTCAAACTTACTTTTACGATTTGAAAAACTGCTTACTTCAGTTTCATCAAGTTGTAGTGTGCAAAACTTTATAGCCCATTGGTGTATCAATGGACTATCTATTAGTTTTATAATTAATTGTTTGCCACTAACTAGGTTTAACTTCATTTCCATTGTGATCTACTTTAACTATGGGAGGGTCGCTATCGTGCCACCTTTTTGTAAGCATACTTACGAACTTAAAATCTTCTAGTGCTATAAATGTATGGGCTACATTCTTAGGAATTTTTATGCTGTCGCCAACTCTTAGTGTATGTTCATATGTTTTGTTTTTGCCAAATTCTCTGAACAAACAAGTCCCATGTGCAACAACCATATATTCGTTGAAGTGTGGATGATAATGATATCCTCTAGCATCACCTGACCTGATAGTCATTAAATTGTATTCCACTAGTTTTTCATCTGGATAAAAACTTCTAATTATACCTCTACGGTCTTCAAATATTTCTGCAGTAAGTATTTTACATTTATTCATATACATATATCCTATTCGTCAGTGAACCATGACATGTTCTATGTGCTATCAATCGGTATCCCAGACTTTTTATTAATTTCATACTAACATCACCTTCTACTTGTAGAGTAGGCTTGTGCTTAGATATAGTTTCCATTGCACCCATAATAACGTCAGATTCTGAATCCTCTACATCCATTTTAATAAAACTAGGTGCTAGGTTGTAGCTGTCTAATGTCTTGACTGTGGTAGTGATTTCAGTTATGTTTACATCTTCTTTGGGCCAGTGTGTGAAGTGATCGCTTTTGTAACTACTAATTCCACGCCAATGTGCGTTGTAAGGATCCTCTGTAGGATTCCAAGTGACTGCATAGAATAACTTTTCAGTGTTATGGTCTTCAGGTTTGCCGAGTCCATTCATATAAATTTTATAATTATCATGTTTTGTTTTAGTCATTCTATTTCTTAAATCTTTTTCAATATAATAATTAGCTTCAAAACAAACTACGTTTTCAAATAAAGACACATATCTCTCTGCATAGGTTCCATAACATGTGCCAATATCAATACACAGACTATTATCATCACTGTGTCTAAAATGTTCTATAACTCCCCAAAACAGATTAGCATCATCATTAAAATATGCATATTTTTTATTGTCTTCTAAATAACTCACTATAGTCTCATTCCTTTAAATACCGTAACAGGAAACTTTGCATTTTCCTTGTCTAATAATTTAAAAAATTCATATGGTAGTTTTTGCTTTTCACAAAATACTTGCATAGCTTTTACATCTTTGGGTAAACATGCACCACCATAACCTTTTAGTTCTGGTTTTACATCCAAGTATTCGTCTGGCATATTTGTATTCTCTAAGAATGCTTTTTTAACTACATCATAGTCTATGTTCATAGTTTCACACATTTCACCAAATACATTCGCAAACACAATTCTTGTTGCGTTAAATGTGTTGTGATAGTATTTCATCATCTCTGCTTCACTAGGAGTCACTCTCATCTGACTTTTAGGCAAGTCACCGTGACTGCGAACAACAACATAATAGTGATTAACATTTTCTGTACCAACTAATAATAATCTATGATCAAAAACAAAGTCATACTCAGCACTACGTTCTTTTAAAAACTCTGGTACAAATACAATTCTATCTGAGTAACGTTCAATAAATTGTTGTGTTGTTCCAGGAGGTATTGTACTTTTAATTGCTATAATACCATCATAGTTTTGACGCATTAGCTCTACAATAATTTCATGTACAATACTAGTATCACAGGTTCCATCTTGCTTGGCTGGAGTTGGAACGCAAACATATACGATTTCAGTATCTATTAATTCGTGAATTTGTGTAAACAGTTTTGGATCATGTATAACAACTTCATAGCCGCACTTTTCAAAGCCGGCTTTACAAGCTGATCCTACTACTCCTAATCCTGCAATTCCTATCTTCAATTTAAATTTTCCATTTTATACTGCAACCAAAACTACTATTATATTGCCAGTCAATATCTCTATCGATCAATGAATGTTCTATTGCTAATCTTAAACTACTACCTGTACTAGCTAAATCATTTGATGTGTGTGCAGGATCTAACTCGCCATGATAAATTATTGTTCCGTTTTTAATAAGAAAGAATTCAGGAGTACAAACTGCTCCATAACTTTTAGCAACTTTATGATCTTCATCATAGATATAATCACATTGTAAATCCCATTTTTCCTTAAAGGCTGGCATAAGCTCAGGAGCATCTTCGGGATAGTCTGTGCTATCGTTGCTGTTTACAGCTACACAATTTATTTTATCTTTGTAGTCTTTTACTAGTTGACTTATTGCTGGCATTCTGTATAGTACATACGGACAATGATTGCATATAATCATCAACAAGTTAATTTGATCTGGTTGCATAGAACCAATGTAATATTCAGCGTTTGAGCCAACTGCACTTTCGCTAGTTTTTAATACCATAATCTATCTCCAAAATTTTATCTATTCCACTGGATAAATCAACACTTGGTTTATATCCTAGTTTAATGATTTTATTGATATCTGGACAGCGTCTTTTTACACTACCCGGAGGATCGTTATGTAATTTTATATCTTCACTTATACTTAGCTTGGATAAAATTAGGTCAGCAACATCTTTAATAGTATATTCATTATCACTTCCGATATGATAAATGTTATTCCAATCACCTTTATCAGTAATTAATCTCGTTGCATGAACTGCATCATTGACATAACAAAAACTTCTTGTATTTTTGTAGCCGTATAATTCGTATTTTCCTTCCATGCATCTATCAATAAACTCTGGTATAAAGTGATTCTTTTGTCCTGGACCATAAACATTATGATACCTAACAATTTGATACGGAGTATCAAATTCTTTGTTGGCGGCAACTACCATTGCTTCGCCAACTATTTTTCCGCTAGCATAACTCCATCGTGGATTTTGTATATCATCAATACAAAGTGGAACATCTTCTTTTGTAGGTATATCAACTATACCTTTTTCAACTCCTCCAGCATATGTTTCACTACTACTGGTATAGACTATTTTTGTCCCTTTGTAGTGTTGCAATATATTGTGTAGAGTTAGTGTACTATTTTCTAATATAGTATAAGGATGCGTATAAAAAGCATTGGTATTGTTTACCATTGCTAAGTGATATATTAGATCAACATCAGGTAATTTTTTTACAAACTCTAAATCTTTAAGATCATTTCCAAGTGTTATATCTGCACAATATACTGTATGTCCTTCACTATTCAGATACGCTACTAAAGTTTTACCTATAAAGCCTGAACTTCCTGTCACTAGTACTTTCATCTTTGAATTATTCCTTTTAGTATATCTGTAAATCTATACTTTTGTTCTTGAAGAAATGTTGTACACAAGTGATTCCAATTAAATTGATTTTGTTCATGTACTCTATCTAATATTTTTTTGTCTTTGAAATCTATATGACAAATTTGTTCAAGTGCAGTTCTCGCTAATTTTAATCTATCAAACATATAATCATGGTAATCATACTTTTCTGTAAATAGCCAATCCCAAGTTTCAAATCCCCAATCTTGTAGTCTCTTTACTGTACCTTTTGATCCTACCCAAATAGCTGGTTGTTGATATATAAACGGTCTAAATGTAGCTTCACTAATAAATATCCCTTGACTTTGTACATCAGTTTCTGTTATAACACTAGCAAAACTATTATTATAATATGGTAAACTGCTTAATGTAGTGTCAGCACCAGCACACCAATTTTTATTTGCATCTTTAACATCAAGTGTCATTGGAGCATCATAACCTATACTAGCCAGCCCACGCCACATCTCAGTCAGTTGTACCTCGTCTAACGTATATGTTGCCATATATTCTTGATACTTTCTTACATCTTGCATAAACGACTTTGCTTTGTCTAAGAATCCATACCCATCTATTCTATCTGCATAAGATACATGTCCGTGTCTTATAAGATCATTTTGATACATTAACCAGGTCCAATAAATTCTTCCTGGTTTCATCCATCTTTGTAAACAAATAAACTTCTTTTCAAACTTGCGTTCATTAATTGGTATAAGTTTCCAATGTTTGTCACTGATCTCTTGCGTAACTTGTCTGAGTATATCATGTCCATAGCATGTAAAGCCAAATGTTTTAATTTTTTTGCTTTTTTGTCTTTCATGAATTTCTAAGTCTCCACTAACCCAAAAAACATTCTGGGTAGGAATTTTGTTTTCAATACAAAATTTTTCGAGAATTAAATCAACATCATACTGATGATTTATTGGATACTTGTCTGTTGATGTAGTGCTTTCTTGCCAAGTACTAAAGACTAATCTAGCCTTATCAATCTTTAAATCTTCAATGACATCTTTAGGAATATGTGAGAGAATATCTTCTTTAAAAAATTTGTGATTATCAGGTGCATCATTAATTTCACACCAATGTATATAAACATTTTCTTGCTGTGTTTGAATATTATAAAGTTTTAGTAACTCAGGTAATAAAGGACATTTCCAAATTTTGTTACGTTGTATAGTTGGGAATATCATTTCCAATACTTCTCCCATATATAGTTTAATTCTGGAAATGTTGCCCTTGTATCTTCGTTTCTTAGTTTGTCTAATTTTTTACTCTGTTCGCATAGTTTTGTTAACATTTCTGGATTCTCGTCTCCATCTGACATCCAGTCTATTGTTATCTTAACTGTATCATGTACAGGTCCACTATCTTTCTGACCTAACCAATCTAAATGCTCTAACCATATTTCTTTAACTTCATCTTTAAGATGCTGTGGCATGTTTTGTAAATTATAAAACGGTGGATTTTGTAGAATATTCCAGAAGATATTAGTTTTATCTACATATCCTTTTTCAATCCAGTTCTTTTGTAATTCACATACAGTATGTGCATTCATAATTTGCATTGTTGGTGCAATTCCAATTCTTACATGTGGTACTTCTTTGTGTAGCATAGCCATGTTTGCTTCAATGACATCCCACTTTGTTTCTCTTCTAATATTTTCAGCTCTTGCACCATATGTATCAACAGATCCTGCACAATATACATTTTCAAACTTCTTCCAAATGTCTACTACTCGTGTCTTTTTATATTTCATTATACTTAAATTTGTACTGTATCTTATATGCGTGTCAGTCAATCCAAGTTCAAGCATTCTATTTAAAAGTGTATAGTGTTCTTCCATAAACAAAGGTTCACCACCAGCAAAATAAATCTCTTGCACATAAGGTAGATATTCATCTAACCTGTTTATAAGTTTCATGCCGTCTTCTACACCATGAATAATTGCTGTCTCTTTATTTGATCCTGATATATAATCATGTATGCCATGTTCTTCACTTAATTTTTTAGCATCAGCAAACCACTTACTACTACTAAAATGCCCACACATTCTACATTGCATATTGCAAATATTACTAAAACGTATATCTAAATAAATTGGAGTAGCGTATTTGGCTGTACCATCTTCTTTTGTATGTAAAACCATATCTTTACTTCCATCATGAAACTTTTTAATAGCATCATGTCGTAAACTAAACCCACTACTCTTTTCTTTACTATAGCAAGTGCTACAATGTGGCACTTTTTTATCATTGTATAATGCTTTGCGTAATTTTTTAAAATTATCTCCATGCCATATTTCGTCAAAACTTTGCCTATTAATATTTCCAATGGGCAACTTCCATTGACCGATACAACATGGAAACACATCTCCAGTAGCACCAATATGTAAGTGGCTCCATAATAACGGACAGTAACTTTCTGTTTGATCTATAATTTGTTGTGGAGTTGCATTAGCATTTATTAAATCTTTTACAATCATTCTCTAATCTTTTCAAAATTTTGTTTACACATATCAAAAAAATCTTCGTATTCAGGATATGTTTTTACAAAGTCAGTTCCGCGTCGTTTGTCTAATGCATCTGTAAAAATATAAAAATTAGAAGTCCAAAATTCTCTTAGTTCTTCTAAATTTTCTTTCTCTTGATGAGCATAATAAACATAGTCTACAACTCTTCCCATTTTTTCTGCTTCATAGTCATAAAAGTTTTTATTATCAGGACCTGCTGTTAAGTTCTTCATCATAAAATCATATTGGTCCCATACCATTGGCATAGTAAGTTCTCTTGGAGGTATAGTTACGTCCATGAAGTTTGGAAAAGTCATTGTAGAGATGTCAAGATGTAAAGCACATGGCTTTATTCCTCTATCAAATTCATCAATAAGATTATGCTTCTTAAAAAACTCTGCATAGTTTACAAAGCGTCCATTATACTTGTTGTATTTTTGTTTTAGAGCATGTACTTCTTTTAAAAATTTACCATAGCTAGGTATACTCATTAAACTATATGTAGTCATAATTGTGTTATCAACTGTTGGATGCTCTTCTATTAGATAGTTCAGACGTTCCCATAGCAAGTTAAAGTCTAACCCACTACGCACATATTCAGCTTGCTTACCCCAACCATCAATACTTGTAAACAAGGTAACTTTTTTAACAATATTGTTATCTTCATTACGTTTAATAAATTCAATGAATCTATCCCAATTTTTTTGTGGTGTATTTAAATTTGTGTTTAGACTAAATTCTAAATCAGGAATAGGATTAGTTTCTATTTCTTCTAATAATCTAAATGTATCTTTCGCCATCAGAGGTTCACCACCAGTAAGTCTGAGATATTTTATTTCTTCACGTAACTCAGGCCACCATTCCCAGAATGCTTCTACATATGGATTATGCTCGCTGTTCTTGTATGGTATTTCTCCTCTTCTCTCCAAGTATTCTAAATTATGATATTCCCAATGTTGTTTTTCACTTTGATCATCAAAAAGCATTATTGGCTCTGATGTTTCTTGTTCTCTTTGCCATTTACTACTAAATGTAGGACCACAGTAATTACATTTTAGATTACATACATTACTAAAACTAACTTCTAAATAGCTAGGTATGTGTTTTTTACCTGTGCCACTATCTCTAATTTTATCAAATCGACTGTCAAATAAATTTGCACTTTTTAAATATCTATCACTTATAGTGTCAGGATTTGCATCTTCCATTTTCCAACAATAGTTACAAGGACTAGGACGTTCTCCATTTAACATAGCTGAACGTTGTTCTAATTTTTGCTTGCTATTATGGATTGCTGTTGGATTATCTTTTAAGTCTTCTAAACTTACACGATGAGGTGCTGGGTGGTGACAACTATGAGTCATACCAGTTCCTAAATGCATTGTGACTTGATCCCATTTTGCCAAACAGAATCCAGACCCAACTTTGTTAAGCCTGTCCTTCATAGCTTTTGCACGTTCTAATTCTTGAAGATTCACTTACCCAGTGCCTTTTTTCGCATACTACTTAAATTACCTAGACGAATATCTTTCCTATCAAAAATAGGATCTTTCAAACATTCTAAAAACTCTTGGTGTTCTGGATGATCTGCTTTCCAAATACACTTTTGGTTATACATTTCAGGGCTCCATGTTCCCCAATCGCTAACCATACTAAAACATATTTCTTGACGATTAGGATACATGTCGTAAATAAGTTCAACATATGCTTTCATTTCTTTATAATTATCATGCTGTACTACATAGTCATAGAAAATTCTAAAGTCTGGAAACTCTAAACGTTTGCTATCTAAATGTTTACAGTTATTGAGTAGTAGTTCCCAATCGCCATTTAATCTTGTTTTTCCCTCGTATGTTTCTTTAGTAGCCGCATCAAAGCTAATTCTACAATCTCCTAGATTGTTGTGTATTTTATGTATACGTTTCCAAAGTTTTGGTGTATACATTACACCATTTGTTTGCATACTAACTCTTAAATTAGGAAAATCTTCTCCGTTAATATTATAAAGCATATCTCTAAATATTTTACTTGCCCAAGGGTCACCACTACCAGTAACAAATATACCAAACTTTCTATCTGTCGGTGTTGTTAAAAATGCTTCTACTATTCTATCATTAATAGCTTTACGCTTGTCATACATTGGTCCCTCGGTATATAACAACTTTGTTGTTCTACAACTAGGGCAACGCAAATTACAACTTTCATCATTACTAAAATTTATGTAAATAGGAAGTTCTTTACTAACCAAACTCTTAGTTATTAATGCTTCACGTTCGTGTTCTAGTAGTGTATGACCTGCAAGTAAATCTTTTATATCACGCAGACTTTCTCCTTGTATCAAAGGACAAAATGCTGTTTGGCAATAATTCCATTCTCCAGTAAATATTTGCTTACGCAGTTCTTGTGCTTTTGGTCCATTCCAAATATCCTCAATATCTTCTTCAAGTATATTGCCAATGGGATAAGGAAGCCAACTTGGACAACACATCCAACATCTGCCATGCATATCTACTTCTAGCCAAGTAAATAATTTATTACAATACTTTCCTGCTAAGTCATATGTCTTGAAATCAAGTCCTTTTGTGTCTTTAATCCAAACATTACCAAATAGTTCATGATCCATATGCCCGACCGCGCCAGCGGCCCATGGCTGATGTCCTACTGACATAAATTTTTTCCGTTATTCAATGCTATCATTTACTTGATCTTCTCTAACCATTGCACCTAGTCTGTGTGGATTCTTGTAAACAGTCTTAAAAAATCTACTTCCATCTGATCCGAGGTCACTAATTTCCAAGTCGAGTTTGCCACGAAGATCTTCTCCTAGTTCTACTGTTTTTGCTTTGAGTTTATCCCAATCCCAAGTTACACCAGTATTTACACACATCTGATCACCACCTTCGAATTCAGGAAACAGTTCTGTTTTAAAGAAATTACTTAGCCAATCAAAGTCTCTTACGTTGCGCCAATCCCAAGCACGTCTTTCAACGTTGGTCATATGACATCCAAGTCTAGCACCATATATTGCCCATAACCCATTTGTGGTATCTTCACCTACTGTCATCCAAACTAAAAGTCTTTTATAATTTTCTCTGTGGATTCTTTTTATATCTGCAGGATCCACAACATCACCACCTTCTAGTCCCATTTTAACACCTTCACGGAAACCAGCTCTCCATGCTTGCAATGGGCTACCATTGTTTGCTACATCACAGTAAATATTATTCATTTGCACATAATGTATATTCCAACAAAAGTCAACTTGAGCCGCTTTATCACTTTCAGGAGCCGCTTCATGAGTACGCATTCTATTAACAACATCTACGGGCCAACACTTGATACCACCATTACCATACACCAAACCATTTACTGCATTCTTACCTGCCCAGCTAATTACATCACTTGATCTAATTCTACTCATATTAAGTTCAGCATTAAAAAAATCTTCTCTTACAATATTATCAGCATCTATTGTAATAAAACGTTCCGTATCACTCATTGCCGCCGCCGCTTTGTGTGCGGCATCACTGCCCCATACGCCGTGACTACGTTTTGCCCAAGGACATTTATCTAATAGGTCTGCATAATTTGCATCTGCATTTGGTTCATCATAACTTATAAAAATTAAGTCAAATTCGTTTACTGGTGTCATTGTCATGCTGGTATCTCCTTTGTATAATCAAACGATAGTCTAGTGGCAGATTCTTTACATAAGAATCCACAATTTTCTAAAGGAACATCTGTATTAATCTCTACTACTCCGTGCCACCCTATTTTTGATAATGGTAATGTTAGTTCTGCGAGTAAACTATTTGGATTTAATGGATCAGTGATATATATTCCTACATCATTATATATCTTATGTTCTTGTGGGTCACCAAAATTACTTTGTATTAAGTAGATATCATCTTTTTTAGAAATAGTAAAATCACTATCAATGTCATTGTTTTTTCTATAAGGTATCTGATATGATCTTCTCTTGGTATATCTTGTTGAATAATCTACACCTGTAAAAGTTGCTTTTCTCTCTAAACGATAACTTTGAAATATTTTCTTGGTCATTACTGTAATTTCACCCAAGCCAGCTATACGTCTGAGTGGAGACATGTCAAAAACAATATATCCTTCTTCCATTAATTCAGATGGATCAATTTCTATTTGTTGAATAAGAAAGTTTGGATCGTTGTCTTTTATTAGGTAAAGAGCAATTTTATCATACTTTCCTTGTTGTTCTGGATTGATGTTAATAGTTCTAACATGGCGTTTGCCGGTCATTCTGTACAATGTATCTTGATTAAAGTTGACCTCTAACTTCCAACTATTAATATACATTATAATATTAACATCTGACTTTGTCTTAGATATAGGTATTAAACTTAGTTTTCGTTCTGCTTCTTTAAGACGTAATACTGCTGACTTTTCTACGAATGTCAAAACGCCTTGTATGTCAGCAATAGCAAATTTTTTAGGATCCAAGTGCCCCATAAGTATTTTCCTTGCATCATCACTTTCAGTGAATATGTGCGGATTCTTTATAAAGTCTTTGTAACGATTGGTGACGGTAACAATATCACCAGTTTCATTATCGTAATATACACACCATTTAGGCGGACTTTTAGGTTTATCAAGTTCGTTTAGTAACGCTGGTTCTAAAGACATCTATCACTTCGTCTGTTAAAAACGTCTCATCACTGTAGTGAATAATTCCACTGCTGATGATACTATTCTCTATTTGTATTTTTCTATTTTTAGTAACCCAATAGTTAAGCATATCAGTCCAGTTAACTGGTATTTCTTCTGGGTTAGGAAAAACTCCATGTGAAGCTGAATGCAAGTCATAGTGATTATTTAATTTAATTCCTATTTCATATTCCATATCCATAAAATGTGTAACAACATTACCTAGTAAATTTTTTTCAAATTTGTCAGGTTTTTTATCAATAAACTGATTGTTATAAACATCTCTCCAATTTTGCATAATAGGATCAGCCATTTTAAACCAGTTACTTGCTGTTATAGATTTCTTAAAATAAACTAGATTATAAAAGTGTCGTGGCAAATTATATTGTAGTTCGTACTCAAATCTAGGAAAATGTGGCACAGAATAATTTCTAAAACTTAATGCATTGGCGGGCACACTAATATCATTTTGACTCATTATATTCCATAAATTGTCTGTATCTATATTAAGAAATAGTGTGTCGTAATCTACATATATTGTTTCTTGATAAGGAGTACAATGGTACACTTGCCACAAGTTCATGCCATGAAAGCCATCTTTATGAGCACTATTACCATGTGGTAATTCTATCATGTAATCAAATGCGTGGTTATAGTAGCTTTGCACGTTACCACTTTTCCCTTTGTCTACAACTAGTGTTACACTTGCATCAGGATCACATAATTTTATACTAAGTGCAAGAGCGTAACAATATCTTATCTTATCTTCGTCGGTATTAATACCTAGTGTAATATATCCTCTTTTTGGAGTTTCAGACATTTTCACCTTCTTTTAACATATCTATAATATCTGGAAATTTTCTATCTAATGCACGTTTATTCATGATATGAAGATTTGTATCAGTGTATCTACATAGTATGTTTTTCCATTGTTCTCGTCTATTATGTTTTAGAAATACATAATCATTTAACGTATTAATTTCAGCTATATCATCTTTTTGATCCATGTTGAGTAACGGTGTTGCACAGAAATCATGTATGAAATTATCATTATTAAATCCGTTCATCATCTGACAGGCAATACTAACGCAAAAGTCTGTTCTAAATAACTGTCTAGGATATTGATATAATAAACTGTAGTATTCCCAATGATCTTTGACATGTGTCCAGATATCAAAGAACAGTTTACTTTCTTCACTTTGATCAAAATAAATTATTGTACTCCACCAATGATTTATTCCAGAATCATTTAAATGTATTTCGTTTCGGTATGGAACTTCATTGCCAATGTATTGTGCATACCTATGTAGTGCGATAGGTTCATCGGTGTTAAAGATATAATTATAAAAATTGTTGGTAATTAAATAATCAGTATCAATTAATAGTGTGCGTTCATATGGAGTATATTCGTATACCATATGTTTATTACTATTTGTAAATTGAGCATTGAATTCTGTCCATGGACTATCCATATGTTTTCTTGGATTAGATTCATACTCAACTGGATGAATTAATATTTGATCAAATGTTTTATCTATTAGTTCTTGGTCATGTGATTGTTTCATCCATGCCACAGTACCATCATCAGTTATTAATGAAACATCAATATTATCCATTGATCTTTTGGCATAGTTGGCGGCAATAAGAGCAAATTTTACATAATCTAACTGCTCGTTATTGTAACAGAACATACAAATGCCATTTCCTTTTTTCTCTGACATTTGTTACCAATCCATCAAGCTCTTGATATTTCTAGCCTTTTTAATTTTATCTGACTGTACTTTATAT
>MDSV01028488.1_pt1 | contig 17856 bp, 18 predicted proteins | sample 810851 | NCBI WGS metagenome assembly MDSV01 (sample SAMN05326640, study PRJNA326480) | marine metagenome | isolation source: seawater | place: Atlantic Ocean: North East | collected 2012 | reverse complement strand
TTAAATTTTACTTTATCTTTTAGATTACCTTTTTTTACTCTACCAATTATATAATCGTACAAAACTTCTCTTGGCGGAAATGAAGGAATGGGATTTCCAAAATGTTCATCAAATGAATAATCAGCGAATTCTAAACATTCTTTAGGTCCGTTGGACCAAAGATATCTATACATGCTATTTGGAACTGGATCACCATATTCATCAGAACCTGTTCTCCAACTATAATTCCACAAACCTCCCCAATCGCTTTGTTTGTCAAATGCTGTAATCTCAGGTATTTTTTCGCCTTTTTTCTCTAATTGTTCAAATGCCCTTAACATTGAAAGACCACATGGACCAGTACCTATAATTGCAACTTTAGTCATTTTTTTTTATAGCATCTTACAAATAAATAGTAAAAATAGAAATAATATTTTATTAATAAAATATGCAAAAATCTAATTGGAATTACCCCACAACCATTTGGGTAGGGGAAAATCGAGTTAAAGATTTACATTTGGCTTGTGAAACTTTAAAAATTACAAATCCATTATTTGTTACTGATAAAGATTTAATTAACTTATCTATGGTTAAAAATGTCGTTTTAGAAATTAAAAAAAGTTATAAAAGTCTATCTATTTATTCTAATTTTTCTGGAAACCCCATAGGTGAAAATGTTGAAGATGGTGTTGTTGAATTTAAAAAAAATAAATGTGATGGAGTAATAGCTTTTGGCGGAGGAAGTGGTCTAGATGTAGGTAAAGCAATTGCATTTATGAGTAGTCAAACTAGACCAATATGGGATTTTGAAGATGTAGGAGATTATTGGAAAAGGGCAAACAATGTTAATATTGCACCTATAATTGCAGTTCCTACTACTGCAGGAACAGGGTCAGAGACCGGAAGAGCTTCCGCAATTATAAATAATGAAACTGGAGTTAAAAAAATTATATTTCATCCAAAATTTTTGCCTTCTATTGTTATATTGGATCCAGTTTTAACTATCGATCTCTCACCAAGATTAACAGCAGCAACCGGAATGGATGCACTTGCGCACAATCTAGAAGCATTTTGTGCACCTGGTTTCCATCCTATGGCTGATGGGATAGCGATTGAAGGAATGAAATTAATAAAAAAATCCTTAATAAAAGCATATAAAAATGGGAGTGATTTAAATGCAAGAGGTGATCTTTTGGCAGCGGCAAGTATGGGATCTACGGCCTTTCAAAAAGGTTTGGGAGCGATACACTCTTTAAGCCATCCAATTAACGCACAATTTAATATTCATCATGGATTATCCAATGCAATATTTATGCCTTACGTTTTAACTTTTAACAAAAATTTAATAGAAAAAAAAATTATATCTATATGTGATTATCTTAGTATTGAAAAAAAATTTGAGAGCTTTTTAAATTGGATTCTAGATTTAAGGGAAAAACTAAAAATTCCTCATAAGTTATCAGATGTAGTTGAAGTTAATAATATTAATATTGATAAGTTATCTAAAATGGCTATAGAGGATCCATCAACATCAACAAATCCAAGAAAAATGACAATTGACGATATTAAAATTTTGTACGAATATAGTATTTCAGGAAAGTTATTTTAATGAAAAATTTGAATTTGTTGGTTGTAGAGGGAAATCTTAAAAATGAAAATGAGAAATTTAAAGAGTCAGGAATCCCAACTCATGCTGAAAGTTTAAAAGAAAGTCTTTCTTATTACACAAAAGATTTAAATATTGATGTTTTTAATCCCTGTTCAGAATTAAATTTTGACAAAATATTACCAAATATAAAAAAATATGATGGTTTAATTTGGGGTGGTAGTAGTTTGAACATTTATAACGATTGTATTGAAATCAGAAGACAAATTTCTTTTATGAAAGAATGTTTTAAAAATATAAAAAAGATCCTAGCAATATGCTGGGGCATGCAAGTAGCTGTTACTGCTGCAGGAGGAGAAGTAAAAAAATCTTCAAATGGCGCTCATATTGGAATAGCAAGTAATATTGAAATTAATGAAAATGGCTTAGGACATCCACTTTATAGATCAAAAAGTAAAAAATTTAATTCACCAGCTTTTAATTTTGATGAAGTTGTTTCTTTACCCAATGGCGCTATTCATTTAGCTTCAAACAAAATTAATAAAATACAAAGTATAAATTTTAAATCCGGAGTAAGTGATATATGGGGTCTCCAATATCATCCTGAAATAACATACGATAAAATGATAAGTTTAATTAAATATAGAAAAGACCGATTAATTAATGATAGAAAATGTTTTAAAGATGAGGAAGAAATCCAGAAACATATAAATTTTATTGAGAGAGAAATTAAAATATCAGAAAAAAATTCTAGAATGCTTGAGTTAAAAAATTGGCTGGATTATTTAAAAGCCGCTTAATTAAAACAATCCTTCTACTTCACCTCTATTGTTTAAACCTATTGAATCTGCCGCTGGTACCCTAGGTAAGCCAGGCATCGTCATTATTGAACCACAAATTACCACAACAAATTCCGCTCCTGAAGATAGCCTTACTTCTCTTATAGGTATTTCATGGCCAGTAGGCGCACCTTTAAGCTTAGGATCTACTGAAAAACTATATTGTGTTTTTGCAATGCATACCGGTAATTTACCATAGCCATTTTTTTCGAAGATCTTTAGCTGCTCTTTTACATTATTTTCTGCAGTGATTTTGTTTGCTCCATATATTTCTTTTGCGATTTTCTCCACTTTATTCCATAGAGTTTCATTTTCGTCATATAAAAACTTGAAATTAGTTGACTTTGTTTTTTCACAAATTTCGACAACTTTTTTTGCTAAATCTTTTGTTCCTTCACCTCCATCAGACCAATGTGTGCATTTACTTACATTGACGCCAATTTTATTGCAATAATCTTTTAAAATATTTATTTCATTATCTGTATCTAAAACAAAATGGTTTATAGCTACAACTGCTTCCACTCCAAATTTTTTTATATTTTTAATATGTCTTTCTAAATTTACTAAACCTTTTTTTAAAGCTTCAACGTTTTCTTTATTTAGATTTTCTTTTTCGACGCCACCATGCATTTTTAGTGCTCTAATAGTTGCAACAATGACTATACAACTAGGATTTATATTTGCTTTTCTACATTTAATATCAATAAATTTTTCAGCACCAAGGTCTGCACCAAAACCTGCCTCTGTAACAACATAGTCAGATAATTTTAAGGCAGTTTTTGTTGCAATTATAGAATTACAGCCATGAGCGATATTGGCAAATGGGCCACCGTGAATTATTGCAGGATTATTTTCTAAAGTTTGGGTAACATTAGGTCTAATTGCTTCTTTTAACAAAACTGTCATTGGGCCATGAGCATTTAAATCTTTTGCGTATATTGGTTCATTTTTTTTATTGTAAGCGATTGTTATATTTCCAATTTTTTTTTCTAAATCATGTAAATTGTTTGAAAGACAAAATATAGCCATAACTTCAGATGCTACAGTAATATCAAAACCATCTTCTCTAGCAAAATCTTTTGCGACACCTTTAGTGTTAATTTTAATTGATCTTAATGCCCTATCATTCATGTCCATAACTCTTTTCCAAACTATTTTTTTATCATCAATATTTAATTTATTTCCCCAATAGATGTGATTATCTATTAGAGCAGATAAAAGATTATGAGCTGAAGTTATTGCGTGAAAATCACCCGTAAAATGTAAGTTGATTTGTTCCATCGGAACTACTTGGGCATAACCACCTCCGGCAGCTCCACCTTTCATACCAAAAGATGGTCCTAGACTTGGTTCTCTTAAACAAACAATGGAATTTTTTCCTATTTTATTTAAACCATCAGAAAGTCCTACCGAAACCGTAGTTTTTCCCTCCCCAGCAGGAGTTGGAGTTATAGCAGTAACTAAAATGAGTTTACCATTTTTATTTTTTTTTAAATTTTCTATATATTCAAAATTAATTTTGGCTATATGTCTTCCCATTGGACTAAATGCTTCTGGTTCATTAGGGACATTGATTTTAGCAAGAACTTCATTTATGGGCTTCATCTTTGCTTCTCTAGCTATCTGGATATCTGACTTAGACATATATTTTGGTGCCTTATATATTAATTTCTAAATTTTGAAGCTGAATTATTATCCTTTTTTATCAATTTTTTAAACATCTAAAAAATATATATAAAAAAAATAAGAATTATTTATATTTATTTATATAAAATTATAACATGCAGAAATACTCAATTTTTAGCCTCATAAAAAATGCTTTTAAAGGTCATAAGGACTGGGAAGTTGCCTGGAAAGATCCAACTCCAAAAAGTGAATATGATGTCATTATTATTGGTGGCGGGGGACATGGTTTAGCAACCGCTTACTATCTTGCCAAAGAACATAACATCACAAATGTTGCCATTGTTGAAAAGGGATGGATAGGAGGAGGAAATGTTGGGAGAAATACAACAATTCTTAGATCAAATTATATGCATGATGAAAACGGAATGTTTTATGAGTTGGGAATGGATTTATGGAGAAGAATGAGTCAAGATTTAAATTTTAATGTTATGTATTCACCAAGAGGAATAATTAATCTAGCTCACTCAGATGCGCAAATGAATGCATATTCCCGAAGAGGAAATTCGATGAGATTAAATGGAATTGATGCAGTTTTATTACAGAGAGAAGATATAAAAAAGTTAGTCCCAATGTTGGACTTTTCTGAAAATGTAAGGTTTCCTATATTTGGAGGGCTAATGCAACCAAGCGGAGGAACTGCTAGACACGATGCTGTTGCTTGGGGTTACGCGAGACAAGCAGATTCAATGGGAGTAGATATAATCCAACACTGTGAAGTAACTGGTTTCGATGTAGCTAATGGAAAGATTAAAGGAATAAAAACCACAAAAGGAAATATAAAAACAAAAAAAGTTGGTTTGTGTGTAGCTGGAAACACTTCCGTGCTAGCAGAAATGTTAAATATGACGCTTCCTATAGAAACTCATTTGTTACAAGCTTGTGTATCAGAACCGATCAAACCAATATTGAATCACGTTGTAACTTTTGGTGCAGGTCATTTTTATTGTAGCCAATCAGATAAAGGGGAAATGGTAATGGGAGGGGATTTGGACGGATATAATAGTTATGCTCAAAGAGGAAATCTTCCTACATTACAACATGTTTTAACCGAAGGAATTGCAATGTTCCCATTTCTAAGCAAATTAAAAATGTTAAGGACCTGGGGTGGAATTATGGATATGTCAATGGACGGTTCTCCAATTATAGACAAGACACATATAGATGGATTATATTTAAATTGTGGTTGGTGCTATGGTGGATTTAAAGCTACACCGGCATCTGGATGGACTTTTGCACATACAATTGCTCAAGATAGAGTTCATAAATTAAATGAAGGCTATAGCTTAAATAGATTTAGCACAGGTTATTTAATTGATGAAAAAGGATTAGGTACAAAAACTTGGATTTCATAAATGCTACATATTAAATGTCCATATTGCGGAATTAGATCTCAAAATGAATTTTCATACGGCGGAGACGCCTCTGTTAAAAGACCTGAATTAAATAAACAAATAACAGATCAAGAGTGGGATACTTTTGTTTATTTAAGAAAAAGTCCAAGAGGAAAACATTTAGAACTTTGGCAACATATTTCTGGATGTAGACAATGGTTTAAAGTGAAAAGAGATACAGTTACTCACGAAATATACAAAACAGCAGAAATTAGTGAAGATATATAAATATGTCACAGAATTATAGATTAGACAATATAGGTTTAATAAATAGAAACAAAAAAATTTCTTTTAAATTTAATGGAAAAACTTATTCTGGTTATGAAGGAGATACGCTTGCTTCAGCGTTAATTGCTAATGGTGTTCATTTAGTTGGAAGGAGTTTTAAATACCACAGGCCAAGAGGTTTTTTTGGAGTGGGAGTTGATGAACCGTATGCCATAGTTCAATTATACAGAAATGGAGAAACTGATCCAAATTGTCGTGCAACCGAACAAGAACTTTTTGAGGGATTAGAAGCGAAAAGTGTAAATTGTTGGCCAAGTGTAGATTTTGATATAGGAGCTATAAACAATTTACTAAACAGATTTTTTCCAGCAGGTTTTTACTATAAAACTTTTATGTGGCCAAAAAGTTTTTGGCACAAAGTTTATGAACCATTAATAAGAAAAGCAGCTGGTTTTGGTGTTGCATCTATAAATCATGATAAAGAGCGATACGAACATAAATATGAATATTGTGATTTATTGGTTACTGGTTCAGGACCATCGGGATTAGCAAGTGCATATGCTGCAGCAAAAAATGGAGCGAATGTTATTTTAGCTGAAGATAAGCCAAGGTTTGGGGGAAGCTTACTCACTAGTGAAGTAAACATAGGAAATCAAACTGGCAAAGAGTGGGCGGAAAAAATAATTACTGAACTTAAAGAAATGCCAAATGTCATAGTGAAAAATAGAGCACAAGTATTTGGTTATTATGATCATAATATGTTGGTTATGTCAGAAAGAATAAGTGATCATTTGCCTAAGACAAAAAAATTCAGTCCTAAACAAAGACTCTGGTATATTAGAGCTAAAGAAGTTGTAATATCTTCTGGCTCTATAGAAAGACCCATAGTTTTTGGCAACAATGATACTCCAGGCATAGTCTTAGCTTCAGCAGCAAAAGAATATTTAAAAATTTATGGGGTCTTAGTAGGTAAAAAACCTTTAATATTTACCAATAATGACAGCGCATATGAAACAGCAATTGAATTTAAAAAAAATGGCATACTTCCAATAATAATTGACACTAGAAGCAATCCAGATTCTGAAATTGTTAGTGAAGCAAAGAAAATGGGAATTGAGATTAAATTTTCTTATGTAGTAGTAGCCGCAAGAGGATACAAAAAAGTAAAAGTAGCAGAGGTTTCAAAAATTTCAGACGATAAAAAAGACTTAAGTAACATAGAAAATATAACCTGCGATTGCATATGTGTTTCTGGTTTTTGGACACCCACAATACATTTGGCTTCTCAATCAGGAAATAAAACAAAATTTAATGAAGATATAGATGCATTTGTTCCGGGTATATCAAAACAAGAAGAAACAACTTTAGGCTCAGCAAATGGCGTATTTACCTTGAAGGAAACTCTAAAAACATCATTTGAAGCAGGTAATGAAATATCAAAAAAAATTACAAATAATGAAAATAAAATTTCAGCTCCGCAAGTTACCGAAAAAAAATATGCAAATCATGATAAATTTTGGTGCGTCCCACTACCTAAAGGAAAAAAGTACAAGAGATTTTTGGATTTTCAAAATGACGTAACTGTATCAGATGTAGAGCTTGCGTTAAGAGAAGGATATAGGTCAATAGAACATGTAAAAAGATATACGACATTAGGAATGGCAACTGATCAAGGTAAAACAAGTAACCTTAATGGTTTACAACTAGTTTCAAGCATTGAAAATAAAATAGTTCCTTCTGTAGGCCATACAACTTTTAGACCGCCTTATACTCCCGTTACTATTGGAGCTATAGTTGGCAGAGAGATTGGCAAACATTCTAAGCCAACAAGAAAATCACCAATGCATTCTTGGCATGAAAAAAATAATGCAGTTTTTGTCGATGCTGGAGTTTGGTTAAGACCAAGGTATTACAGACGAGGTAATGAAGGTTTATTTGAAGCTTCCAAGAGAGAAGCAGAAAATGTTAGAAAAAATGTTGGAGTATGCGATGTTACAACATTAGGAAAAATTGACATAAAAGGACCCGATGCAGCTGAGTTTTTAAATAGAGTTTATACTAATTCTTGGTTGAAGCTCCCAATTGGTAAAGCAAGATATGGTGTAATGCTTCGAGAAGATGGCATTGTAATGGATGACGGCACAACAACAAGAATTTCAGAAAATCATTACCATATGACTACTACTACAGCACAAGCAGCCAATGTTTTGTCTCATTTAGAATATTACCTTCAAGTAGTATGGACAGAATTAAATGTAAATGTGGTATCTACCACTGAGCAATGGGCTGGAGCAGCAATAGCTGGGCCAAATTCAAGAAGTTTATTAAAAAAATTATTTCCAGATACAGATGTATCAAATGAAGCGCTGCAATTTATGGGCTACGTTGAGAGTAAATTGTTTGGAGTTAAAGCAAGAATTTTTAGAATTTCATTTTCCGGAGAGCTTGCTTATGAAGTAAATGTCGAATCTGACTATGGAAATTTTATGTGGGAAAAAATAATTGAGGTTGGGAAAGATTTTTCCATACAACCATATGGAACTGAAGCATTATCTACATTAAGAATTGAAATGGGACACGTGGCAGGCTCTGAATTAGATGGAAGAACTATCCCTTATGATAACGGCCTTCAAGGATTAGTTAGTAAAAAAAAGGATTTCGTTGGAAAGAGATCATTAAATAGAAAAGCATTTATAGCTGAGGATAGACAAAAAGTAGTAGGAGTTGTACCACTTGATAAAAAAACAAGCATCCCAGAAGGATCACATTTAGTAAGAGATGCAAGTGCAAAACTTCCAAATCCCAAATTAGGTCATATATCAGCCTCATGTTGGAGTGTTGAATATAATAATCCTTTTTCTCTTGCTATACTTAAAGATGGAAAGAATATGATAGGAGAAAAATTGTTTGCTTTATCTCCACTTAAAAATAAATCTATAGCTGTAGAAATTGTATCTTCTCACTATGTAGACCCTAAAGGGGAAAGGGTGAGATCATGAAATTAATATCGCCATTGAAAAGTGTTTTAAAAAAAGGTCTTTACGGTGACTATGATAATAAGAAAGAAGACAACTTAATTCATATAAATGAAATTAATGATTTATATATTTTTCAAATTGCGCAATATAAAAAATCTTCCTTAGATTTGAATAATTTAATCTTGGATGATTTAATTTTGCCCCAAAGTCCTAACAAAGTAAATTGCAATAGCGAAACTAGACTGTTATGGTCTGGACCAAAAACATGGCTTTTGGTTTCTAAAAGAAAACATTCATTAAATAATTTAAAAAATATATTTTTAAAAAATGACTTTGCAATTACAGATTTATCTCATTCTAGAACAATAATTGAGATCCAAGGCAAGAATTCAAAAGAAGTTTTAAAAAAAGGATGCCCATATAATTTTAATGAACTTAAAAAAAACATTTGTATTAATTCAGTCTTTCACGGAATTACCTTAACTATTGATATGATTGATGATCGTCCAGAAAAACTAAGATTATTTGTTTTGAGAAGTTTTGGAGAGTCATTTTATCACTCTATAACAGATGCTTCTTTAGAATTTGGCTACAAAACTCAATAAAATTAACCTTTTTTAAAACTAAAAATATTTTTTTTCCATCTTGAGTTGATTTAGGATTATATTAAAGTTCAGTTGTGGAGATAAAAAAAATTATATTTTATTTTGGAGCATTGCTTCTATTAACAGGCTGTTTTCAATCAACAGCTATGGTTGGACCTGCTATGACTTTGGCTTCAACAGGAAATGTTTTCCAAGCTGGATCAAGCTTTGTTGCAAATCAAGTAGTAGAAAAAGAAACAGGTATGAGTACTGGTGAACATGTTTCAACAATCATGGATGAAGAAAAAAGAGATCAAAAAAAATTTAATAAAAGATTTATTAACTTAGTCAAAAGCAATGTTGAAAAAACCAGAAAAGAGTTATTAACTCAATCGAAGAAAAAATTTCAATAAACTAATTTATAAATCAATAGTAAAAAAACATGAATTTGGATCATTTTTATAATGAGCAAATGGTTCACATTTTTTGAATCCACATTTACCAAACAACTTTCTTGCAGGCTTAAAAAAATCCCCCGATCCTGTTTCGATACTTAATTTTTTAATTTTTAGAATTTTTGCTTCACTTATTAAATGATCAATAATTTTTTTACCTAAACCCTGTCCTCTAAATTTATCAACTATTCTTATAGATTTAAACTCTCCATGATTTTCATCCAAGAATTTTAGTGCACCACAACCTATAAGCTCTTCTTCTTCCCACAAACTCCAAAATTTTATACTTGGTACTCTTAGACCTGGTATGTCTAATACATGAGTACTACCCTGAGGTGAAACAGATCTTAATTCAACGAAATGTTTTACTAGAAGATCGTTTACTTTTGGATCATCAAAGTTATTTTCTATTGATTTCATTAATTTGAAAAACATATAATCTAAAAATAAATTAAACCAAGAAAAAATTATGTGCGGTCGATATGTAGTAACCAATCCTGTTTCAAAAACAAAAAAAATCGTAAAAACTGCAATAAAAGTGGAAGATATAGAAAACTATAATGCACATCCATATCAAGAATTACCTGTAATTAAAAAATATATAAATGGCAATACACTTGAAAATTTAAAATGGGGTATAAAACCCATGTGGGCAAAAAAAAAGGATTATAAACCTCTTATAAATGCCAGGATTGAAACTATAGACGAAAAAATCTCTTTTAAAAAACTAATAAAATTAAACAGATGTATAGCTGTAGCTGACGGATTTTATGAATGGAAAAGAGAGGAAAAAGTTAAAATACCTAATTATTTTTTCAGAGAAGATAAGAAAATTATGTATTTGGCTGCAATATATTTAAATAGTGAATTTTGTTTAATAACAGAGAATGCTAGCGAAAATGTTAAAAGAATACATCATAGACAACCAGTAATATTAAATGAAATTGATATAAATAAATATTTAAACATAGAGCATGAGGGATCAAGTTTTTTAAAAGATACAAAAAAACCAAATCTGGAATTTTATGAAATTTCAAAAGAAGTTAACAAACCCACAAATAATAATTCTTCACTATTACAAAAAATAATAAGCTAAATTTATTTGCTTATTATTGTTAGATGACCCATTTTTCTTTTGGGCTTTATGTTTTTTTTTAAATAATCGAAGAAGAACTCATTATCTTGAAACACTCTATTTCTGTAAACATTAATATCTTCTCCAATGATATTTATCATTTGAGCATTAAATATTTTTTTTGTCGATATTTTTTTTAATCCACAAACAGCTCTTATATGATTTTCAAATTGACTGATATTGTGAGAGTTAATTGTCAAATGACCTGAATTATGTACTCTTGGTGCTATTTCGTTTACATATAAATTGTCATTTTTATCAATAAAAAACTCTACACAAAGAGTTCCTATATATTCCAATTCATCTGATATTAAAGTAGCCCAATCTCTAGAGAGATTAAAAATTTTTTCGCTTATGTCCGCAGGAATTTTTGACTGCCTAAGTATTTGATCTTCATGCAAATTTTCTATAGGTTCATAAATTTCATATTTTTGATGACCATATCTAGTTAATATTACTGAAATTTCTTTTTTCAAATTTATAAATTTTTCTAATATGAACTCTTTTTTATAATCTGGTTTTATATTTTCCAAATCAGCTATTGAGTTTATTTTGTATTGTCCCTTTCCGTCATATCCCATTGTGCATGATTTAAGTATACCTGGTACAAGGTTAATATTAGATTTTAAATCTTTTTCATTATTTATTGAAACATAAGGTGTGGTACGAATATTACACTTATTTAAAAAATCTTTTTCGTATAATCTGTTTTGAATTATTTTATTTATCTTTGGTTTAGGTAAGACTTTTTTTCTTTCATTTATTTTAGAAAGAATTTTATAAGGAATATTCTCAAATTCATAAGTTACTTTATCTACTTTTTCTATAAAAACATTTATTTTACTTTCATCATTATAATCTGAAAATATAAATTCATCTGAAAAACTTTGCGCAGGTGAATCTGGATCATCAGACAATACTACAGTTTTAATGTTAATATTTTTAGCTGCATTCGCTAGTAAACTTCCTAGTTGCCCTCCACCAATTATTCCAAGTACAGGTTTTAACATTTCACCTAGGTTTTTTTTTAACTGATTTAGTTTGTTTTTTTCGCCAATGTTTTAAATTTTTTCTTATAGCTGGATTGCTGACTGAAATAATTGATGCCGCAAGTAGTGCAGCATTTATCGCCCCATCTTTACCTATGGCTACTGTTCCAACTGGTATTCCTTTGGGCATTTGTGCAATTGAAAGCAAACTATCCAACCCTTTTAATTTTTTACTTTCAATCGGTACACCTATTACAGGTAGTCTACTTAATGCTGCGACCATTCCAGGTAAATGAGCAGATCCTCCTGCGCCCGCAATAATTACTGATATATTATTTTTTTCTGCTGCTTTGGCAAATTGATACATTCTATTCGGCGTTCTATGAGCTGAAACTATCTTCATTTCATAATCAATTTTTAAAATTTTTAGGACTTTTTGGCAAAAACGCATTGTAGAGTAATCAGATTGACTACCCATTATTATTGATACTTTAGGTCGTTTTGCTTTTTTATTCATTTATATGTTTTAATATCAAAAAATTAGTTACTATTATATATCTAATAATATGAATTATAGAATTGATAATCTTCAATATTGTAAATGGTCTAGAGAAGTATTTCAAATAAATAGGGATGCAGGCTTAGATGCTGTTCATGTGACAGTCGTTTATCACGAAGATTATGATGAATTTTTAGAAAAAATTAAAGAGTGGGATACGCATTTTAAAAATAATTCAGATATTATTTTTTTAGGCAGGGACTATAAAGATATTGAAAAAGCAAAATTAGAGAATAAAACTGCAATTTTTTTTGGTTTCCAAAATTGTTCGCCAATTGAAGACGATATTAAATTAATTGAAAAAGTACATAATTATGGATGTCGATTTATGCAACTGACATATAATAATCAATCTCTATTAGCTACGGGATGTTATGAAAATAATGATAGTGGAGTTACGAATTTTGGTAGAGAGGCAATTAAAGAGATGAATAGAGTTGGAATAGTAGTAGATATGTCTCATTCCGCGGAAAAAAGCACTTTTGATGCAATAGAAATTAGCGAAAAACCAATAGCTATTACTCATGCAAACCCTAAATTCTGGCATGACGTAAAAAGAAACAAAACAAACGATCTACTAAAAACTTTAGCTAATAGTGGTGGTATGTTGGGATTGTCTTTGTATGCACATCACTTAAGAGAAAGTACAAAATGTTCGCTTGAAAGTTTTTGCGAAATGACCGCCAAAACAGCTGAGTTGATGGGAGTAAAAAATTTAGGAATAGGATCTGATTTATGTTTAAATCAACCAGACAGTGTTGTTGAGTGGATGAGAAATGGAACTTGGTCAAAATCATCAAATTATGGTGAAGGAACAAAAAAAAAACCTGGATTTCCAAAACAACCAGACTGGTTTATTGATGCTAGGGGTTTTGTAAATTTAGAGAAGGGTTTAAAAAAAGTAGGATTCAACCAAACAGAAGTTAATGATATTTTAGGCAACAATTGGTTTAATTTTTATAAGGAAATAAATTGATGAATATAAATTTAAGAGATCCAAAAATAGTTATGAAGTTGTCTAAACTTGGATCTTTCCATCAATCCAAATTATCTTTTTTGAGATCATTTTTAAATGAATTTAAAGAATGGGAGTATAATAAAGATTTGTTTGAATTAGATGAAAATGGATATGGAAAAGCAGTATATTCATTAAGAAAAAAAAATAGAATCTATTCATTAGTATGTTTTGCCAATCAAATTAAGAAAGAAGAAAGATCTGATAGAGTAATTGCAACAAAATGGGATGCGGCCTTTACTTTATTTGATGGAGTGCCAACAAAAAAAGATATAGAGAGATTATCAAAAAATGTACCTAAGCAAGAAGTAGGCAGACTATCATACAAAGAATTAACACTTTCAAGAGCAAATAAATCTTTAAGAATTTTTGATCATGTTGTTGATAGTTTATCAAGAGGAAATCAACCAAACAAAGATATTTTATTAGATGTTGGTTATTTGTATAGAACAACTGCTGTTTATGGATCTGGTAAATTCGGTTTAGCAGATAGATTTAGAATTAAAAATAGAAATGAAATATGTGGTCCGTTTAGATTGGAAATGATGTTAGTTTATCTTGTAAGACAATTTACTTTTGATCAAGTTAATCATATAGCCAAACACAAAAATCCAAAAAATGCAGTTGAATTAGACCATAAAATATGCAGGAATTTAGGTATAGGCAATTCAACGGGTTTAGGAATGGCACCTTTTATTGTGAATCACCCGACATTATTAAACAATTGGATTTTAGCAAGAGAAACTGCGCTTAAAAAAATTAGAGAAATTAAAAAAGTTAAACAAAGCGAGATGGGAATATTTAAACAATGTCTTAACAAATCTATAAAAAATGTAACTTCCTGGAATAGCATTAGTGAATTTCAAAATAAGAAAATAAAAGGATTAATTTTAGATTTAGAGAAATTTATTAAATTTTTAGATAAGGAAATTAACATAGATGAAGATTATGTATTTAATTCAATTTACTTATGGAGTGAAAAAAATTTAGAGGATGAATGTATAGAATATATAGTTTCAATGATGATGGAACCTTATGAGAATATAATCAAAAATTTAGTTAATCAAATGAGTTCAAATGAAGAAAATTATTTTAATATTCCTTCTAGTAGAACCATTTTAGAATTAAGAAATATTTTGGAAGAAAAATATTCAGAAATAATAAAAATTGATTTTACAAAAAAAGAAAATAATCAAAATTTTTGGTTTATTTCAAAAAATAAAGAAGAACCAAGAATTGCAAATAGATTTAATGAAAATGGATCTGATTTAGAGCAACCCTTGGCAATAGCAAGAGATATAAATAAATTGTACGAAAGAATATCGAATATAAAAAATAGTTTACCAGTAGGAAAATTTTTAATTGAGAACAACGATTTAAGACACGTGGTTAGAAGAGCATTTATAATTGAAAAGTTTCCCTATGCAGAGATACAAGATAATACAATAGGATCAAAACTAATGCCAATTGATATGTTAAGATTAAAATTATCTTTTTTTGGAGCTGTTAAATTTGACCCAAGGTCTGACAAATGGCTAAGGATATGTATGTTTCAAGGAGCTCCCTTGCCAAATGAATTAAAATCTTCAGATGATCTTTGGGTATATAATTCTTTAAATTAATGAAAAGTTTTAGCGAAATTGAAACTATAGCAAAACGAGCTAGCAGAGCTGTCGGCTTCTCATGGGGAATTGGAGAAGAGATTGGAAAAAATATCAGGCTACTTGAACTATTTGGCTTTCCTGGAATAAAGAATTTAAATAAATATTTTAAAGTTTACAATAATAAAAAATTTCAAAATATAAGTTTAATTTCTAAATCAAATACTTCTAAAATTCTTTATTGCCCAATTTCTGTAGGGATAAATTTTTTAGATCAAATATCAATTATGGAAGAATTAGAAGAAATAGAATTCGACAACGTGGCATTTCCTATTTTATTGGTACCTTTTTTTAGTAGAGCTTCAGAAATAATAGGAAAAAAAATCTATCTTCAAATTGATGAAATAAGTTTTTTACTTAACTATAACCAATCGATTCAATGCAATCATTCTGTTAAAGATTCAATTGAAAAGTCTAATAAAATTAATATAAAATTTTTAGAAAATCAGAACTTATTTAATGAGCAAGAGTGGGAAGAATTGTATAAAATAGCTGAAAATACATTTGTTGAAGAGACGAATGAATTAAAAGAAAAGGGTGCTGGAGCTGGGCTAACAGACAATGACTAAAGATTTAGAAGAAAAATATTTAAATGATTTAAACAATATTTGTGATGAATGTGAAAAAGAAGATGAGAGTGTCTCACAAAATCTCATTTTAACAGGATTTAAAATTTGTAAATCTTGTAGAGTATCTAAAACAATATTTCCTATTTAGCTCAATACACCAACTTTAAAATTTAAAAATTGATAGATTGTGTAAACAATTAATATAATTAAAGGTGCCATTACCAATATTGAAGATTTAAGAATACTTTTATAATTGTAGATTTGATTGATACCTATGATTAAGGTTATAGAGTACCATATATAGAAAACTATGGTTAAAAAAAGTAAAGCTGAATTAATGATTACAATATTAAACATCAAAGGCGCATGAGCGTATGCTACCGTAATCATAGTTTTTTTAAAACTAGATTTATTCCCTTTGTTTGAAAATAAAATACTACCAAAAACATAAAGGTACATAGATTTTAGAACCCAAAAAATTAAATTTGTTATAATGATTGTTCTTATATTTGGTGAATTTAGATCTCCAAGGCCAAAATTATTAGTCATATAATCTAAGAAGGCATTATTTGGAATAATGCTAATTAGCGATGCAATAATTATTAAAGTTAAGGCAAAATAAATTCCAGCTTCTCCAAAATATCTATTTTCTTTATATAGAGTCTTATCTAATTTTAATGATTTAGTAATTATATTTAGGAATTCTCTAAACATTTATGAAGTAAAAATCTGGGGGAATAGATTTTCCCCCAAATTTTAAAATTTTATGCTTTTACAACCTCTCTTGTATTCGCGTTGTATGATTCTTTAAAAGGTATATCAACAAGAACTGCATCCACAGGTTGACCAGGTTTATCAGAGTATTTTTCAGGTAAATGAACTTTATATTTAGTACCTATCTTGCATTTTGGAAAACCATTAGCATTCAAAGTTCCATCAAAGGGAACGTATCCCATTGCAATGTTAACTTTCTTTTCTGGGTGATACCAAGGAGAAGTTATGAAACCAATTGGCTCACTTCCATTCTCACCTGAAATTAGCCAGAAATCAGGAGCATATTCTTCTATTGGTTTGCCTCCCAATTCCATACCTACAAGTTGTAGTTTATAAGGTTTTTTGCCAGCTTTAATGTCAGCACCCATTTGTTCTAAAACTTTTTTACCAATGTAATCACCTTTTTTATTCCATTCGCCTTTTCCAGATAATGAAACTTGATATCCTAAATTACATTGAAAAGGATTATGTTGATTGTCCATATCTTGACCCCAGGATAGTATACCAGCTTGAATCCTTCTGTGATGTGCAGGAGCAATAACCATTAAATTATGTTTTTTACCTGCAGCCAACACTGCGTTCCACATATCTTCTGCGTACAAAGTTGATTCTCTTAAATATATTTCATATCCAGCTTCACCAGAAAACCCTGATTGAGAAATTACACAACTTCTTCCTCCGATTTTAGCTTCTGCCAATCCGTAAAAGGGCATATTGTCAAAATTTACATGGTCTCCACATAGATCTTGCATTAATGCTTTTGACTTTGGGCCTTGAATTTGAACAGGGCTTACATCGATTTCATCAATGTCTACATTAAATTTTCCATTACAATTTACACCTTGTAGGTAAAAACTTATATCACTATCTGATAAACTAAACCAAAATTCATCTTTTGAAATTCTTAAAAGTATTGGGTCATTTAATACTCCGCCATAAGAATTACATAAAATTACATATCTTGCTCTCATAGGGGAAATTTTCGTTGCATCTCTAGTAATTACATAATCAACAAATTTTTCTGCATCAGGACCTTTTACTCTTATTTGTCTTTCAACTGCTACATTCCACATCGTTACGTGATTTACAATTGCATCGTATTCAACCATCGCTCCACCATCTTCTGGTTTTACATATCCTCTAGGATGGTAAACTCGGTTATATACAGTAGCCCTCCAACATCCAGCCTTCATTGATAAATGCCAATAAGGGGATTTTCTTACCCTTGTTGATATTAACAATTCAACTTTTGTTGGTCCGCTTTGTCTTAAATTATACGGTACGTTTCTATCAGATTGATCTACTGATGTTACGTGTCTTACTTTATCATAGTCAAATTCATTAGACATATTTGTTCTCCATCAACCACTTGTTAGTTTCCTTCAAGCCGCCGAATGTATAAATGTGG
>MDSV01045020.1_pt1 | contig 17865 bp, 15 predicted proteins | sample 810851 | NCBI WGS metagenome assembly MDSV01 (sample SAMN05326640, study PRJNA326480) | marine metagenome | isolation source: seawater | place: Atlantic Ocean: North East | collected 2012 | reverse complement strand
CCCGGTGCAGGCGTTGGGTCTGCTGCTAACGGATTCAGTGCAGAATATGTAGGTGATCGCACGTTTGCAAATCTCAGTGCCGCCGACTGGGCGCTTCTCCACAATACCGTCGTCGTCCTCGCTCGTCCTTTCATCGAGCACCTCATGCACTCCGCGATTCTCACCGTTTCTGGGCGGGACACCGGAGCCACTCTCTTCGGGCCGGCCGACATGCAGCTCTCGGCCAACACGCAGGTGAAGACGATCGAGGGTCACTACACCGGCCATTTCAAGTCCGTCGTCACGAAGCCTCAGAATGTTTTTGTCATGCGCGACATCGCCTGTTCGGGTTACGTGGCGGGAGGGAACACGCTCTTCTTCGGTAAGGACGAAAACGGAACTGGTGCTTTCGGAGATGCGACTAAAGTCCGGACTGATACCCAAAATAACATCGCCGCTCGACTTTCCTTCGCAAACGAGGTGGTGGACAAGTACGCGTCTTTGCTGGCGTTCCCCTGCTCCGGCTCGCAGCTCGACACGAAGATGGACACTGTTTTGACAGTCACGAGCCGTCTGCTTCCCTGGGACGTGAGGAACGGAGGCAGCAATCACGACTCGTTTCCGGGCGGTCAGGCCATGTACGAAAAATACAAGACGGCATTCAGCCTGGATCAGGTCCATTACGGAGAAGATTCGCGTGCCGCAGAGAACATGGAGTTCATCAGCCAGGGATCTGTAAACAACGCCGTTTGCTTCGTTGGTCCCCACCGCAAGTACAACGGCATCACAAAGAGCTTCATGGATCTTACTCCCGGACAAGGCCACTTTGGACCGGACGCGATTCCGGGGGACGCGAGGTGGCGGCGCGGTGAGAGTGTTTCTCTCAAGTCGGCGCGGGATACTATGGTGTCTCTGGAGCTGGCATCGCACGCGCAGATGGTCTTCCAGCGCAGGGCGTAAACGCCACACCCTCGATGCTTGCTGTGTGGAGGTGTTTGGTTGTCGAGACGCGCCTTCTGCTGCCGCAACGAGTAATAACCTGGGTAATCACAAGTTGGTGGGTTGGGGGTTGTGTCTGAACGCGGACGCTCCTTGCAAGCGTATGAGGGGGAGGGGGAGGGGGAAGGGTTATATCTGTGCGCCGAGCCGTAGGAGAGTAGTCTCTCCAGGCCGCCTGCACGGATGTTGAGAATGAGACTTCGACGTTCATTTACCGAAGTCCAGAACGGGGAATGCACCTCGGGAATGAAAACTCCGTATCCGAACTCATGCATGCAAACTCAAAAATCGGTCGCGTGATTTTTAAATTCATAACACGCACACGAAGGGCGTTCCCTCCTGCTAGATAGTGTGTGAGCCGCAACAGCCTTTTGCCTTCAATGCTTAGGGGCACAAAGCTATATTAGTATGCGCTTCTTTTTTCTCGGACGTGCGTCCTCATGTCCAGGCTGGCGAGCGACAGCTGAAGCCCTGTAGCTGATACGATTGGAAGTGACGACGTTCGTCTTTGAGAAACGACTTTGAACGTTCCTCTTGTGGGAGATGTTGACCTTGCCAATTGCCTTTCGTCCGGAGACGTTGCGGAGGTCGATACGGGAGTCATGATCGCTGTTCTCTGAAGGAGTGCCTCTCTCTCCTTCTGGGTGCCAAACGGTATTCCGCGCACCAAGGCCATCGATTTCATGTCGCGAAGTACAAACGGGTTTGCGGCCGCAGCCGCCCTGTCCTTGTACATCTGGTGCAGGTTCTCGGGCGTCGCCGCGCCAGGGTTCGAATCGCTTGCCAGCAAGCCTCCCCTTTTGAGTATCGCGGCGACGAGCTCTGCCATACGAATTGATGTGTGATACGAGCAGGCCTGCGCTCACCTCCAAGCGAGACGAGGGTTCAAGACTCGGTCCAAAATGACACCTGCACAGAAGAACGAGTTCCCCGTTGTGGTCCTCGGGAATATTACAGACCTCGCCATTCCAATGTTGGAGAACGGCCTTCCCACGCACGACTTGGCGTATATCAGCATGGCTGTCTCTGCTTGCTTCGTGCATCCCAGCTGCAGATAGGTGTAAGACGGGTTCCTCCCCGTTCTCTGAACCAGCTCTACTCCCGCGGCGTCGTTGAATATCCTGCACACGTTCGTCATTTGTCCCCTGTCCCCCGGTTCTTCTCCGATGGCAATCTCCACGTGCGTAAACTTGGACATTTGCACCGCGGCCGCGATCACATTGAGCGCTGGTTCTCTCCACCAGTCTTTTACCGAATAGAATACCAACGTTGCAGACCCGCCTTCGTTCATCGCGGCGCGTATTGGTTTATGCGTGCTATGAACGAAGGCGTGTCTCTCCGGTTTTTATTACTGTGCTCCTTCTTTTCGCTGCTTATCTATTCTTCTCTTGTGGGCAAGCGCTGGCAGTACGCGTGCTGTTTGCCGATCGTCACTGCGCGTTTGTGATGTGCTAACCCTGCAGCATGGTTCGGTCGAACCACCTCGTGTTTGCGTTTCTAAATCTGCGCGCGTCGAGCTGGCCTTCTAGCCATGTGCGTCTCGTGGTATGGCGTACGGGAACCCTACTCCGCACTGGCCGATTCCGGAACCTTCACCTCCGAAATCGAAGCTGCGAGGTTGCACATGTTCTTTGTCCCCGACGCGAGCGCCGCGTCGAGAGTGGTGTGTATCTTCTTAACCTCGTCAATCGTTTTTGCGATCGCCGGCAGAACGCTCGAGTTCGCATCAAACGCGATGCGAGTTGCTTTGCGAAGCTCTATCATCTGCGAATTCATCGCGTCCTTTTTTGCAAGCCTGTTTATGACGCTTGCTGCCGCCTCCATCATGAGAGGCACCATTTTCTCATCCGCTGCGTTCTTGCTCCACACGTCTGCAATTTCGTCCATACCTCCTCCGCCCTGGACTCGCGCCTCGTTTGCCCGCTCGGCCATTATCTCCATCCACGTCTTTGTATCTGCAAAGATCTTTGCCGAAAGCGTCGTCTTATCCGCCTTGGCTTCGGGGTCCTTTGCTTTACGCCGTTTGTCCTTGTGGGCGTCTGCATCGCTCTCTTCGCTCTCCTCGCTCTCTTCGCTCTCGTTCTCGCTGCCTTCGGAACTGCTATACGACGATTCTTCTTCGGAAGAAGTGTCGCGCTTGTGCGCCTTTGCGACTTCCTTTCTGGAGACGTGTTTGGAAACCGTCTCCGAATGCAAGCTGGGCTTGCATGGGGCGCTTCCAGATCCGGGCTTGGCGGTCGAAGTTGGGAAAGAAACCTTCTTCTTGGGAAGGGCTGTCTGCGTCTTCTGCGTTTGTGCTCCAGCCTTCTTCGAAGCGCCTAATCCATTAACTGGAGTTGAGGATACCTGCTTCTGTGGTTTGGGGATTGACTTCTTCTTGGCGACCTGACTGGGTTCTGGCTGCGGCCTTTTAGGGGGAGCTGTTGGAAACTCCCACTCGTACTCGGAGTCGCTTGGGATGGCGACGTCATCGTCTGCTTGCATTCGACCCGGAAGCGTCCTGGTTTCGCTTCGCGTGCTTGCGTTGCCTCTTCAGAAAGCGCTGTCCTCGCCGTTGCGAAGCGGCGACATGCGTTCCAACGTGGATTGCATTGCGTTCCGTCTAAAGCAGCCATCCCCAACGTGGACGATATCAGTCGCGGTGCGATCTGAAGAAGGCTTAGCGGTTGCAATCTCTGGACGCTGCTATCTGCCGGCCTTGATGTTGAGGCTCTGGAACGTCTAGACTCTGCGGGGCTGACATGTCCAAGCGTCCCCGAACGGAACCCCGCTTCAACAACCGTTCCAAGTACGTTTTTGTGACTTGCTACGACGAGCCTTTGCGCCTTTTGGAAGTCGATCTTTCGCTTCTTAGCAACTGCGCGAGTGGTAACGAATGCCTTCTGTACAAGACGATTGTAAACGACGCTCCAGATACTCTCGCAGACGGTACCGAATTTTGGCGTTCTAGCCTCTGCCGCTCGACCCTTCGGTCTCTGATCGAGAGCCTTCGCTGCAGGCGCCTCGTAGTGACCAAGGACGTTACAGTGGACGAGATGCTGGCAGTTCTCGAGCACCAGGGAATCGACATCTGCTCGTCGGTGACTCGAAATCCCGAGTCCAAGGTTGTGTGCACTGGCAACCTGGGATTCAAGCACACCTCGGAGGACATAAGCGCGTCGCTTTTTAACATATGCAATACGTTTGTTTCGGCCATTACAAAGTGGGTGCTTCTTTGGGACATCATGGATGCCGTCGCGCACGGCCGGCTCAGTCGCGCTGCATGCTCCGCTCTTTCGAATCGCATCTACATTTGCTTCGCCGACCCTCCTGTTATCTTCAGATCCGAGAACGCGGCTGTAGCGATGCCACGGGCGCACAGGCTTTGCGAACAGTGGCCCCTCTGGCTCGAGCAAACGGTGATTGCAATTGGAATTCGATCCTGGGAGCTGGCGTCTGCAGGCGAGCTGTCGCCGTCGGCCTGCAACCACGATGCGTTTGTGCGGCTCGTCTCTTCCGTGGAGTCGGACCCTCTGGGGCCGGTTTTTCTGGTCGCCTACGACCACCCCCGTGTTTTCTGCGGCGCAGAAGACTCTGCAATGTTGAGCAAGGGAGAGATGTATGCTCGCAGGATCCGCAGCACCGTCGCCTCGGCTCGCATGCGGTCCAGCGCGACGCTGCACGGTGGTTCATCCTCGAGCTCTGCGTCGTCGTCGGATACGCAGTTCAATTACGCAGAAGCCATCATCCTCTTTGCCGAACAACAAGCCGAGAGCGTGATCCGGTACAGCCAGCTCTTTTCCGGCGTGTGTGCGCCCGGAGGAAACTCGGCCGAGCGACAAGCTCTGTCTCGGGCGCTTTCCCAGCGCAAGATGCGGCTTGTATCGTGGGTAGAGACACGCGAGGAGCGGTTTGAGCGCGGTATCGTTCCGCTTGTGTTTCCGCCCCACTTTCGGGCGCGGCAACAGAAGCCGGAAGACGTGACCGGCCCCGCTTGCTTGGTTGAAATCGACAGAGGTTGAAGCGGTAAAAACGAGTCATATAATTGAGATGCGTGGAAACTCCAATTATAAACAACCGTCATTGTTTTACGCGCCTATTTAGATTAAGGTCTTTACAACATGGTCGTTTCAACCTTTTGCAGGCCACACTCCTCGCTTACGAACTCCGCTTACACGTGTTCCCCTCCACCCCATGCTGCTCCCGAGACTAGGCGTGCATCGCCAGCTTTCCGTATATCGTGGTCTTCTTGCACTAGTACGTGTGCATCATTCGCCTTCCGTGGGTCTTGGTCTAGTTGCTTCCACTTCCGCGCTCTGCTGCCGCTTGAGCATTCAGAGCCAGTGCTGTAATGCTAATCGCAAGCGTAACAAGCAAGAAGAACCACATGCAGATGTTATTCAGGTTGGACCACTTGAACACGCTGCGAACCCATTTCGTGAAAGACATCGGAGCATACAGCTGTCCGCCCTTCATGTTGCGCGCTGCGATGGATGTGCTGCCCATCTTGCCGTAGGCGAGCGGCGCGTGGACGCCCACCATGATGGGTCCCTGAGGACCAGTCTTTCGCATAGGCACGATACACCCCAGATTCACCGAAACAAGTCAAACGTTATCTTGTCGCTTTTGTATGAAACGCAGAAAATTCGGTTTATGTGATTCTGTTATTTATTATCCCCCCCATCAAGAGGGTTAAACCAACTCGATCTCGCACTCAACGCACCAAGAAACAGGCCCACCTTGGACGTAGTTGTCGGCGAAGTCGACAGGAACCGGCCACACGCCGCCTGCTTTGTAATTCGCTTCCACGGTCTGGTTCGCAGTGGGACCGTAGCCCAGCTTGGTTACGGCGGCATGCGCCTTGTAGGCAGCGTAAACACCAGCGTTCGAAATCTGCATGTAAAGTCCTCCCCATGCCATTCCAGCGTTCGGCTCGTTTGCGTTAGCCTCCAAGGCATTTCCGGCGTCGAACATTAGCCTCTCCATCGTGCCCGGTTCCAGATGAGTGGGAGGAGGATCCGACGTGTTGGTCGCCCACGCGGACTCGGCATTGGCCCTTGCCATGACGGCCGGCCTTGCCTGGTAGTTTGTGTAAACGGTAATCAGGGCGTAGCTCGAATTGTCGATCATGAAGAATCGAGCATAATTCAGCCCAGGTTCCGACGAAAGCCTGGCTTCCGTGTACCGGCGTACCGCGTCTCCCTCCAGAGTGAATCCAGTGAACCCAGGAACGTTTTTCCAGTTCGAGAAGAGGTAGATCTGAGCAAACGTGTCTCCGCCGGTGGTGCCAAGGTAACCTGCCGACTCTCCCACGAGAGGGGAATGAATGAATATGCTCTTTGGAGGCGTGGGCTGGGTGAAGTTCTTGATATCGATGACGTTTGCGTTCACGTTGGCGACAAGTCCGAGCGTGATGCAAATGCAAACCGTGACAATCACAGCCAGAACAGAATTTGCCACCTGCATCCAATCAACTCCCGTGTACTTGATCGGCGCCGCCATGTTGCGAGTCTTCGGCAGCCTCATTACGTACCCGCCAGTATTCCCGTTGTTCATTGCGTTGTTCATTGCGTTGTTCATTGCGTCGGTTCAATTCAAACAGAGTCCTTCGTCATTGTGCTCCTTCGGCGGTGATATCTGCATCATCCATTTGCGCGTGACAGGTCAAAGCGCGTGCGCACACCGCGGACATTGGTTTCTGCGTAGTGGCCTTTATAATCTCGCCTGTATGCATTTCTGGCGCATGCGTATGTGCGCGCGCGCTACAAGGCCCGGCGAAGTCTGGGCAATTCTTCGTCAGATATCGTACAAGTTCCCGTTCTTGGTCGTGGAGTTGATCAGCATTATATTTCATTTTGTGAAGCACACGCACGTCTGCGAACGGGAAGGGTGGAACGCGTTGATGGACAAGATGAACAGAGAACGAAATGCACGTCTGCAGGCTGGAGCTGCGGACCCGACTCCTAAATGGAGGCTCCTCGCCTTCGATTCGATCGAATGCTACCACCTTGCGCTCCGGGAGGAAAAGAAACGAGACCGGGAAAGAGAGGTGCGGAAAGTCACGGATTCTCTCCCAGAGTTTGTGCTGTGGGGATTTAAATCTGAGGGTGCTTTCAAGCGCGCCAGAAACTCGATGAAACTTGCCAGTCCGGGACAGAAATAAGACGCCCGATTTTTGTAGGTCTTGTACGCAACGATACCGTTTCGTGCGCTTTTGAGGTATCCTTACTTTTACCCTAAGTTGTGCACAAGCCCTCCATGATACCGAACGGCCCGGGTTCTACGGTATCCCTTCGGTATCATGCGGTCCCGGTTGCCGATCAGCTTGACGAGATTGTCCTCGTTCGGCGCTGGACATTGCTTTGTGATGATGGGTGGCATGTGAGCTGTGCTGCACGGTGTCATGTCGCGAGTCCGTGTTGCCTTCGAACTGGGCGTTTTCGACAACAGGAAACCTGCGCTGGACGCTCTGATCGACTGCATGGCGCAGGCTCTGTCCGAGATTTGCGTGATATCCCCCGACCTTGTCATAAAAAAGGGCAATCTCACGGCAAGCTACGACGCCGTGATGGCGCTTCAGCACAACCGGATAGGAACCGTCTGCCGCAACTGCGGAACGCAAACCCAATGTTCGGTGCTGTGCAAAAACTGCAAGCCGCTGGCGTGCAGAATCGTGAGGTCGAAAAAGGTCGTCGAGATAATGTACGAGCAGTCCAACCCAGCTTACGCAATCACCGAGCACCGTCTTCGCCGAATTCTCCAGCTGGAAGAGTGGAAGGGATTTGCTATGGACGCGCACAACTTGTCCATCTCTCTCCTTCGGGTGGCGTGCTTTGTGCTTCAAAGCAACGACCGGTCCAACGTCTTTGTGAATCCCGATCTGGACGCGTCGCTTTGGATTCCGTACTCCAAGTGCATAGTGTACGCGCCTGGGTTCCGCGCAGGCGGCATTGGGAACTTCATCCGGATCGAAGTGATTGGTCGTATCAGGCAGTGGCTATCCAAATTGGACCGTCTATTTCAAACGGTGTTCGAAATAGACTCGTCGTGCTCTTCCGAAGAAAAGCTGCGCATCGAGAGGATACACGTTGATATTGCCAGTCGTATCGCCTCCATCGTATCGATGGTTAAGGAGCCCCGCTCTGAGTACGAGCTGGACTGTGGGTGCGGAGAGCCCAGCTTGATTTCGGTGCTCGAGCATCACAACCGTTGCGAATATGTTCGCTGTGAAGCCAGCGCGCTTCGTAAACGAAACATGGACCTCAACTCTATTTCTGCACTCTTCGACATTGCTCGCGATGGGTGCTACAATGTAAAGGGCGCTCTGCACATACAACACAGGGAGAAGATTCTGAAGACGCTCCTCAACCCACCTCCCGAGCTGATATTAGCATCGTCGGACTTTCTGTGTTGGAACATGAGCGAGCTGATCTCTGCGCTTCGAGACGAAGGAGAGACCATACACATGGAAGTTCGTTACAACGTGATAGAGGCGTGGAGGAACAACGCTGGTACGGGAGCGAACGTGTGTTTGTGTTGCCAACGGGCGATCCAGTCCATACTCAATGCCGGAACGCCGTCGTCGGCGTCTCACTTCGAAATGGTACTGCGAAAGTGCAAAGCGAATGGACGGTGTGTGAGGATTCCTGCCCCATCGTGGACAAACACGGAAACCCGCTGGGAACACGCCGACCCGGCGAGGCTTTCCAAGCGGAGAATAGAGCTGGATGCAGCCGGGAAGCGAATTGTGTTTGTATCCTCGGCGGTGTGGCAGATTATGGGAGAACACGACTGCTGCGAGTTCGCTCCGGGCGTGCTTTCGGCCGACATGGTAAGAGCCATAGCTTCGTTGGAAGCGGAGATGGCGGCGCACACGATAAGAAGGATATCGGTCGACACGGAGAGCCAAGAAGTGGGTCTCGAATACGAAAGGACAAAGCGCGTGCTCATAGAACACAAGAGCAGTCACGTGCACGACGACATGTCGTCTGTCATGTGCAATTTCTCCAACTTCTCAATATCGGAGATATTTACGGCCATGCACGAAAAGTCGCCGCTCTACGGTGCCGTTATGCCACGGCTCATGCGTTCGACGATGGAAAAGCTGGTCGTAAGACCCAACAACGGAAACTACACGTCGTTCGTTTGCCTGCTGCTGCCAATTCTTCGCATGCTGATTGTGGACTGGAGGCTTTCTACCGTGGGCGACTTCCGCGGGATCCCTTATGCTATAGGAGACGTGCTTCGCACCATTCCCCTGGTCGGCGAGTGGACCGCGTGTCATGGACCACTGCAGATATCCGCCGGAGAGCTTCGGCACGCACCTGAAAAAGCGCGGCTTCTTCTCAAGCAAATGTCCAAGATGCAAGACCACGGCCTCTTCTATTACACGCGCGTAGGTTCGCAAATGATGTACGTATTCGACACTTCCGCGCTTCAGATTGTGCTGGGTCCTTCTTCTTGCATGCCGACCGATACGAGAGCACGGTAGGTGAAGTGGGGGGGGTGAAAGAAGACTTTGATAAAGTGAATACGCGTCCACTGTTAGTAAAAGATTTAGATCTTAGATAATGTCTCTTCGCGGTCGCTCGGCGACCGCCGAGAATGCGATGCACCCTCTCGCGCGTCAAATCGAAGCGATGCAGACACAGCAAGCGCAGGCTCGCATTGAGGCAGCGCAGAGCGAAGCCGAGATTTCTCTGGAGTCCATGACTCCGGAGCAGCGGCAGGCGGCTTCCCTGGGGGTGAGTCCGGATGACTGGAAGCCAATCGGTTTCATGAACCTTCGTCACTACGACACGCTGCTCAAGACCAACTCTCTGGCCCCGGGCCTTGCCCAGAAGATCGAGGCGTTCAAGCACGTAAGCATGGAGTAGGCCATGGAGAAGTCGGGCCTGAAAATGAGCCGGGTGCGATTCCCGATTCGATGCGGGGTTTGGGGGTGCGTGTTCAACTGCTAGTCTCTTGGTTTCTCGGCACGCGAAGTCGCGAAAGCGAGTGTTGATCTCTGAACGACTCCTGAATTTAGCATGCTTTTGCACACGTAAGTGTATTACGAAAAAGAGACGCGTGTTTGTGCGTATACACAAATAAAGATAATGTCGTCTCGGGGACGTGCTATAAATAAGGGAACGGGGTCGGCTGCGAATGCCGCGTCTGGGGAGAAGCTCAAATCGGTTCTGCGGGCAGGAATGGAAGTACGGAAGGCATCTGCGGCAAAGACTGCTGCTGCGGTGGAAGTGCCCTTTCGTCCGGACTACGGTCAAGCGAACGGCACGCGCGCTCCGCTTCCGCACAAGCCCGTCGCCGAGGTTCGTTTGCCCACTGAAGGCTCGGCGGTCGAGTCGGCCTTTGAGGATCTAAAAAACAAGACAATGGCAAGGGTTGCCGCGGCGAAGATGCCCGATGTGATTCCCGAGAGACAGGTATCGTATTCCAACGAGCACTACTGTTGCGAAGAGATGCCGCTCGTTCAGGACACGGCAACGACCGCGGAACCAATCCCCGCGCCCGTCGTTTATGAGGAAAACGATGTCGTGCTCCCGCACGAGAAATCGGCGAACGTTGAGGCTGGCATGAAAACGGATACGGTGGACACTATGGAGATTCCCGAGGCCCCGGCTCCAGAAAGCACCACCTCGTCGTCGTCATCGGTGAACGATGCGCTGGTATCCGATGCCGATTGCATGAAATCGGAATTCAAAGCGTCCAGCGTTTCGGAGTGCGTGAATGAGATGATACTCGATGACATTGCCTAGAGGTTCTTCGCGCGCCTTTCTTCTACCGCGGCTCTCGTCGCTTGAATTGTCCGTCTGGCCAGGGTGGCCAACGAGCTTCTGTACTCGCGTAGTCGCACGCCGTGGGGACTTTTGTGATCGCCCGCCGAGAGGGAGAATAGCATAAACGAGAGCGCGAGATGCCATTCCGCGTCTGCGGCAGCAAGAGCGGATTCTGTTGGAGATGCATGCAGCACAAGTATACGGTACCGCGCGTATTTCGCGATTGAAAAAGTGCCTAAAATCCAGCCGCCGACGGCTATGTTTATAGCAGAGAACACCCCAACCACGCACGACCGCGCGAGTATCCGCAGCGACCGTTTGGGAAGGCCAAAACCTTCCTGCTTTTCCTCGTCGATCGAGTTTAGAACAAATCTCGAGCCCATTGCCGTAAGCAAGAACATTGTTTTGGTCCATGTGAGTGTGTTGGCCGTTTCCGTGTAGACAAAAACCTCCATTAGAGAGGAACTAGCAAGCAGAGAGATGGGTATGCTCGTTCCTGTCTTTCGGCCGATTTTATTGGAAATCAGGCATACCACGCCTGCGATTTGCATTGTAGCGAGCGAGCATATCAGCAAGCTCGAAACGAGTACCGGAATCCTTGAAGTTGAACTTACAAACTCTCCCCGGGATCGCGTTTCCAGCAAGGACGAGACCGAGCTGGAGGCATAGAACGCGAATCCAAGCAGGCTGGAAATGCGTTCGGAAACTTTGCGAATGGCTCGATTCGAAATCATGCTTGCATCCAAAGGGTCCGGCCTTTGCGCATGAATTAGCGAAGGGTGGTTACGTGTATACAGACCTCATAAAGGAAGCCGCACGCGAAAGCGGAGATTACGAGGTAGCCTCGGACCTCTCCAAGATCAAGAACAGCGGCCCCGTGCTTGAGTGGACCGGAACACTGGAGATCTCCCCTTAAAAGCGAGAGTGTGTTCGTGCATCGCATGTGCATGCGGATATCGTTCTGAATCATAAACCTAGTCGAGTTGCATTGGGTATAGAGGAGAGATGGAATGAGTGTCCGTCCGTCCAAGGTGGCGGACGACGCCCGCGCCTTTTCGCTGCGAGATATTGTGTCTTCCGCTCCTCCCGAAAGAAAGCCAGCTGCCGTTGCCTCCTCGGACTCCCTCTCGGATGCTCCATTTTTGGTGACCCTGTCGGGCTCGCCACAGGCTCATCCTGCACCTCGAACCTCCGCCTCGCAACCCAAGTCTTCGGGGCTTTCGTTTTCTCTCCCGGCAATGTCGGCGAGCAAATCCGCCTCTGCGCGGACCCTGCCTCTCATTGCCGCAAGCTCGTCGAAGACATTGAGCGCTGGATACATAGCAGGGGGGACGAGTGGAGACAGCAAGGAGGTCATGCGTCTCAATGCGCTCGTCGACGACCTTCAAAACAGGCTTTCCAAAACGACCGAAAAGATAGCAGCGGCGGAGCTGAGTGTTGTTCGCGCAAATCAAGCGCTTTCTACCGAGCGAATTTCAACGGCTTCGAAACTCGGCTCTTTCCAGAAGGAGCTGGCCCTTGCGCAAGCGGCGGAGGCCAAGGCAAAGGCAGATCTCGCTGCTGTGCCCAAGCAAGCTCGCTTCGACGAGGAGAAATTCAAGCTGCAAGCCGAGGGTGCTATTGAGCTCCACAAGAAGTACGAAGAGCAGCTGGCGTCGGCCTCGGTGATGGAAGCGAGCCTTTTTGCGGTAACCTCGGAAAAGGCCAGTCTCATAAGGGAACTCGATGAAAGCAATGCGCTTTTGAAGACTGCGCGTTCCGAGAAGGAGGACGTTCAGTCAAAGCTGGACGCTGCCCTGTTGGAGCTGGAGGTGGCAAAGGAGCTCGCCGAGGTCTCAACCGGAAGCGCAGAAGCGGGTCTTGCGGCAAAGATCGAGCAGCTCGGGGCGGAGGTGCGTGAATGGAAGTCGACTGCCTCCGCCACCCAGTCCGAGAGAGACGCGGCCCGGGCGGAAGTGCAGACGGCGTACGCAGCTTCCGAGGCGCAAGAACAAAAGATTGCAGAGGCGCAAGCACTGGCAGAGGCCGCTCAAGAGGCTACCCGGCTTGCTTCCAGCCAGCACGAAGAGCAACTGCTCGCCGTCAAGTCGGCGGCGATGAGAGATCTGAGTTCGTTGATTCAGAAGGAGGTCAACCAAGCGCAGACTGCGTCTCGACACGAACTCGACCAATTGGCTTCTCGACACGACGATCTGATCAACAAGCATGCACTGGCTACGGGAGAGCTGGCTAAGATGAAGCAGTCAAACGAAGAGCTGCGAGGCAATCTCCGAGCGGCGGTGGAGGAGCGGGATTCGGCAACAGCTGCAGCTGCTTCTGCGGCAGAGTCAGCACTGGCCGCTGCTGCAGCGATGGAGAGCGCCGAAAGTTTTGGCGTGGAATCGGTGGCTTCTTTCGAAGATAAAGAGCCCAAGTTCGGCACTGCGATGGACGACCTCGACGTTGGTGGGCTTCATCATATGGAGCAGTACAAGAAGATGTACACAGACTCTCGCCTTGCGTACGAAAAGGCAATGCAGACACATTCGTTTGAAGACGTTCTGCGGTCGGCGAAGATGTTCTCTAGACTCCGCAGGGCACACGCCGAGATCAAAACCGGAAAATCGACTGCTCCCTCGGTCTCGGTGGTAGCCAGCAGCACATCCACGGGAGCCACCGTCTCGGCACTCGCCGCTTCGATGTCGGTTGCTCCCAAAACGTCCGCATCTATTTCGGCCGGTCTCTGCGGATTCGGCGTGTCCCATGTCCACGACCAGGACTGCCACACGCGCCTGGCGTCTCTTCCCTTCGCAAAGAATCAAAACGAGGCCGTGGGGAGCAGCCCGTCCGAAAGGACAGACTCGGGTGCTTCTATGACTTCTCCCGAGACGCGCACCCAGTCTCTGGTGAACGCCATTTCCAGCGACCTGCGAACGTCTCTGACGGCTGTTCAAAAACAGTACCTGATCGTGGGTGGCATGGAAGGCGACTCGGATTCCGGGTCTCAGACCACGGGGCGTGCGTCTTCGTGATACGCTCCACTCCGGATGAATCAATCGCGTGAAATGCTGAGTACGCGTGCCTTTCTGGAAGGCACGTCTCTCGACTGACTTGTGATTGCGGTTTCCGGGCGGGTGATAGCGAAAGACGCGCGTCTCGCGGTATCCGTTCGATATCACTCCGGGGGAAGGCGGTATTACCCATAGATGTCGCTGGCGGCACAGAAAGGGTATCGTTGCGGCCGAATGTCGCGTTGGGGGTGGTTGACCGTTTCGTACCACGCGAGACTTTCTGGCGGCATGATATCGAAAAGATACCGTAAAACCAACCCCTTTCGGTACCGCCAGGCGGCAAACCCCAATCAGTTCAATGATGTAAACTAAATACTTAATGAATTTCAAAAGCAAGCCACTACGGCGCGTATAGTTTACATCATTGAACTGATTGGGTTTTGGCCGGGGGTGATACCGAAAGGGGTTGGTTTTACGGTATCAATTCGGTATCAATTTTTATAAAACGGCATCTTTCGAAAGACGACCTCAGGAAGCGGGCGTGATGACTAGGCATCGCTCATCTGCGCGTCCAGGGTAGATATATATTCCTTAATGATCGTCTTCGTCACATCCTGCGATAGGGCGAAAATGTTGGTAAACTCGGCGCTTTTGAGCGGTTTGCTTTCCAGTACGTCGCCGTTAAGACTCCAGAGGTTGAAGTCGATGTACATGGATGGTGCGAATGGTACGGATGGTACATTTTCAGCGTGGCTCGCCCTGGCAAGAGCCTGAAGGATGAAAGCCTTTTCCCCCTTGACAATTGTAAAGGTGATGGGATTTGATGTTCTCACTTGGATGTATTCAGTGCCGCCCAACTCATTCGGCGTGCGAGGCAGGTTATCTCGATCGAACAGCTGTTTTGTGTATGCCTTCTGTATGAAGTAGCGGATCGTGTACTCGACTCCTTCCTTGTATTGAAAATAAAAGAAAGTTGGATTTTCATTTGGCCCGGCAAGTATGTCTCCGAGCGTAACGATTATGTACTCCATCGCATCCTGGGACACGAGTTTGTTTATAGATTTGGCGAGCTCCGTACCCGTAGCGTGTTTATAACGACGCGAACTCTTGTAGTCGTCCGCAAAGCCGCGTTGCCAATCACGTACTTCCTTTTCCGAGTCCTGGTACTCAGACCAGCTTACTCCGACGTCTTCTGTCGGAACATCCAAAAGGTTGTTGTTTTTGGGCGACGCGCCCTTTCGGGAAGTGTGCAAATTGCAAAGGCTAGGTAGCATATCCAACGCCTATTTTATAGTATTTAGAATTGAGGGGGGTTATCTTTGTGTGCATGAAAGAGTGCACTTCAGGGGGCCGAAAGAAGACCGAGCTTCTCTTCTTTTGCAAAAGGAAGCGGCTTTGGTGGCTTTGGGAAATCGAGATCTACTTCTTCCAACTCCGACGGGGCGACCGGCGCGGCGGGCATCGGCCCAGAAGAAGCAGCCACCGACGCCGGAGACGACGTGACTCCCACTTCTGCAATACTGTTGCTGGTCTGATGCTGCGTGCTTCCCTCGTCCATCATCGCTTCCAGCTCTGCAAGGAGGTCGTCTTCGTCCGCGTCGTTTACGGGGTGGAGGCCTTCCATCACCTGCGAAACGTCTTCCGCCATGTCTCTCACTTCTGCAACGTCGTCCACCGCGTTTTCCGCCGCTTTCAAAACTCCCTTGCTCTTTGCTTTGACTTCTTTTACGGATGCATTGAGCGCCGCCGCGACCTCCTTTTGCAACGCCGACTCCTGAAGTACGTCCACCTGCCGTTCTATTGCTTCGGCGGCAGCCGACGCGGTCGCCGCCTGCTTTTCCAGTCCTTTCATCCGCTTCAATTCTCTGAGGGCCTCTTCCTTCTTTCCAGACGCCTTCAGCTCCATGACCCGTTTTCTGGATGCTTCGGCTCGTTCGGAGAGCGACTGGCTGCGCAGCTGCATCTGATGCAGCGCCATCGTCAGCTTGTCGCTTGCCTGCTGCTTTCCTTTTCCGATTCCAAACAAGCGGGACGCCGCGGACGATTTTGTGGTCAGCTTATCGACGTGGTCCGCGTTATCCGTTATGGACACTCGCTCTCGTCGTCTCCTGAATAGCGAGCACACTCCGCACCCTCTGCCCGCGGTTTCCGCGTCTCCTTTGCTGAACGCCTTGTCTATTTGCCGCGCGTATTCGAGCTCCTCTTTTTTCCTGGCGTCTAGAACAGCCTGTTTGCTCGACTTATCCACCACCTCGGAAATCATTCCTATCGACTCTTAACCGCGATCTGCGCTCTGCGCCCTTGAGCGCGTTCAGGATAGCGGTAAGCACGTGCTAAGCAGTGGACACTGCTTTATAATAATTCAGACTGGAGTTCCGTGGGTGCATGTCTAACGCTCACGTCGAGCGTCGGCGCTACTGCGCATTCAAGGAATGTTTTGCGCGTTCCAAAACCGTGCACGAGAGGTCGTATCATTGCTCGTCCATGCTTTCGGAACTTCCCGAAGAGGTTCTTCGCCGACTCGCGTTTCTTGTGCTGGGATCTCCTTCAGATGCATCCGGACCAGCATCCGTCCTCTCTCTTTCTTGTTGCAGCTGGTTCTATGCCGATATGTTTCGGAATCACAGGCGCCTTCGTATGGAGACAAGCGCGCGTCTGATGTGCATAATCCACCCTCTTTGTGAGGGCGCGAAACACTCAGAAAACGGAGACGATACGAGCGTCTCGAGAATTGCAGTTATGCAGATCGTAAACCTTACCATGGTCAACATCCTGTACAAGTTCGCATTTTGTGCGATCTTGTTCAATCCGTCCGACAACTGCGAAAGGTGTCGTGAGCGACAGAACGCAAAAATCCAATCCGAGTTTGACGAGTCTCGGCTTTCGTGCTACTTTGACAAGCGTAAAGCCGCGCCACGCATCTTGGTCGGATGCAAATCCGGGGCACTTGCTGGATGCAACACCTCCACGCTGTCCAGGCAAGCAACCTGCTTGGAATTGCTTCCCAGCGTCGACAAAGATGGCGAATTAGTGGCGAGCATTGTTTCCGACCATCCAGACTCTGTGTTTTCAGGAGAAACGCAAGGAGAAAGTGCCATAGAGTCGAGGTTGTCCTTGGGGGTCTTTGAAGCCTACCAATACGCAAGCGTGGTGAAGACCATTGTGGTTAGCAACGACCTTTCAAAGATTGCGTTCCGGAGAGAATATGTTTCTCCGGTATACGGTATACGGTGGGAGATCGTGTGCGTATCGCACAACGACCAATTTCAAATCGTTCTCTCGTGCAATCGTGTCCCCGGTACAGAGACCGTTGGTATTTGGTTCTGCGGGCCGTCCATCATTCGAGTTCTGCTGCGCTCTACACTGGGCAGGCTGCGTGGCCCGCCGCACTGTATTGCGGATTGCGCGACGTGCGCTACAAACGGAGTCTTGGACCCCCCCGACATGCGATGGTTGACTCCGTGCCAGCCAGACGTGGCTTACCTGCACAAATTCATGAACGTTAATCCTTCGGCAGACGGCAACTCCGTGTTCCTTTTCCTCAAGGTGTACCGACCCACAGACGCGGACGACCGACCAGTCAGCACGAAATCTCCCACCATCTGCTTCATTCCAACCCACGTCGACTTGAAACTGTCGTGCATGCGCGTGCCTGTGGAAATGACGGTATCTGGCGTCAACGTCGACATCGCAACCGCAATGCGCGTAGATTGGAACCAGAGGTGGGCATCGAGAGGGCGTTCCAACGACGCGGAGTCCGACGTTGATCTTTGTATGCGGTGTCATCGCAGCGGAAACGTCGCGGCCGCCCTGATGCCTGTTCCCTTTGCAAACAAGGAGGCGTGGTCTATTCTCGTGTTCGCAAGGACCCCCGACGCATTGCTGAAACCAAAAGAGTGTCAAATGCGAGTCGTGTGCTGCATCCCTCTTTCTGTGCTGCCCTTGCTTTCTCCGTGCTGTTACGGCTCGAGCCACGCCCTTTCTACGTTTGAATACGATTACACGAAAGAGCTGGAACTGGAAAATCGTCCCCACTCTAGGCTTGAGCTCTCGCCATGTGCGCGGCTGTTGCTCGTGAAAACGGAGAGCATGGTTTGGATATGCGACTTGCATGCCATGCAAAAATCAGAGAAGAAAAT
>MDSV01039890.1_pt1 | contig 17866 bp, 16 predicted proteins | sample 810851 | NCBI WGS metagenome assembly MDSV01 (sample SAMN05326640, study PRJNA326480) | marine metagenome | isolation source: seawater | place: Atlantic Ocean: North East | collected 2012 | reverse complement strand
TAAAAGATTCTCCCAGAGATCAAATCTTGAATTTCGTAGATGAAAACAAGAAAGAAAATGGCATTATATACTGTTCTACCCGCGCAAAAACGGAGTCTATAGCCCGAGCGATTAATAATAATGGATACAACGCTCTCGCATATCATGCAGGATTAGAGAAAAATATCCGTGACAACGTTGAGAACTTATTTAGGTCTAATGATAACTTAATTATTGTTGCAACAATAGCTTTTGGTATGGGATTAGATAAATCAAATGTTAGGTGGGTTGCCCATGCTGATTTGCCGCAAACAATCGAAGGTTATTATCAGGAAATTGGAAGAGCCGGGAGAGATAGTAAGCCAGCAAAAACGTTGACACTTTATAGCTATGAGGACATTCAATATCGACGTGACCAAATTGATGAAGGAACTGACTCTTGTGGCCAAAGGAAATTAAAACACCAAAAACTAAATTGTATAATCGGCCTAGCCGATGAAGTTTTATGTCGCCGTCAAAATCTTTTAAACTATTTTGGTGAGAAAATAAAACCATGCGGAAATTGTGACATTTGCAGAAATCCAAAAGATACTTTTAATGCTACAAAATATGTTCGCAAAGTATTAAAGCTCATAGTCCGAACCGAACAAAAACTTTCGTCATTTCAAGTTATAAATATTCTTTTTAAAAAACCTTTAAAAGATAAGCTTAATTATAATGGTAATAAAAAATCTCCTTTGAACTCTTTAAAAGTTTTGTCTGAAGCGCAATGGTTGAGTGTTTTCCGACAAATGATGGGAAAAGATTTCATTCGCTCATCCTCTGTGGCAAGCGGTACTATTAATATCACAAAAAAAGGAAATGAGTTTTTAAATAGTAACCAACAAGTAGATTTCAATTTAGATTTATTTTTTAAAGAAGTACCAAAAATAAAAGTTAGAAAATTAGTTAGGGAAGAAGATCAAGCTCTCTTTTTACGTCTAAAAGTGCTTAGAAAAGCTCTTGCAGAACAAAACCATACCCCTAACTATATTATTTTCAATGACTCAACATTAATCGAAATAACAGAAAAAAAACCAAGTGATCTAGATGCTCTTATCAAAGTACGCGGGATTGGGCCAAAAAAATTGGAAAGATTTGGTGAGTCATTACTCAGAGTAATTAATTCAGATGTCCCAACACATGTTCATCCAGCTCGTAAACTATTAGTAGGAAAAGTATTCGCCTCTATTTATGATGAGCTTATTAAGAGCCAAAATAAATTAGCTCGAGGTACAGACGGCTATGAGAAAAAAATAACATGTTCTCCATCACTTATTTCCCGTATATCAAAGCTTAATAATCCCACTCAAGAACATATTAATATTGTTTTAGGAAAAAAGCGTGCTTCTAGATTTGGAAAAGCTTTTTTTAAAATATTGAAAAACCACCAATAAGAATTTATACCTATATCAGACATAATCAAAAATAAGATAGAGGTTAAAAATGATAACTGTTATTTCACCCGCAAAAAAACTAAACCTAAACTTGGTCAGTGAAGTGCAGCAAACTAACCCCAGTTTTCAAAATGAAGCTAATTATTTAGCAACTACATTACGTAAGCTTTCTGTATTAGAACAAAGAAAATTGATGTCAATTTCTGAAAAATTAGCGGAATTAAATATAAAAAGATTCCAATCTTTTAAAGTGAAACCTAATAGCGCTGAAGCACTACCTGCAGTTTTTTATTTTTCAGGGGACACATATAAAGGGCTAGAAGCTGAAACATTAGAAAATGACGAACTTGAATTTGCACAAAGTCACCTGCGAATTTTATCAGGGCTTTATGGTATTTTAAAACCATTTGACTCAATACAGCCTTACCGTCTCGAAATGGGTAGCAAATTAATTACAAAAAGGGGTAATTCTTTATACGATTTTTGGGGAGAAAAACTTAGCCTAAAGCTAAATAAACAGGCAGAAAAACTCAATACAGATACGTTAATTAATTGTGCAAGTCAGGAATACTTTAGTGCGTTAGATACTAGGGTTCTAGGACTAAAAGTAGTTACACCTGTATTTTTAGAAAATAAAAAGAATGGGCCTAAAATTGTTAGTTTTTTTGCAAAAAGAGCTCGTGGTTCTATGGCTAGATTTATAATCCAAAATCGTTTAACAGAACCAAAATATTTAAGTGATTTTGATAGTGGTGGATATAAGTACCAGAAAGATCTCTCTAGCGAAGATAGACCTGTCTTTTTAAGATAATATTTATTTTTTACATTTAATTAAAATTTTTTAACCAAAGTTTCCTTGGCAAAACCATCCACCTGTCTTTACTCCCCCGTAAGCGTAGTAGAGCCATAATCTTTCACCTGTTTTTGTATCAACTTTCCAGTAATCTCGAACTCCTGTCATCCAGTTCGGATCATCTAACCACCATTCTGGAGAAATTCTTTCTGGCCCAACAGCAAATATACTATCAAACCACCTACCTCTCCATTTAAATTCATTAGGGAAAAGGAAATTTCCCTTAGTTTCAATAGGTTCTGTATTAAAGAATATATTAGGTCGAGAGATGTTTTTTGGAACCCAATCATATGAAGGCTGAGACCACATAGCGCTCAATGTGGTAAACGCTTTTTCCGGTATATGACTATTAGCTGGATGCCAACAAGTGATCGAATCTGCACCTAACCGCAAGCTTACCCTATTAAGAAAATACTCAAAGTTTGTCTTAATTTTTTTTCTATCATTATCAAATTCTTTAACATACTGAGTTTCATAAACTGGTTCATAGACCTTTACATCTAAACGTATTAAATCAATCCCATAATCTGCGGTAATATTACTTATCTTCATACTCAAAAGAGATCTGATTTCCTCTATATCAAAGCTAGGTTGAGTTAAAAATAAATATATACTTTGTGTCGTATTATCGCTTCTAAATACCTGTAATTGTATCTTACGGGCTCCAAATCCAGCATCTTTTAATTTCTTACATAAGGCCGGTACTAATTTTTTAAGTGCTAATATGAAATCATTTTCAAGTCCTATTGGCTCTGGTAAGGTTAATCTAACTGAAAACCTGTTAATAGGTCTTTCAGGTGACACGGGTTCAGGTTCAAATCCTAATATCTGATTTAAACGATCTATCACATCACGCCCTAAACGTCGTGCCAATGCCGCGCGAGGAACTTCTATTAAATCTCTAACAAATTTAAGGCCTAATTTTCTTAGAAAAGTAACTTTATCTGAAGGTAACCTTAGTGCTTCTAACGGCAAATCAATAATATATTCCCGAGTTTTACCAGCTGGAGCTATAGCATAATTAAATAAATCTAATCTGTTTTTTCTACTTTCAAGAGAAAAGATTTTAGATTTATGGAGTTGCTTGGGTGTTTTTGCTCTAGTTGCCCTCGCTTCTTGATTAATGACATCCCCTGTATAAAAGTTTTCTAAATCATTTTTTAAGTATCTTGATAGAGCCCAAGCTGCACCAACCGTATCAGCTATTCCAATCTGAACAGTTAGAGAAAAACTAGAAAAGTCCTCTTTTTGTTTTTTTATAATCTCTTCTTCTCCACCAAACAAATGGGAGCATCCTGTTATATCTATCAATATACCGTCTGGTAATTCCTGTCTTATCCAGGGAGAATATTTTTCCAACCAACGAGCTAATAAATTTAAAAACCTCTGATCTTCATCTAAATCTGCAAATCTAATAATAACATCAGGACACTTGAGTATTGTATCATGCATGAGTTGACCTACAAAAAAACCTAATAATTCTGCAGTCTTATTTAAGCAGTAAACAATATCTTTGTTACCTTTTTTTATTATAATAACTACAGGTAATCCTAAGTCTATTCCCTCATTACGAACAACTCGTTCGACAGAAAGTCTTTTAAACCATAAAGATAGTATACGGCGATTAGACAACACTTAATTTCCATTTGTTCTATTTTTGTTCTTTTTATGTGTCTAAAATAATATAGTCGAGTCATTTCCTAATTTTTTTAAAATTGAAACTAACTTACCAATCTACTGTGCCGTTTACGTTCGTGTGGATCTAAAAATCGCTTTCGTAACCTGATAAATTTAGGAGTGACTTCAACTAATTCATCATTATCTATATAAGCTATCGCCTGTTCTAATGACATCGTAACCGGTGTAGTTAATCTTACGGCCTCATCTGTTCCTGAGGCCCTTACATTTGTTAGTTTCTTGCCCTTAAGTGGGTTAACTTCAAGATCATTCTCACGGTTATGCTCACCAATTATCATACCTTGGTAAATCAATTCCTGCGATCCTATAAAGAACTTTCCTCGATCCTCTAAATTAAAAATTGCATAAGCAACTGAAGTACCGTTTTCCATCGAAATCAACACACCGGATCGTCTACCAGGAATAGAGCCCTTATAAGGTTCCCAATCCTTGAATACTCTATTCAACACTCCTGTTCCTCGAGTATCTGTTAAAAATTCACCTTGATAACCGATCAAACCTCTTGATGGTATATGTGCAATTATTCTGGTCTTTCCAGCTCCAGACTGACGCATTTCAATTAACTCACCTTTGCGAGAGCCAGTAATTTTTTCTATTACTACACCTGCATACTCATCATCTAAATCAATCGTGACCTCTTCAACCGGTTCTAACTTTTCACCATCAATATTTCTAAATAAAACCTGTGGGCGAGATATACTCAATTCAAAACCCTCTCGCCTCATATTTTCAATTAAAACGCCCATCTGTAATTCCCCGCGCCCAGAGACTTCAAACGCTTCACCTCCTGCTGTATCCATTACTTGAATAGCAACATTAGATTCTGCTTCCTTCATAAGTCGCTCTCGTATTACGCGTGATTGAACTTTTTTCCCATCTCTTCCGGCTAGAGGGCTATCATTAATCCCAAAAGTAACTGATATAGTAGGAGGATCTATTGGTTGGGAATCTAAAGCTTTATCATCTCCTAGGGAGCATAAAGTATCAGCCACTGTGGCCTTAGACATGCCCGATAGGGAAACTATATCACCAGCCTCAGCTACTTCTATAGGCACTTGCTTTAACCCCCGAAAAGCCATGATTTTGGTAACTCTAAACTGCTCTATTTTTTTTCCATCTCTTGATAAAGCTTTTATAGTTTCGCCAACATTTAGAACGCCACTCTCGACCCTTCCAGTTAATACCCTTCCTATAAAAGGATCATTCCCTAGAGTTGTAACCAACATTTTAAAACTTGATTGCCTATTTTCTATCTGTTTAGGGCTAGGAACGTGCTTAACTATTAAGTCTAAGAGTGCCGACAGGTCTTTTCTTTCTCCATCAAGTTCTAGATCAGCCCAACCAGAACGCCCCGAGGCATACATTGATGGAAAATCAAGCTGCTTCTCATCTGCCTCTAAGTTTACAAATAAATCAAAACACTCATCTAGGGCTCTATCGGGCTCAGCATCACTTTTATCTACCTTGTTTAAAACTACAATTGGTCGCAATCTTAGCGCTAAGGCTTTTGAAGTAACAAATTTTGTCTGTGGCATTGGCCCTTCTGCAGCATCCACTAACAGAACAACACCATCAACCATACTCAAAATACGTTCGACTTCTCCACCAAAGTCTGCGTGGCCAGGGGTATCAACAATATTTATCCGTGTCTTTTTCCATTCAACCGAAGTAGCTTTAGCTAAGATTGTTATTCCTCGCTCTCTTTCTAAATCATTACTATCCATAGCGCGTTCAACTACGGATTGATTCTCGCGAAATGAACCTGACTGTTTCAATAATTCGTCTACAAGTGTTGTCTTGCCATGGTCAACATGGGCAATAATTGCTATATTGCGTAGGTCCATTTTTTTACCTTTAAAGAAATACTTGCTGGGCTCTAACTGAACATCTATGGAAATGCTAGCCTTTTATTTTTAAGTTATCCTTAAAAAGGAAGCTTACTATTCTATCTTGGCTTTTTACGCCTTCTTGTTACTTTGTTCTTCCAACGTTTCCTATATTTTAGCTTGCTAGTCCCTTTTTTAATTATTGCTTTATCATCAACCTTGATAAGTTCTAGCGTTAGACTACCCGTAAATGGGTTGGTTTCTAATATCCTTACCAGTACTCGTTTTCCAATTCCAATTTCAAATCCAGAAGACCTTCCAACTAGTAGCTGTTTTCTTGGATCATATTTAAAATACTCATTCCCTATTGATGCAACCGGAACTAAACCATCGGCTCCTGATTTATCAACCTTTACAAAAATACCAAATCGAGCAACTCCAGAGATAGTTCCCTCGATTTCTGTATCAATAAAACTAGATAGGAAGGATGCAAGGTATCGATCTATAGTATCTCTTTCTGCTAACATCGATACCCGTTCAGATTTTGAAATACTATTACCAATCGCTTTCAATTCTTCCATCTCTACAGCGGGATTTTTACCGTCTATTATCTCCACTAATGCTCTATGTATCATCAAATCAGAATACCGTCTGATAGGAGAAGTAAAATGTGTATAACGCTTCAATGCTAATCCAAAGTGACCCGTCGGCTCAGGTCCATAATAAGCCTGTGACATAGATCTCAAAATCGAAATACTAATCAACTCATAGTACTCAGTTTCTTTAGCTATATTTAATAAACTATTTAATTGATATGTTTTTAAAACCTGACCTTTGCTTAAAGATAACCCGCAGGATTTAGCTATTTGCCTTAATGACTCTATTTTTTCTTTTTCAGGATCAACATGAATACGTTGAAGAAATAATCTATTTTTGTTAAATAGTTCTTCAGCCGCTACTGTGTTTGCTAGAACCATAAGCTCTTCAATTATTTTATTAGAAGTAAAACGTTCGAGGAAATCAATCGATCTAACGTTGTCATTTTCATCCAAAAAAACTTTTCGTTCGGGAAGCTCCAAATTCAAAGGTTGCCTTTTCTTTGAGGCATTTTGTAAAACCTCATAACAGTTATAGAGAGGCTTAATTACAGTTTCTAATAAAGGACCAGTCTTTTTATTAATTTTACCTTCATACGCGTCTTGCACTTCATGATAATTTAGAGATGCTCGAGAATTAATTATACCGCGAAAGAAGCAGCGATCCAGATGCTTTCCTTCAGAGGTTATGGTCATTTTCAATGCCAAACAAGGTCGGTCTTCTCCCTCATGTATTGAGCATAAATCTCCTGATAATTTGTCCGGTAACATGGGTACTACTCGGTCTGGAAAGTAAGTTGAGTTTCCCCTTTTTAATGCCTCTCTATCTAAGGCTGTACCCTTTTTTACATAATAAGAAACATCAGCAATTGCTATCCAAATTATAAATCCACCAGCATTTTTTTTATCTTGATCAGCTTCAACATAACAAGCATCATCATGATCTTTTGCATCTTCTGGATCAATTGTAACAAATGCAATATCTCTTAAATCTTTACGGTCACCCATGTTTATTGGATTACATTCATTAGCTTCGAGTAGTACCTCGTTGCTAAACTCGTCAGCAATATTATGTTCATTGATTGCAATCAGTGATGATATGTTATTGTCACTTAAATTACCAAGAATTGATAGTACTTTTGCTTCAGGTAATCCAAATCTGGTTTTTGGTTTTATTTGTTCTATCTCTACCAAATCTCCATCAGAAGCTCCATTTAAATTATCCTCAATTACGGACCAGCTTTTATAAGAGCTCTTTTCCAATAATTCTACCACTCCTCCAGAATTAGAAGATCTAAAACTTCCTATGGTTTTTTTTATTTTTTCTTCATTTATTTTTTGAACTAATCTAGCGTCAAATTTATCTTTGCCATCTCGGGTAAGTTCACACAAAAGCTTATCTCCGCTGGAAACTGGAATATCCCTTGGTCTCTCTATTAAAGAAATTTCAGCATCCTGAAACATACTAGTTTTCTCAATTAAATCTAAAAATATGTCTCCATCTTCATTAGGAGGCCTTGCTATACATACTCTAATAAGAGGCATGATCATTGAACTTTTGGATTTTTCTTTTCCCAAACACTTTTCTCTTTCTACAGCGGGGTTAACGATTCAAATAGTTAAGGATCTGATAATGTAGTCCTTTTATGAAAAATAATTAAGGAGAACTGACTTATAAATACTTTTAAGTTGATCGATGTGTTCTATTGCTACATGTTCATCTACTTTATGTAGTGTGCTACCTACTAAACCAAATTCCACGACAGGACAATGTGATGTTATAAATCTAGCATCAGAGGTACCTCCCGATGTTGATAGCTTTGGCTGAACACCCGTTACCTCATTTATAGATTCAGAAATTAAAGTCGAGAAGTCTCCGGGTTGCGTAATGAAGCTCTCACCTGAAACCTTAAACTTTACTTTTACCTTTATATTACTTTCACTTTCTATTTCCTGGGCTTCTCTTTCTAACCACTTGATGATTGATTTGGAGCTATGTTCTTCATTAAACCTAACATTCATCATGATTCTACATTCTGAAGGGATAACATTAGTTGTATTATTGCCTGTATCAATAGAAGTTACTGCTAACGTTGAGGGATCAAAGTGTTTGGTACCAGAATCTAGCTTGAAAGTAGATACTCTTTCCACCAAACTAGCAGCATATGGAAGCGGATTCAAAGCCTTTGCTGGGTAAGCGACATGCCCCTGAACACCTTTTAATAAATATTCTGCCGAAACCGAGCCTCGCCTACCTATTTTTATCATTTCTCCCATATAATTTGGACAAGTAGGCTCCCCTACTAAACATACTGACAGGTGCTCATTATTTTTTTCCATCCAGTCCAATATTGCAATCGTACCATCAGTTGCGTCTGCTTCTTCGTCACCTGTAATCATAATGACTATGGAACCATTGAAAGTATTAGCTTCAACAAACTCCCTCACGGCACATATGAAAGCCGCTATGGCAGTTTTCATGTCAGCGGCTCCTCGACCATAAAGGGATCCATTTTTTTCAATCCCACCAAATGGGTTAAACGTCCAAGCATTTAAATCACCAGGAGGCACAACATCCGTATGGCCATTAAAACCAAAAGTCTTTACGTGGTTCCTTTTTCCCAGTCTGGCAAATAAATTACATATACCGCCCCTATCAACTCGAAAGCACTCAAAGCCAAGAGATGAAAGTTCGAATTCTATAATTTCAATAGCACCGTCGTTTTTGGGTGTTACCGATTTACATTTTATTAGAGCTTTAGACAACTCAACAACATCTAAATTACTAATCATTTTTTTCCTTCAATCATAAAACGCGGTAGTTTGAGATACTATGACAGCATTTTCATCTATTGCCCTCGCTATAAGTCCCCGTTCATCCTCTGAGATATCATGACCTTCGGAAAGCCTTTCATCTAAACTACCGTAACTAGTTATGTTTAAGGGCGCCAGACCCACTTTTTTAACAAGAGTGGTAGCTTCACGTACAGCCTCTTCCTCATCAACTCCAGAAGAATAACACATTAAGGCTGCCCCCGTGGAATCGTTAGGTAACCCATCTCCATCCTTTCGTCCTACTTCTATTAGGAGCGTATAAACAGATTGTTTAGTTTTTCTTTTTAATTTTTTCATACGACTTTTGAGTTAATCTCTCAAAAGTTCATTTATAGCTGTCTTTGATCGAGTGCCTTCATCAACTCTTTTCACAATGACGGCACAATACAAATTTACACCATTTTTTGAGGGCATAGATCCAGCCACAACAACTGAATAGGGAGGAATTTCTCCGTAAAAAATCTCGCCAGTTTCTCTATCTATAATTTTGGTAGATTGACCAAGAAATACACCCATACCCAACACAGAACCTTCGCGTACGATACAACCTTCAACCACTTCCGAGCGTGCACCAATAAAGCAATTATCCTCGATAATTGTTGGGCCTGCTTGCATAGGTTCTAGAACACCTCCAATCCCAACGCCCCCAGATAGATGTACATTTTTTCCAATCTGGGCACATGAGCCAACTGTAGCCCAAGTATCTACCATAGAGCCTTCATCTACAAATGCTCCTAAATTTACAAATGAAGGCATTAGAACAACCCCAGGTGCTATATATGCGGATTTTCTTACAACGCAGTTAGGTACCGCCCTAAATCCTGCCTTATTCCAGTCGCTAGTACTCCAACCTTTAAATTTACTATCAACTTTATCCCACCATGTGCTATTTTGAGGTCCACCAGTTTGGACTTCCATGTCTTGGATTCTAAAACCTAAAAGCACTGCCTTTTTCGCCCACTGATTTACAACCCAATCTCCATTATTTTTTTTCTCAGCAACTCTTAAAACACCCGTATCAAGGGCAGCCAGAGTTTCCTCAATAGATTTTCTAATGTCTCCTGCTGTCGATGATGTGATTTGGTCTCGAATTTCCCACGCAGCTTCTATTGATTTTTCAAGTTCTAAATTAGACATGATAAACTCCCTCTAGTCTATAATTCTTAAGTTATTCCTATAAACTGGTGTTTAGAGCGTTGCAATCTACTCATCGGTTAAAACGGAAACACACGATTTCGGTAGATCAGACATGATAAGTTCGCGTCGTGGCTTAAACATGGGTCTTTTCCTAGTTAAAGGTGGAGGGTTAAATATTTTTTTTACCCAGTTTTCTGCATGATTACATCCGTCACCTGTGGGTGGGGGGTATTGGTCTTGACACTGATCAGCACCAGTAGGACACTTTAATCTGATGTGAATATGGTAATTATGACCCCACCAAGGACGAACTTTCCTCAACCAATTTTTATCTCCTTTTTCATCTCTACACATTTTAACTTTTGCGCCTGGAAAAATAAAAATTCTGGCCACTCTTTTATCTTCAGAAATCTCTCTAAGCACCTTGTGATGCGTTTGGGTCCAATTATCATTTACTTGAGCACCTCTTGATTTTGACATCGATATAGGCTCAACTGTTTCTCGTTCAGATATACTTAAAGATGTATCAATCTTTGGTTTTAACCAAATATCTACATCTAAACCTACTTGATGGGATTTATGTCCCGTTAGCATCGGACCTCCTCGAGGTTGCGAAATATCCCCTATATATAGCCCACCCCAACCATATGATTTAGCCTTTGTACTCCAGTTTTTTACTGATTCTATTAGATCAGGGTGGCCCCAATGGCGATTCCTTGACAACCTCATAGCTTGCCAAGAGTCCCCTGTTTCCGGCAATTGTATTAATCCAGCCGCACAGCCTTTTGCGTATGATCCAATAGGGTCCGCGGAACCGCCTGAACCTATTGTTTGTGCGCCAAAAAGGTTTTTAGCTAAATCAGCACTGAGAACGCTATTTCCAGAGAGGCTTAAAGCGAAAAAAGCATATAAAATAATTTTTAAAAACTTCATAAAGAAAAATCCTAACTGTCTTTTTTCACGAAAGTTAATAAAATAAACCCCACAACGAATAAAAAGACTATCGGAAGCATACCGACCCTTTGACTATGGGATATATATGTAACAATTGATATCATTAATGGGGCGAGAAATGCTGTTGCCTTTCCACAGAAAGCATAAAACCCAAAAGCCTCTGTAACTTTAGAACTTTCTGAATGAATCACAACCATAGTTCTGGATGCGGACTGAAGTACACCGCCTGCTCCTCCTATCAAAGCTCCACAAAAATAGAATAAAATATCAGAGAGCGTAAAGGAGCCATACAAATTTGTTTTAGAAACGTTAAAGCCATATATAGTTTCGGGTGTAATCATCATTATTGATAGTGTAGCGATTATTAGACATATAATAGCTACTTTAATTACGGCATTAGGTCCAAACCGACTATCCGCAATTCCACCTAGCCAAGAAAAAAGTGCGCCAAAAACCAAAGCCAAAATACCAAATAACCCTATGTCAGTAACCGACCATCCCAAGACTCCATATGCATATAATCCACCAAAGGAATAAATTGCATTTAAGGCATCTCGATAAAACATTGATGAAAGTAAAAAAGTGAATAGGGTTCGATTTATCTTTTGCTTTTTAAAAGTATCAATAATTTTTTTTAATGCTTCATAAATTGATATCGCAGTTTTTTTTATATTATTTGATCTAACAAATAAAAAAAATGGTATCATAAAAAATGCAAACCACAACGCACTTAAAGGTCCTATAGCTCTAGTTCCCTCTCTTAGTTCAGCGTTTAAGCCAAAAGCAGGGCTTTTTCCTAATACTGTTAGGCCCTGCTTATTCTCCGCAAAAAATAAAAGTGCCAAGGCTAGTGCTATCAGTCCACCAACATAGCCCATAGCCCAACCGTTTCCGGATATACGACCAATCTCCTCAGGTGTGCCTAACGTTGGAAGAAAAGAGTTTGTAAAAATAGTTGCTAACTCCATTCCTACAAGGCCAATTATAAAAAAGCTAAGCACCAAAACAATATTAAATGTTTCAGGAATAGCTAACCAAAGTCCACCAGCACCTAAGATATATAATACTGAAAAGAACGAAATATACCTTCTGTGCCCACCAGAAGAATCAGCCATAGTTCCTAGAATTGGGGCAAGACATGCAACAACTATACCCGAAATAGTTAATCCAAGGCCCCAAAGGCTTTGAGCTTCAGCTTTGGCGATATAATCCGTCACGCCGAGACTAATTTTCTTATCTATAACAATTTCAGAAAAATATGGCGCAAAAATAAATGTCAGTAATAGTGTTGCGTAAGGCTGGGTAGCCCAGTCAAACATTATCCAACCAAAAAGACGGTTATTGTGTTTTTTATAGCCCATATCCGTTTTTCTCAACAATTGATTATACTACTAACTTGGTGGCCATGGTCTAGATTTTTCACTATCTGCCCACTTTTTTATCCAAACTGGAAGGTTCGGGTTCGCTATTTTATTATCAAGAGCATGGATAACTTTTTCAGGACTAACTATACCCTGGCTACTTACTATAGCCACTCGAATTAAAACGTTTGTTGTTGGAGTTTCAGACCGTAGAATTGTTTGCGTTACGTATAAAAAGCGATTATCCCATCCTATTATACGCGAGTGCATTTTTAATTTATCAAATACTGATATCTTTCTTTGGTACCTAATAGACGAACCAGCTACAGTAAAACTCCAATTATTTTTTTTTAGTATACCGTGAAGACCTACACGCCTAACCAAAGGTACTCGACCAAGATCAAAAATTGTCAAAGTTCTTCCATTATTAAGTTCTAACCACACATCTAGATCCCACGGCCAACACAAATGATGTGAGACATACTCCTCAAATAGCGACTGACTATTAGGCTTACCGTATAGAACAAGTTCTTTAACTATTCGGAAAAATGGGTACATACTTACATCATATGTATAAAGTTATTTAGTATCTAGGCTTAATTCCTAAACTTAATAAGGAGCGTAGACTTGCACAGCTCTATTTGTAACAGTAAATCTAAATTAAAGTATTTTTGGGAGCATTAAAATATGACGTCAATATATCAAATAATTATGCTAATTATCGGAGCAGTTAGGATGCTAATAATTTTACACTTTATAATGAGTTGGCTGATTAGTTTCCAAATATTGAACCTTCGTCAAAGACTCGTGGCACAGATTTGGTTTGGACTTAATCAAATACTTGAACCTATCTATAATCCTATCAGAAGATTTCTTCCCAGAATGGGAACATTAGACTTAAGCCCATTAATAGCTCTTGTATGCCTCTACGCGATAGAAATTATCTTAAATAATAACATTGATTTTTTTATAAATTAAACCTTTCGGAGACGTGACATGACGCTTACTGTAACGACCCACCAGGCAGAAGAAGATTTAAGAAATGAATCGATTAAAATATTCGTGAATGGTGATGTTATTAAAAAATCAGATGCCAAAGTTAGTGTATTTGATAGTGGCTTCATGCTGGGAGATGGCGTTTGGGAAGGTCTAAGGCTCTATGATAGACAATGGGTTTTTTTTGATGAACATATGGAAAGACTTTTTTCAGCGGCTAAAGCAATTGATCTTAAAATAGACCATGATGCAGAAGGAATACTAAATGCGTTAGAAAAAACACGTTTAAGTAATAATATTGAAACTGATGCTCACGCCAGAATAATGATAACTAGAGGGGTTAAAATACGACCCTTCCAACATCCTTCACTGAGCCAATCTGGACCCACTTTTGTAATAATTATCGAACATTCTAAACCACAAATAGCTAGACCTATAAAACTAGCGACAGTTCCTCACATTCGTGGCTTGCCAATGTCGCAAGATCCAAAGTTAAATTCACATTCTAAGTTAAATTGCGTATTAGCCTGCATTGCAGCTGAAAAAGCAGGCGCCGATGAAGCTTTGATGTTAGATATAAATGGGTTTGTGAATACAACAAACGCCTGTAATTTTTTTATAGTGAGAAACGGAGAGGTTTGGACGTCTACAGGTGATTACTGCATGAATGGGATCACTCGAGGAAAGGTTATTGAGATTTGCAAGAACAATAATATAAAGGTATTTGAAAAGAATTTTAGTCTTGTAGACACCTACAGTGCAGATGAGGCGTTTCTAACAGGTACTTTTGGTGCGCAAACTGCCGTATCTTCAGTTGATGGAAGAACGATTGGTTCAGGCGAAATGGGCCCTATAACAAAAGAAATCAGAAAATTGTATACTTCATTGATAAATGAACAGCTAAAATGAAAATAGCTTCTTGGTCAGGACCTCGTAACTTGTCGACTGCGATGATGTATAGCTTTGCGTCTCGATCTGATACTGCTATTTTGGACGAGCCTTTTTACGCCGCATACCTACAAAAGACTAAGCTTGATCACCCTATGAGAGATCAAATCTTAGACTCTCAACCCAAAAGCTTTCAAGAAGTAATTAAAAGCTTTGATGAGCCTATCACTCAAAAAAAAGAACATCTATATATCAAACTAATTTGTAATCACATTTTGGACGGGGTTTCACTAAAATGGGCAAAGAGTTATAAAAATATTTTTCTAGTCAGACATCCAGCACGTGTGATTAGCAGCTATAATAAAAAGCGTGAAAATCCTACCCTCAATGACATCGGCTTCATTCAGCAGCTCCAGATATATGAAGAGTTGGGCGGCTTTATTATTGAAAGTAGTGATATTTTAAAGTACCCAGACAAAGCTTTAAAAAAGATTTGTAGTTACCTAGAACTGAAATTTGACCCCTCTATGCTGTCATGGCCTAAAGGAGGGCACGCAAATGAGGGGGTTTGGGGGAAGCACTGGTATAATACTGCTCACTTAAGTACTAATTTTGAGTCGTCCGAAGCCGCCATACAATCTCTACCTGAGCATTTAAGAAAGGTCTATGAGACTGCAATGCCTTTTTATGAACGACTAATCAGAAATAAAATTATAATTTAATAACTTTCATTATTTTCGATTATTTCTTGTCGCCAACAACCTAAGTCGCAAGGCATTAAGTTTTATAAAACCGGCCGCATCCTTTTGATCATAAGCACCAGCATCGTCCTCGAAGGTAACGTGATCTTCAGAATAGAGCGAGTACTCTGACCAACGACTGATTGTTCGGGCTACACCCTTATATATTTTTAATCTCACAGTACCCGAAACATATTCTTGGCTTTTATCAATCGCCGCCTGTAGCATTTCCCTTTCCGGGCTAAACCAAAAACCATTATAGATCAATTCAGCATATTGCGGCATCAATTGGTCTTTTAAGTGGGCCGCGCCTCGATCTAAGGTAATTTGTTCAATCCCTCGATGAGCTTCCAAAAGGATTGTTCCGCCTGGAGTTTCATAAACGCCACGGGATTTCATACCTATAAAACGGCCCTCAACTAAATCTAAACGACCGATGCCATGCCTACCCCCAATAATATTCAACTGCGCAAGTAAAGTGGCAGGTGACAATTTTTCCCCGTTTATAGAAACTGCATCTCCCTTAGAAAAACCAACTTCAACAAATTCAGGTTGATCGACAGCATCCTCTGGTGAAGACGTCCGCTGATATATATACTCTGGAGCCTCAACCGCAGGATCCTCCAAAACTTTGCCTTCGGAGGACGTATGTAGCAAGTTTGCATCCACTGAGAAGGGCGCGTCACCTCTCTTATCTTTTGCAATTGGTATCTGATGCTTTTCAGCAAACTCTATAAGTTTTGTTCGACTTGAGAGATTCCATTCTCGCCACGGAGCAATAACTTTAATTTCTGGGTCAAGTGCGTAGGCAGATAACTCAAATCGAACTTGATCATTTCCCTTTCCAGTTGCTCCATGCGCAATAGCATCAGCACCGACCTCTCTTGCAATTTCTATTAATCTTTTGGAGATGAGTGGTCTGGCTATCGAAGTTCCCAAAAGGTAAAGCCCCTCGTAAACTGCATTCGCTCTAAACATCGGAAATACAAAATCTCTTACAAACTCTTCTCTAATATCTTCGATATGAATATTTTTCGGTTTTATGCCTAAAAGCTCAGCTTTTTTACGAGCCGGTTCTAATTCTTCTCCTTGACCCAGATCAGCTGTAAATGTGACCACTTCACATCCATATTCAATTTGAAGCCATTTCAAAATAATCGAGGTATCCAACCCTCCAGAATAAGCAAGAACAACTTTTTTTGGTTTAGACATAGTCATACTCCATGACATTTAACGATAAGTTATTCGATATCTTTAGGTAGGCCCAAACGCAAGATAGCAGGAGAAAATTGTAGTATTAAAAAAATTTAATAATTATTTATATTCTGTTCTGCAACGATATTCTGTCTTGTAGTCTACGATAACTTTTTCCTGTACACGACTATTTGCTTGGCTATTTCCACCAATTATTGCTCCTAAGACAGTCATAGCTTTTTTACCCTTACCTTTACCAAATTGGTTACCGACTACCCCACCAACTGCAGCGCCTGCTACAACTTCCCCAGACGAGGTCGGTCTATCTAAAATACCATAAATTGGAACCTTAACATCTCCACAAACTTTTACTGGCTTTAATAAAACAGCAGGTCCAGTCACAGATTGGCACCCAGAGATTATAAGAAGACTAATTATTATAAAAATTTGTTTCATTGTGTTTTTCCTAATAGATAAATATGCATATTTTTATTCTTACAACCTAAAACAACTTTGAACAAATGATTTATCACCCTCACCTATCAAGTTTTTGATAACGTCTTTTGCAGACATAAAAAAAGCAAAATGTCCTGGTTCGGTCGGTTCACTTTTTTTGATAACAGGTTTTGCCAAAAAAATGTGACAGATTTTTTCTGCCCATAAAGAATATTCAGCCATATAGGTAAATCGTCTATATGTACCAAGCTTCTTGGGGTTAGAAATTATCCAACCAGTTTCCTCGGTAACTTCCCGATAAAGTGCCTGTAGGTATTGTTCGCCGATCTCCACTCCTCCGCCTGGAAGCTGTATTTCTTCTTGAGGCACACGTTGAACAGTTACAAGAAGTTTATTAACTCGCGGCAATACGACATATACACTTGGGCGCCTTATATAAGCTTTACCTACTAAAAAAGGTTCTCCAAAACGCCTTATCATAATAATTACTCACTAATATCTAAAACCTGTTTTAGACTATATTGCTGATTTCTTCCGAATTCTATATTCAATCCTAATAATACAAGGAAACTAAAAAGTGACAAAAAATATATCTGAAGAAAACATAGTTCTTCCTTTTCAATTAGAAAACTCTAATGTTCGAGGAAGGTTTGGTAGACTAGGGAGAGTTTTAGATAAGATCCTAGATCAGCACAATTATCCTAAACCTGTAGAAGCACTAATTACAGAAGCGTCTATTATTACTGCCCTAATAGGGCAAATGCTCAAATTAGACTGGAAACTATCTCTTCAAATTCGCGGGAATGGCCCGATCCGTCTAATTGCTACAGATTATTATGGGCCAACTAGGGATAAAGACTCTGCAAATATTCGTGCATACGCAAGCTTTGATAAAGAGAAGATAGTTCCCAATATTG
>MDSV01010000.1_pt1 | contig 17868 bp, 17 predicted proteins | sample 810851 | NCBI WGS metagenome assembly MDSV01 (sample SAMN05326640, study PRJNA326480) | marine metagenome | isolation source: seawater | place: Atlantic Ocean: North East | collected 2012 | reverse complement strand
GTTGGTTCTGGTTCTGGAGTTGGTTCTGGTTCTGGAGTTGGTTCTGGTTCTGGAGTTGGTTCTGGTTCTGGTTGTTGACTTGATTCTTGTCTTCCAATATCGGCCGCAGTTTGTGCATCAGGTTCTCTTCTCATAAAAAAATAGGCACCAGCTGCAACAACTGCTATTGCACCCAAAATATAAATGATTATATTTGACCATCCTGTTCCTTCTTCTTTTAATTCAGTATCCTCTTGAGTTTCTGTTAGCTCAGGTTCTTCGGGTTTAGCTTCTTGTTCTTGAGATTGTTCTTGATTAACTTCTTCTTTTGGCTCTGGTTGTGGTTCTGGAGTTGTTTCAGGTTCAGGTTCTGGTTCAGGTTCAGGTTCAGGTTCTGGAGTTGGCTCAGGTTCTGGTTCAGGCTCTGGCGCTGGTTCAGGCTTAATTTCTGGTGGAGGAGTTACAACTTCTTCAGTTTTTATAATTTCTGCTTCAGCTATTTCATCGTCTTTTGGTTTTGGAGAGATTACACCTGTCGCTACTAATATTGCACCTATACCAATAACGATAATAAAGTCCATAGAATCACTATATTTTATTAATAATTAAATACTATAAATTTATCTCTCTAATATGTACGATTTGGGGTGTTGTGGATATTTAGCTTTTTAATGCTAATAGATGGTGTTTAATGCTTTCTGATAAAGCTAATAAATCGTAACCACCCTCTAAAAAAGAAATTACTCTACCTTTAGAATGTATTTTAGCTAAATCTACAATCTGTTTTGTAATTTCATAAAAATCTTCTGACTCTAAATTAATATTTGCTAGAGGGTCTCTAGTATGAGCATCGAATCCTGCTGATATTAAAACTATCTCTGGTTTAAACTTATCAACTGGTCTTAAAATTTTTTGATCAAATATTTTTAAGAATTCTTTACTTTTCATTCCAGTCTTTAAAGGGGCATTAAAAATATTGCCTACACCTGTTTCTTCTTCTGAACCTGTGCCTGGAAATAAAGGAAATTCATGAGAAGAAGCATATAACACGGTTTCATCATTATAAAAAATCTCCTGTGTTCCATTTCCATGATGTACATCAAAATCAATAATCGCTATTTTATTTACTTTGTATTTATTTTGCAAATATTTAGCAGTAACAGCAATATTATTAACAAAACAAAAACCCATAGCTCTCGACGACTCTGCATGATGTCCAGGGGGACGGATAGCACAAAATGCTCTCTCATTTTTATTTATCAAATTATCTGCTGCTGCAATTCCAGCACCACAAGATCTTAAAATAGCTTTTTTACTATTAGGACAAAGCATAGTATCAGCATAAGGTTCTTTTTCTACACCTATTAATCCTGATTTAGGTATATTAGAAAAAACCTTTTCAATATGTTTTTTGGGATGAACTAAAGATATTATTTCAACATCAGCAATAGGTGCATCTATTAAATTAATCTCAAATTCTTTTATTTGTTTAATAGTCTTTAAAATACTTTCTAATCTTTCCTTTCTTTCAGGATGGTTTGACCCATTATCCTTAAGCAAACAATCATTGTGTTTATAAACTAACATTATAAAAATTTGTTTAAAGATAAACTTGCTAACTCAGAGGAAGATCCTTTAATTTTAAGAGTATTTAAAATGTTTTGAACTTTATTTACTTGCTCTTTAATTTTTTTTGGATCCTCTAAAAAATTACTTACATGTTTAAATATATTCTTAGAATTACAATTAGATTGAAGTAACTCAGGAATAATTTCTTCATTAGCTGCAAAGTTTACAATATTTGCATATTTAGTTTTAACAAGACTTTTAACTATTAAAAAGTTTATAAAGCCCATCTTATAAAGAATAATTGAAGGTATCTTTGCATTAGAAATTTCCAGAGAGACAGTTCCCGATTTAGCCACAGCAAAAACAGATTTTTGTAAAATATGAGATTTTATTTTATCGTCACTTACTATTTCGCAATTAGGTATACTGCTTTCGCTAATAAAAGACTGCATTAGCTGTGAATATTGTTTTGTTGAATGAAATACATAAGTCATATCCGTATATTTCGCATTCATTAATTTAATAAAGCCAAGTAAAATTGGCATTAGGATAGTAATCTCTGATTTACGACTTCCAGCAAATATTGAGATTAACGCTTTATTTTTACCTATGATTTGATTTATGTCAATTTTACTTCTTTCTTTATTTTGCAACAAAGGATGACCTACAAATTCACAACTTATGTTTTCCTTTTCAAAGTATTTTTTCTCAAAATTAAATAATAATAAAATATGATCTATAAAATTTTTAATTTTTTTTACTCTTCCTTCTCTCCATACCCAAACTTGTGGAGCTACATAGTGAACAGTTTTAATTTTAGGATTTATTTTTTTAACTTTTTCCGCAACTCTCAAAGTAAAATCAGGACTATCAACTGTAAATAATATATCAGGATTATAATCTATAATCGCTTTAACAGTTTCTTTAATCTTTTTATTTATTTTAAATAAATTTAAAATTACATTAGTAAAACCTAAATAAGTTATTTCTTTTAAGTTATAGATTGATTTGACTCCTAAAGATTGTAGATTTTCACCGCCTACAGATAAATATTCAATATTTTTGTTAATCTTTTTTAAGTCACTGATTACTTTTGAAGCTAATTTGTCTCCTGAAGCCTCTCCAGTTAAAATAAAAATTTTTTTCATTTATACATTCTCCAAAGCTCTCCGTTATCAGACAGCATATAAAGTTCTCCTGTTTCTTTTTGAATTTTGATATCTCTTATTCTGCCAATATTTCCTTGAAAAATAATTTTCTCATTTATCAAACCATTATCTTTAAATTTAATTTTTCGCAAAGACTGATCCTTAAGTGAAGCAATTAAAGCGTCGCCATTCCACTCTTTAAATGTTTCTCCTTTATAAATAGTGATTGCGCTAACAGCTATCGATGGTACCCAATATTTAATGGCTTTTGTAAATCCTGGTTTCCACTTAGGACCTATTTTAGTTCCAGAATAGTTAGTTCCACCCCAACCTAATATTTTCCATCCATAATTTTCTCCGAAATTTGCTGATCCAAACCAATCGCCTCCTTTTGCTCCATGATTTGTTAAATAAATCTTATTATCATAAGGTGAGAGAGCTATTCCTTGAGGGTTTCTAACCCCTATTTGAAAAATTTCAGGCAACCAATCCTTTTTGCCTTTAAATTTTGGATTATCTTTTGGAATAGATCCATCAAGATTAATTCTAATGATGCTACCCGGATGTTTTGTAAAATCTTGAGCAATCATTCCCTGCCCTCTTTCACCTGCAGTAATATATAGATGTTTATCTTTAATAACTAGTCTAGATCCGAAGTGATAACCAGAGTCAATTGGAGGCTCTGCTCTAAAAATATTTTTGAATTTTATTTTTTTTTTTATTAAATAATCCTTTAGCTACAGATGTGCTAGTTTCCCAATTACCTCTGTTTTCTGAATATGAAATATAAATTTCTTTATTATTATATAACACGTCGAGTAATCCTCCTTGCCCTAAATTAATAATCGAAAGATTGTGATTTATCTCGTTTATTTTTTTATTCTTGAGATTTAAAAAAAATAATTTACCCGTTTTTTCTGTAATGATTATATTTTCTTTATCTATAAATGATATGCTCCAAGGTTTGTTAAGAACATCAATTATCTTTTCAAATTTAATCTCCGAAGAGTGCAAATTAGAAAAATTAAATAAAAATAAAAAGATAAATAATTTTTTCATTTAATTTGTATAAACATTTTATTTTTATTAGCATAACTAATACATTTTTTTTGTTCTAAAAAAATATTTTGCTTGCTTTTTAAGACTATACCTTTGAGTCCCGATAGTTTACATTGAGTTAAGGTCTTAAGCCCTATAGTTGGCAGATCAATTCTTAAATCCTGTTTTTTTTTGGGAAATTTAACTAAAACACCTGTCTTTTTAAATTTTTTATTTTTACACTTCTCAAGCATTTTTTGGGTTCCTCTACTCCCTTCAATTGCAATTATTTTTTTATTTCTTACAACAACTCCTTGACTAGAATTATATTTTCCTAATTTGTTAAGTGTTATGACGGCTTTTTTGATATCAGCTCTATCGTCTTTATTCGGTTTTAATTTAGTATAATTACCCCTTTTTAAAGCTAATTCCGGATTAAAAAATAATGAACTTACAGTAGTAATTTTTTCTCTTTTAAAAATGTTGATTATTTTCTTCAAGATGGCAGCGTCTCCTAACTTGGCGCTTTTTATAATCCCTGGCATATAATAAATTCCTTTTAAATCAAGTCGTAGTTTTGAGAATTTTGGTTTTCTGACTTTTCCAGCGAATAAAACTTTTTTACACTTATTTTCTTTTAAGATTCTAATGATTTTTCCAAATTGCCCTAAAGATATTGAATAAGAATTTCTATCATTTTTAAAATTTTTGCTCTTAGTTAAATCGATAATTAAATATTTTTCTTTATACTTTACTTTTTTTAAGATTTGCTCTGGAAAATCTGTTTCTCCAAATATGAGACCAATCATAATTATCTTAACTCTGTGGTGAACAAATAGGTCTTTTCTTATCTTTTTCTATAAAAGCAATCACTTCATTCACTAGTTCATTGCCTTTGTGTTCACCATTAATCCTACTTAAGTTTTCATGTAAATTTTTTGAAGCAAATATTTCTTTATATGCTTTGTTTAGACCCATAATTTTTTGATTTTCATATTTTTTTCTTCTTAAACCTATTAAATTTAATCCTTCTAGATAATTTCTATTACCTATAGATAAACCAAATGGTATTACATCTTTCAATACACCTGTCATCCCACCTATCATGGCTAACCTTCCTATTCTTGTGAATTGTTGAACTGCAGAATTTCCTCCAATTACTACGGAGTCTTCTATTGTAACATGTCCTCCTAATGGGACATTATTTGCTATAATAACATTATTACCAATTTTACAATCATGAGCTATATGAGAAGAAATCATAAACAAGCAATTATTTCCAACAATTGTTTTTGATCCTCCTCTTTCTGTGCCTGGATTAATAGTGACATATTCACGAATTAAATTATTTTCCCCGATCTCTATACTATTTTTTTCACCTTTAAATTTTAAATCTTGTGGCTGTGTTCCTATACTTGCAAATGGGAAAATTCTAGTTCCTTTACCAACTACTGTGCTACCTTCTATGTGCACATTAGAAATTAATTCAACATTGTCATCAAGAAAAACATTTGGACCAATGTAACAAAAAGGTCCTATCTTAACATTTTGTGAAATTTTTGCTTTTGAATCTATTACACTTGATTTATGAATCATTTATTTCTATCTACTATTGTTGCTGACCATTCAGCGTCAGCCATCCTTTTGTCATTAACTTTTGCTGTACCTTTGTATTTCCAAACTCTTCCGTGAGATCTAAGCGCTTCTATTTCCAAATGTAACTCACATTCAGGAATAACTGGGCTCCTGAATCTTGCCTTCTCAACACTCATTAAATAAACTAATTTATTTGCATATTCTTTTGGATCTATACCATGAGCTGTTAAGGCAGCAGCTGCTTGTCCAAAAGCTTCAACTATTAATACTCCTGGCATTACTGGTTGTCCTGGAAAGTGTCCTTGAACATAAAAACCATTTTTTTTTACATACATAATCGCTGTTGCAGATTTTAATGGAACTATTTTGATTAATTTGTCTATTAATAACATTGGTTCTCTATGAGGTAATAAACTTTCTATTTTTTTTTTATCTATCTCAGTATTACTCATATTTATTTCTTCCAATTTTTTATAAAATCTTTAAATGGAACTGCTGGATATCCCATTACAATCTGATTGTCTTCAATATCTTTTATAACTCCACTGCCACCGCCTATCTTAACGTTATTACCTATATTAAGATGACCTGAAATACCCGCTTGACCACCTATTGAAACATTATTACCAATTGTAGAGCTGCCTGCAAAACCAACCTGCCCGGCTATCATACAGTTAGATCCGATTTTGACATTGTGTGCCATATGAACTTGATTATCCAAATATGTATTTTTCCCTATTTCTGTATCATCTACAGAGCCTCTATCTATCGTGCATCCTGAAGCAATCTCCACATTATCATCAATAATTACTCTACCAATATGAGGAAATTTAAAATTTTTATCTTTAAAAGGAATAAAACCAAAACCTTTCATGCCTATCTTGCAATCATCTTGTATCACTACATTATTTCCCAACATAGAATTTTTCAAAATTACATAAGAACCTATTACACAATTATTTCCAATCACTACGTCATGTTCAACTATTGTGTTGGGTCCGATAATAGTGTTTTTACCGATTTTTACATTTTTACCAATTAAAACATTATTACCAAATTTTACACTTTTGTATTTATTTTTAGATGGCGCTTTTAGTGATAAATCGGGATAATCAATATCTGCATCTGCGTACATTTTTTTAAGAATTTTTGCTAGTTCAAACAAAACATTTTTTACAATAATTTTTTCAACTTCTTTAGGTAGAAATTTTTCTAACTTCTTTGTTGTAATACAAAAAGAAGCTTTTGTGGTTGATGCATAAGATTTATATTTAATAGAGTCAAAAAAAGTTAAATCAAATTTTTTTGATTTTTTTAAAATTTTAATATTATTTATCTTGGTGTTTTTTTTTGCCTTAAAATTTGAAAAAAGATCATTTATAAGAAAAGATCTTTTTTTAAAAAACACTGTTGGCAACATTAAACGTTTAGTTTAATTTTATTGTTTTTAATTTACTATTAAGCATTTTAACAATATCTTGAGTAATATCTAAATTTTCATCAGCCAGTAAAATACTTTTTTTATCTAAAACTATTCTAATATTTTTTTCTTTCATATATTCCTGTATTATTGGATTTAAATTTTTAAGAAGTTCTGTTCTCGCTTTAGTTCTTTGTTCAGAGACTTGCGCCAAAAGTGAGTTCCTTTCTTTTTGAAGTGAGTCTATTTTATTTCTTAAGTCTGTAATTTTTTTCTTGTATTCCTCAGCTGAAATAACTTTTTTTTGTTGAATAATTTTTCTTTCTTCTTCTTGTATAGACTTTTCTTTTTTCTTAAGTGATTTTGCTCCATTGTCTAATTTATTTTTTAAATAGGTTTGAGCTTTTTTTCCAGCTTCACTTTGATTTAAAATATATTTAAAATCTATATAATACGGAGCACCTGCTGAAAGATTTGTTTGAAATATTAAAAGTAGAATAAAACTAAATGTTATCTTTTTATAAAATTGCATATTAGAAAGTTGTGCCTAAGTTGAAGTTGAAACTTTCGGTTTCATCATTTGAATGTTTTGTAATATTTGTTGATAAAATAAAAGTCATTGGTCCCAATGGTGACATCCAGCTAGCTGCAGCACCTGCTGAAGATCTTAATTTACTTGCATCGTCAATACTGTCATCATAATCAACTCCCCACACGTTCCCAAGATCGAGAAATAATCCTACGTCAGTTTTCGTTGCTTCTGGTAATAATTTTGGCAGGTTTGCTTCAAGATTAACTGCTAAAGCATAGTTTCCACCTACATGGTCATTTCCATCTTTTGGTCCTACTTTGCCTCTTTTAAATCCTCTTAATTTTTTTGACGATAAATTTTTTCTTTTACTTAATCTAACACTATCATCTCCAATTCCATGAACAGAGGTAAAAAATATCTTGCTTGCTCCAATAACATTTTCTGTGAGTGTTGAATATGCACTTGCAAACAAAGTATTTCCTATAAATGATTTATCTGCATAAAGTGGAAAGGTTTGATCAAATCCAATAATAGAACCGTCGGTTGGCATAAAAGCTCTATCGCGTCTATCATAACTAAAACCGTAGTATCCAGAAAGTTCAGCAAAATCTCCAGCTTGTTTTTTTAGTGAATCTGAAGCAGCATCTTGTGTTCTTAAATCATCATAACTTGCATTCAATCCTAATGTTGCAAATATATCTCTATATTGTTCAAATGATGTACCTATGCCGGCTGAAACAATTGTGTTTTCATAACCTTGATCAGGTTTGTCATTTCTAACACTTCCCAGTGAGTAGTTTAATGAGTTACCAAGAAAATCATAGTTTGGATCTAAATAATTTAATGTTCCTCTTAATGACTCTTCGCTAACATCAACATCGAATGAAATATTTTTTCCTTCTCCTAACCAATTATTTTCAGTTACCATAAAAGCAAAACTTCCTCCGTTAGTTCCAACCCCTGCTCCAGCACTAACTTCACCCGTAGGTTTTTCTTCAACGGTAATATCAATTATTTTCAAGTCTGGAGAAGAACCAGATGAAATCTTTGAGCTAACATCACCAAAAATATTTCTTGCTTTAATTTTTGATATTGATTTATCTAATTTTAAACTAGTAAATGGATCTCCTTCATCTAATAAAAGTTCTCCTCTTATAACGCTTTCTATTGTAACATTATTTCCAAGAATATTAATTCTTTCTACTAAAATCTTTTCACCTTCAGTAATATTAAATTTAACTATAATAGATTCCCCGTCTATAGTTTCTTCAACATTATGTTCAACAAATTGCAAATTATTTTTTTCAATCAGCTCGTCAATATCTTCTAATAATGATTTGATTTTAAAAGGAGAATAATAACTGCCTACAACTTTTTGAAATTTTTCATTCAAAGTATAAAAGATATTTTTATCAAAAACTGGGTCTACATCTGTTGTAATTTTTTTGATAATATATCTATTTCCTGCATCTATTGAATATGTTATCTCAACTTCATGACTTTCTGGTTTCAATTCAGCTGATTGAGAAGATATTTGCACATCGTAATAACCAAGAGATTTATAATAGTTTGTTAATAATCTTTTATCTAAATCAATCAAACTTTTACTAAATTTAGTGTTTCTAGATATAAACTTCCAAAACTTAAATTCCTCGCTTGCTATTATATCTCTTAATCTTTTTTCTCTTATTTGCTTATCTCCTGTAAATGAAATTTTTGAAATTCTAGTAGCTTTACCTTTATTAATTTCAAAGATTAAGTCTAAATTATTTTTATCTATTTCTCTAACTTTTGTCGTTACTTTAACAAAATTAAATCCAGCTGTAGCATAAATTTTTTTAATAATATTTACATCTTTTGCTAACCTATTTTTAATAAACGAGTCTTTTTGTTTTAAACTAATTAATTCTAAAATTCTCTCTTTATATTTATTGCTTTCTTCCCCGAGTATAACAAGATCATTTATTACTGGATATTCTGTTACTTGAACTACTAAAATATTGTTAGATAAATTAATTTTAACATCTTCAAAAAAGTTAGTAGAGTATAAATTCGTTAATATTTTATTTAAATCTTCTTCAGAATAATCTTTGTCTAATTTAATATCGCCATATATCCTAATTGTTTCACTGCTAACTCTTTTATTTCCAGAAACTTCAATTTTCTTAATGATATCTGCCTGTAAAAAACCTTGGTAGAAATATGATAAAAATAAAATAATGAGTAATTTATACATTTTTTTTAGATAATATTTTTTTATAAATAACTTTCCTTGACCATTGATCTATCTGCAATATTTGACTTATACTTTTAGGCTCTTTTATAGCATATTTAGTATAATTTCTATCATTCAGAACCTTCATTATATACTTATAAAAGGAAGTAAAAGGTATTTTTCTATGAATATATCGATCAACTAATATTTCATTTACCGCATTTATTATAATCGGAGAAGAATAGTGCTCATTCAGCCTTGATTTAAGATTTATAATTGGAAATCTTTTTTTATCTACTTTTAAAAAATTTAACCTTTGAAAAAAAGTTGATTTTTTAGAGTCCAATTTAGGTTTCAATAGATCATCTATATTTACGTTATCATCAAAAATTGCATTAGCTAAAGGGATTAACATTGAAGTTTCATGATAAATAAATTTATACAAACCATTTTTAAATTCAATTATTGCATGAACTAAAGACTCTGGATGTATAACAATTTCAAATTTATCAATATCTATTTCAAATAGTTTATGTGCTTCGATAACTTCTAGAATTTTGTTCATTAAAGAAGCGGAGTCTATTGAAATTTTTTTTCCCATTTTCCATTTTGGATGTTTAATAGCTTCATGAGGTTTAACATTTTTTAATTTAGAAATATTAAGATTTAAAAAAGGTCCTCCAGAAGCAGTAAGATAAATTTTTTTAACATTATTAATTTTTTGATTTTCTAAAAGTTTCATTATTGAAAAATGTTCAGAATCTACCGGAATGATTTTCGTTTTATTTTTTAATGCAATTTTTTTAATTAAATTCCAACCACAAATAACGGACTCTTTATTTGCAATTAAAATTTTCTTGCTTTTTTTAACCAATTCAACTGTTGGTTTTAATCCAGCAATTCCAGGTATTGCTGCAATAGTGATATCCGATTTTTTGAAATAATTTTTTTTAATATCAATATTTTGAATTATTTTAACTTTATTGTTTTTAAATTTTTTTTTAATTTTTTCAAAAATTTTAGGGTCATGCACAATAAATACTTCAGGTTTAAATTCCTTAATTTGTTTACAAATTAGCCTATAATTTTTATTTGCTGCTAAGATATTAACTTTAAATAACTTATTTTTTTTACTAAATATTTTTAAAGAAGTAATCCCAATAGACCCTGTAGATCCTAAAATAGAAACATTTTTTTTCATACTAATAAAATATTAAGCAAGTTAAAAATCCAATTGGAATACCTACTAACATACCATCAATTCTATCTAATATACCCCCATGACCAGGTAAAAAATTACCACTGTCTTTCAAGAAGGATTTTCTTTTTAAAAAAGAAAAAAATAAATCTCCTATTTGACAACTAATTGAAATTATACACCCAATTATTATAAAATTTAAATCTACATTATTAGTTAAAAAATAAATTAAAAGAACTATAGATAAAGATGAAAATATTAAAGAACCTAATGCACCCGAAATAGTTTTATTAGGACTAATTTTTGTTAATTTAGCACCTTTAAAAACTTTTCCAAATACAAGTCCTCCAATGTCTGAGGCTACACAAGTTAATAAAATTAAAAAAATTAAAATTTTTAGATGTAAGAAAGATGAAAGAGTAAGAAAATATGTACAAAAAGAAAAAATATAACATGTAAAAATAATATTTAAAAAAAGTTGTGTTATTTTATTTTTTTTAAAGATTATTGAAATGATCCTAGAAAACTCAATTAAAGAAAATATGCCAACTAACATCAACAAAAATCCCATTACGTAAATATTCAAAAACATTAAAAATAATAAAAAGATTAAAATAATGGAAGTATAAATTCTTTTTTTTATATTTTTTGACATATTAAATTGAACCAAAGTTTCTTTTTACTTTTTTAAAATTGTTTAACACTTTTTTTAAATCTTTCTCATTAAAATCAGGCCATAATTTATCTAAAAAATAAATTTCTGCGTAAGCAAGTTGCCATAACATAAAATTGCTTAATCTTTTTCGTCCACCAGTCCTTACCAATATATCTGGATCCGGCATATTATTAGTATAAAGATATTTACTTAATATGTTTACGCTAATTTTTTTTTTCATTTTTTGATTTCTGTATAGCATTTACAATTTCAATCTTAGATCCATAATTAATGGCTAAATTGACTATGATCTTTTTATTTTTTTTGGTAAGTTTAATTACTTCTTGTAATTTTGATTTTATTCTTAAAGGTAATCTATTTATTTGACCAATGATATTTATTTTAATTCCATTCGAAACAACAGTTTCCAATTCCCTTTTAAAGTAATTGACTATTAGCTCAAATAAAAAATTAATTTCAGATTTAGGTCTTTTCCAATTTTCTGTTGAAAAAACATAAAATGTTAACACAGGAATTTTAAGTTTAATTGAGCTTTCAACAATCTTTTTTACAGTTTTAACACCATTTAAATGCCCAAAGTTTCTTCCTTTGTTTCTTTTTTTTCCCCACCTTCCATTACCATCCATAATGAAGGCAACGTGGTTGAGTTTGTTCATACTTGTAATATCTCTTTTTCTTTTTCAGCTAAAATTTTATCTATATTTTCAATATTATTATCTGTTAATTTTTGAATATTTTTTTCAAAGTTTTTATTTTCATCTTCTGAGATGGCTTTATCTTTTAGTTTTTTTTTAAGTTCTTCATTAGCTTCCCTTCTTACATTTCTAATTGATACTTTTCCTTTTTCTCCCATTCCTTTTAAAATTTTTATCAAATCTTTTCTTCTTTCCTCTGTTAAATCAGGAATTCTCAATCTAATTATTTGACCATCTATTTGTGGATTAATACCAAGTTCTGATTTCTGTATTGCTGAATCTATTAAGTTTATATTAGCTTTATCCCAAACTTGAATTGATATAAGTCTAGCTTCTGGAACGCTAATTGTTCCAAGTTGGTCTATCGGCATTAACTGTCCATAAACGTCAATTTTTATAATATCCAACATGCTAGAATTAGCTCTACCAGTTCGAAGCGTTGACAAATCTTTTTTAAAAGATTGAATGCTCTTATCCATTTTTAAAGAATAATTGTTCTCGTTAAATTCTGAGCTCATTTTTATATACCTTCGCCAACTTTATATCTAATAAAATTCAATACTTTTATTTCTTTTTCAATTTTACTCTCTTTAAGTATATCAGATACTTTCTTTTTAGGATCCATTATCCAGATTTGATTTAAAAGTGTGTTATCGTTGATAAATTTAGCAATTTTACCTTTTGAGATTTTTTCTGCCATATCAGAAGGTTTGCCAGAATTAATAATTTCTGCTTTTATTATTTCTAATTCTTTTTCAATTATTTCTTTATTTATTCCATCTTTTTCAATTGCTAATGGATTAGAGGCAGCAATATGCATAGCAATTTTATTTCCAATATCTTCATTTTTACCTTTCACTATTCCGTCCAATTGAACAATAGAAATGATTTTACCTATATTCTTTTCTACAGCAGAATGAACATAAAAAAAATTTAAACCATTTTTATTATCAAAAAAATTAGATCTTCGGATAGTTATTTTTTCTCCGATCTTTGCTATTAAATTAACTAAGTTGTCTTTAACTGATGTTCCGTTACTCATTTTAAAATCGTTAAGCTTATCTAAATTTCCCAAAGTTGAAAAATTAATCTCAGAAAGTTCTTTGCAAAAAGAAATAAAGTCTTTGTTTTTAGCCACAAAGTCTGTTTCACTATTTATTTCTATAATTGATACCCTGTTTTCCTTTTCTGTTACTAAAGCCAAACCTTCTGAGGCTGTTCTGCTCATTTTTTTTGAGGCTTTAGCAATTCCTTTTTTTCTTAAAAATTCTATTGATTTTTCTATATCTCCTTTTGTTTCATCTAAAGCCGACTTACAATCTTTAAATCCTACACCTGTAAGTTCTCTAAGTTTTTTGATATTATCTAATAAGTCTTTATTTGACATTCAGCAAAGGAATAAGTTTAAAATTTTTTTTCTGACTTTTTTTCTGACTTTTTTTCTGACTTTTTTTCTTCTTTTGGTTCTGGGTCTTTTATAAATTTTTTTGCGTCTTTAATTGTATCCTTTAGTAATTCACAATAAAGATTTATTGATCTTCTTGCATCATCATTGCCAGGTATTGGAAAATTAATACCTGTAGGGTCAGAATTAGTGTCTAATACTGCTATGATTGGTATTCCAAGTTTTTTTGCTTCTGCAACTGCTAACGACTCTATATTTGTGTCAATGATAAAAATTAAATCAGGTATTTTCTTCATTTCTGAAATTCCACCTAAAGATCTTTGAAGTTTTTCTTTCTCTTTACTAAATTTTAAAATTTCTTTCTTAGTAAAACCTATATTCTCTTTTGACAATTGTTCATCTAATTTTTTTAATCTCTTGATCGAATTTTGTATGGTGTTCCAATTTGTAAGCATTCCACCTAGCCATCTGTAATTTACAAAAAATTGTTCCGTTTCCTTGGCTAATTCGCTTACTTGTTCTGATGCTTGTTTTTTTGTTGAAACAATAAGTATTTTACCACCACTAGATATTGTTTTGTGGACTTGTCCTAAAGCATTTTTTAAAAATTCTACAGTTTGAGTTAAATCTATAATGTGAATAGAGTTTTTTTCTCCAAAAATGAATTCTTTCATTTTTGGATTCCATCTCAAGGTTTTGTGACCAAGATGTACACCTGCTTCTAATAGTTGTTTTATATCTACTTTAGGTACGTTCATAATATTTTCCGGTTAATCCACCACAGTTACTCCAATTTAATGGACCGGGAGGGCAAAGCCCTTAAAACTGTGTGCGAAATTAGTTATTGATATATACAACCAAGCTAAAAAATCAACCTTCTAAACTGTTATTTTTTTAACATATTCTTTGCTTTTTATGGCTTTTAAGTGAGTAAAATCAAATTTTCTTGAATTTTGAAGGCTGTAATAAATCTTCTTGTTTTTATTATGAATTATTAAATTTATTTCGGTTTCACCTTTACTCTTAAAAAACTTTTTCAATTCATTAATGTCATAATTTTCATTAAGTTCAATTGTTACTTTTGAAAACGGTTTATTAATTATATCATCTAAACTTAATATTTTCCTCACATTTACTCTCATTTGAGATGTTTCTTTTAATGATTTATCTTTTTTTAAAGTCAAAACAAATGACTCGGACTCTTTGATCTTATCTCTATTTTGTACTAAAATTTCAGCAAATAAAAATAATTCAAATTCACCTTTATTATCACTGAATTTTATTATAGCGAAAGGTGTGCCTTTAGCACTTTTCCTTTCTTGTATGGACATTATTGTGCCTGCAACCAAAGCCTCGTTGTCACTATTTATTAAAAAATCTTTATAAGATGTAATTTTTAATTGATTAAAAATTTCATTATACTCATTTAGAGGATGATCAGAAATATAAAAACCTAAAGACTTAAACTCTTCTGATAAAAGTTCTTTTTTAGTCCATGGATTTGATTGAACATAATCAAAACTATTTTTAAGATCGTTCTTATCATCAAATAAATTTGTTTGGTTATTCGATCTATCTTCATTAATATTTTTTATTTTTTGAATTATTTTTGGTATAGAATTTAAAATTTTATTTCTATCAGTGTCAAATTCATCAAATGCCCCCGACTTTACTAGACCTTCTAATTGAAGTTTATTCACATCTTTGGCATCCACTCTGTTAATAAAATCAACTATAGATTTAAATTTTCCATTTTTTTCTCTATCTTTTATTATATTTGATATTGCTTCTAAGCCAACATTTTTTATTGCTCCCAACCCATAATAAATCTTATTTTTCTCTGTTTTAAATTCTGCAGAAGAATCATTAATGGAAGGTTTAATTATTTCTATTTTTAATCTTTTTAATTCTTCAACAAATTCTCTTAATTTTGACGTATTTGTTAACTCGGTCGACATTGTAGCAGCTATAAAGTCTTCTTTGTAATAGGTTTTCAAAAATGCTGTTTGATATGCTATGAGGGCATAAGCGGCTGCGTGACTTTTATTAAATCCATATTGAGCAAAGGGTTCAATTTTAGTAAAAACAAAATTTGCTACATCTTTTCCTATACCATTTTTAATTGCTCCATTAATAAATCTTTCTTTTTGTTTATCTAATTCTGCCTTTTTCTTTTTTCCCATAGCTCTTCTTAAAATATCGGCTTCACCTGCTGTAAAACCTGCTAAAATTTGAGCAATTTGCATAACCTGTTCTTGGTAGATAATAATTCCATACGTTGGTTTTAATATATTTTCTAAAGTCGAATGAATATAGTCGGGTTTCTTAATTCCATTTTTACAATCATTATAAATTGGAATATTGCTCATTGGACCTGGTCTATAGAGAGCTACTAAGGCAATAATGTCATCAAATCTATTTGGCTTCATTTGCTTGATGGCTTCTCTCATTCCAGTGCTCTCTAACTGAAATAACCCAGTAGTTTCTCCTGTTGACAAAAGACTATAAACCTTCTCATCTTTAAGATTAATTTTGGTTATATCTAAATCTATTTTTTGTAATTTAAGTCTTTTTAATGTTTTATTAATCACTGTTAAGGTTTTTAAACCAAGTAAATCAAACTTAACTAATCCTGCATTTTCTGATGAGTACATGTCATACTGAGTGGAAGGCAAAATTAAGTTTGAACTTTGATCAACATAAAGAGGGAATTGTTCAGCTAACTTATTACCAGCTATTACCACACCGGCAGCATGAGTTGCCATATTTCTATTTAGACCCTCCAATTTTAAAGAAAGATTGATGAGTTTTTCTACTTTATTATTATTTTTAATTTCATCTTTAAATCTAGGCTCCCTGTCAATAGACTCTTGGAGAGTCAATGGTCTTGAAGGATCAAAGGGTATCATTTTACAAATTCTATCTACATGACCATAAGATAATCCTAATACTCTACCCACGTCTCGTAATGCCATTCTCGCTTTAAATTTTCCAAAAGTTATGATATGTGCCACTCCGTCTTTGTATTTTGACTTCAAATAATCAAAAACTTTATCTCTTTGTTCCTCACAAAAGTCTATATCAAAGTCTGGCATTGATACTCTGTCTGGATTTAAAAATCTTTCAAAAATTAAATCAAATTCTATTGGGTCGAGATCAGTAATATCTAAACAATAGGCAACTAAAGATCCGGCTCCAGATCCTCTTCCAGGTCCAACTGGTATAAAGTTTTTTTTTGCCCATTTAATATAATCAGAAACGATTAAGAAATAGCTTGAATAGTCCATTGAATTGATAATTTCAATTTCATGTAATAATCTGTCTTCATAAAGTTTTTTAATTTCTTCAGAGGACTTTTCTTTATTTTTTTTCAAAATGAAATTATTAAGTCTATCTTTTAAACCTTGTTTAGCTTGATTCATAAGTTCTTTTTCTGGGGAAATATCTTTATCATTTGATATTGATGGCAGTATAGGTTTTGATTTCTTAGGTTTAAAATTAAATCTTAAGGGAAAATTATAATTATTTTCTAATGCTTCAGGAATATCTTTGTATAAATTTTGTATTTCTTCATTTTTTTTTAAGTAATGTTGATCACTATAACGAAATCTATTTTTATCATCTATGAATTGCTTTTCACCAATGCATAATAAAGCGTCATGAGCTTCAGCCATACTACGGTCTAAGTAGTAAACTTCTTGACTTGCTATAATTGGTAGATCATACGAGGATGAAATTTTAAGTAAATAATTTTCATAGTTTGACTCTAAATTTTCTCCATGTCTTTGAATTTCAACATACATACGATCTTTAAAAGACAATTTAAATTTTTCAATAATTTTTTCAAATTGTTTTATTTTATTTGCATAAAATAATTTTCCAAAGAAATCATTATAATTACCAGTCAGTAATATTAAATCTTCATTATTTAAGATTAGATCATTAACATCACAATGAGGATCGTGGTTCATTTTATTATTTAAATAACTTTTAGAAGATAACTTGGTTAAATTTTTATAGCCTTGCTCAGAAGTTGCATATAATGTAATTTTTCCAATTAAATTTTCATTTAAGAGATTTATTTGAGTTCCTATAATTGGCTGAGTTCCAGCTTTACTAATTTTTTCTGCAAATTCCAAAGCTCCACACAAATTATAGCTATCTGCAAGACCTATTGCTTTAATCTTATTTAATTTACAATAATCAGCTAATTCATCAATTTTTATTGCACCTTCGCAAATTGAATATTGGGTATGTGCTTTAATGTTGTTAAATTCTTTATTTTTAACGAGCATTAGCTCGTTTTATATTACCTTTAGAAATACTCAACTTATAATCTGCCTTGTTAGCAAGTTCTCTATTATGAGTTGCAAAAATTATAGCTTTGTTTAACTTTT
>MDSV01081723.1_pt1 | contig 17870 bp, 19 predicted proteins | sample 810851 | NCBI WGS metagenome assembly MDSV01 (sample SAMN05326640, study PRJNA326480) | marine metagenome | isolation source: seawater | place: Atlantic Ocean: North East | collected 2012 | reverse complement strand
CATTTTCTTGTATTTCTTTATTACTCAAAGATGTAACAGATGTACCTACTGTACTATATGACTGGTCTATTTTACTTGGTGCTATGACTATTATGGGTATATCATCAGCAAAACTAATTTTAATAGATAAAAACAAACAAACTAAAATAAGACTTATTCTTAAAATCATAAGGCATTTCCTTCTATAATATTGGTAATTAAATTTACCAATCGTTAATTTAATGCCTCTGTTAATTTTTCATTGTAGAATTAGACTTTTCCTGGCCATCATCCAACAGTGGACTTTACCGGGTGGTACTCCGACTTTACGGTTCCAGGAAGAGCCAATGAATTGCACACTGATTCCCCACCAAGCTTCGGTATTTAAAACATACCAAAAAATTATTATTTTTCAATATAAAACTAATTAGCGATAGCATACCTAACAAAGCTATCACCAATTTTTTGAGGATAAATGTCGATCAACGTATCTTCTCCCTCATTTCTAACTTTTCTAAATTGACTCTCAAGATTTGAAACTCTAGTCATAATTTTAGACAATGCATTTATATCAGTTCCATATCTTTTAAATAAATCGACTCTATTTTTTAATTGTTCCTCAGTATATTCAAATATATATTTTTTAGGATTTGCTAATTTATAAAAAGATAGCTCTTTTGAATAACCATCATGTATCCATTTTAAAACATCATATTGAAATTCTTCTTGGGAGGTACTTGTATTGGCCTCTACATCCAACATACCTTTTAATTTTTGGTTACAAAATACATTCAAGTTTCTAATTTCACTCACAAAGTTCTTTTTCTCTGATCTTTTTGTTAAAATGTCCTGTATCTGATTAGAAATAAAATCTATCCAATTTTTTTTAGCAGATATAACACTTCTAGACTTATATTTATAAATAAGATTTCCACCAACTTTTCCCTCTTTTAAAAGTTTGTAATTTTCATCTTTTTTGTAATGATTTACCAACTCTTCCTCTGACTCCCATAATTCCGATCTTGTCTCTTCAGTGAAATCTGAGAATAATTCTCTTATCAGTAAATCTGATTTTTCAATATTATCTAATAAATATTTTAATAAATATCCTGGTCTAATCCCATTTTGATTAGCATACATAAAAAATTCATCAAAAGGTTTTCCGTTAAATAAGGATTCCACCATTAATGCTAGGGAACGTATATACAAATAATCATCAAAAGATAAATCTTTTGTTCCAACTCCAACTTCTTCATAATCAAATATTCTCTCATTACCATACTCACCAAAGTTTAAAGGAACTATTCTAAACTTTGTTATATATTCAAATTGTTTTCTATAAGATGGTAATTTAAACTCAGTTCCTTGAAGCATCATTAGTGTATAAATAGTAACTGTGGATGCACCTGCTTCTAGGGCTGTATTTAATCCATTAATAAATGTATCTTTGGACTCTCCTGGAAGTGGAACAATTAATTCTGCTTTTGTAGATCTACCTTGATCTCGTAGGTGCTGATTCACCTCTATAATGTGAGAATTTTTAATATTTTCACGTTTAATATTTTTTAAAACAACTGGATCCATTGATTGCATTGACATATTAACTGAAAACATATTTCCAAGAATACTTGTGATTTCCATTACTCTTTTTTTACTATTTTTTCCCGTTGTAGCCATGATTTGTAAAGGCCAACTATATTTATTTTTTGAGTCTAATAAGTATTCACAAGTAAGTTTGTCAGTAGGGTACATTCCAAAATTAACGTCAGCTAAATGAAGATTCGTGATGCCAAGTGGATGACATCTTTTTCCAATATATTCTATTTCATCTTTTACTCTATCAGCTGAAAACTTTTTAAGTTTATGAAAATAATCATTTCCAGTATGGCAAAACGAACAAGTAAAAGGACATCCCCTATTTGTTTCTATAAATGGTGTTAGCATGCCATCAAAAAATTTATCAAGCATACCATTTAAATATGGAGATGGAATTTCATCTAAATCATTAATTCTCTCTAAATAATTACCTGATGTAAATTTTTTTGATTTGGGATGAATAAATACACATCCATCAATAGAATTATCAAACATTTTAGATTTATCACCATTAACATCGATTAATTTTTTAATTATATTTAAAAAAGACTTTTCACCCTCAAGCAAAGTATAAATATCTACATATTTTTTTTGTTTTAAAAAAAATTCTTGTTGAGTTTTATCATGAGGGAAATTTGTTCCACCTTGTACTGTTATACAGTTTGGATTAACTTCCAAAGCAATTTTTGAGACAAAATCAGATAGATTACTATTCCAAGAGTAATTGCTTAAAGCAACAACATCTGGTTTTTCTTTTTTAATTTTTTCAATTGCATCTTTTGGATATTTAAATAGTTCGACTTCAACTTCATTCTTTAGATGTTTTAAAAGATAAGAACCTATAAAACCAATATTAATTGGAATGGTATCTGAAACTAGAATTATTGTGTCGTACGTTAAATCACATAAAAAAATTTTTTTTTTCATTATTATTTATTGAGTCTTTATAATATCGTTAATGAAGTAGTTATATTTTGACTTTTTTCCCAAGTAAACTAAAAATTTACTTGCTGGAACTCCTTTTAATGGTCTTTTGCATACTAAATTATTATGCGTAAAAATATCACCCTTCATTATTTTTGTTTTTGCAAAAATGGATCTTCTAGAAAAAAATATATTTTTATTTTCGCTTCTACTAACTTTTTTATCTTCAGATCCGAGCATAATCTCAGTTTTTCTTATTAAATCTATCATACTCTTAAATTCTTTAAAATTTAAACTTGCCTTGTGATCTGGTCCACTAAGTTTTCTATCTAGTGTGACATGTTTTTCAATTACTTTTGCGCCTAAAGCTACAGCAAGAGCAGGAGCCTCAATACTTATAGAGTGATCAGAATAACCAACATTACATTTAAATTTTTTCTTTAAAAATTTTATTGATCGTAGGTTTATATCAGAAATTTTTGTTGGATAATCAGTGTTACAAGCAAGAAGAGTAATATTTTTTAAGACATTTTTTTTCTTAATCAAAACATTTAATGCATTCCTAATATCATTAAGATTTGACATACCAGTAGAAAGAATAATTTTTTTTTTCATTTCTGAATATTTGCTTAAAAGTTGAAAATTTGTAATTTCACCTGAAGGTATTTTGAAATATTTTAAATTTAATTTTTTAATGAAATTTAAACTATCTAAATCAAAGGCTGAGGATAAAAAATCTATTTTATGTAATTTTGAGAACCTATATAATTCTTTTTGCTGATCAAAACTAAGCTCATATTTTTTTAATAGATCGTATTGTTTTAAAATTCTGTTTTTAATATTAATTTTTTGATATTTTGCAATTTGTGCAGTTTTAATAACAACCTCACTAGTAACATAAGATTGTATTTTTACAGCATTTGCTCCAGCTTTTTTTGATTTTAAAATCATCTCTTTTGCTCTGCTTAGACTTCCATTGTGATTAACACCTATTTCAGCAATGATATAAGTATTATTTTTTTTTAATTTCATTATCTTTTGTATTTTTTTTTATTATTAAGCCCGATCCAATAATGCAATTTTTACCAATGCTAACTCCATTATCTATAACTGTGCCACTTCCAATAAAAGTATTATCTCCAATTTTAGAATTTCCATTAACTGTAACTGAAGTCGATATATGGCAGTTTGAACCAATAACAACGTCATGCTCAATCAAAGCTCTATTGTTTATTATTGTATTATCACCAATTTGAGCATCATAATTTACGATACAATGATTCATTATAATTGTCCCTACCCCAATTTTTGAGTTTTTAGATACAATTGAGTTATTTGAAATAATTGTAGGCAATATATATTTTAAATTTTTTAAATTTTTTAAAATTTTAAGCCTCAACTTATAATTCTTGATAAATCCAATTGCTAAATGGGCGTATTTATATTTTTTTCTAATACTTGGTAGATCTTTATCTTTACCCAAATAATTAAATTTTTTGTTTGATTTTTCAGCTATACAACCAACTATTTTAAATTTTTTGATTTTGTTTATTACTTCAAAACAAGATTTTGCATGTCCTCCAGCTCCAATCAAAACTAACTTAATCATTTTTTTAATGCAGATAATACTTTATTTATATTTGATACAGATAAGTTTGTACTTGAAGGAATGCATAGAGCGGTATTTTTTAAATAATTAGCAAAAGAAATCTTATAAGTTTCATATTTTCTGTAAGGTTTTTGTAGATGATTAGGTAACCACATAGCTCTAGCCTGTATTCTCTTTTTTTTCATTCTTTCTATTAAGCTTTTTAATTTACCATTTTTAACAATAACTACATTCATCCAATGATTATTATCTGCATAAAGTGGTGGTTCAACTAATCGAAAATTTAAATCATCAATAAGTTTTTTTTTATATGAATTGTAAATTGATTTTTTTATTTTTAAAAAATTATTTAAATTACTTAATTGTGATATGCATAGAGCTGCATTTATACTCGATAGTCTAAAATTATAACCTATTTTTTTATGTATATAAAAATCACTATTATCAATAGCCTGACTACTTAAATATTTTGCCTTTTTTGCAATTTTGGAATTATTAGTTACTAAAACGCCTCCATTTCCACCAGTAATAATTTTATTTCCGTTAAATGAGTAAATTCCAATATCACCGACCGTACCTGTCATATGGTTCTTAAATTTACCTAGTTTATACTTTGTGCCTAAACTTTCTGAAGCATCTTCAATTATTTTGATGTTTTGCCTTTTACATATTTTTTTTATTTCATCTAAAAAAACAGCATTACCCCATACATGAACTATAATTATAGCCAAAATTTTTTTTCCCGTTTTTTTATTAATAGTATATCCATTTTTAAATTTCGTTTTTTTATCTAAAAACTCCAATGTTTTATTAAGGTCAATGTTAAAATATTTATCAACATCCATAAATATAGGTGATCCTGAGTTGTAAATAATAGCATTAATTGGTGCAACAAATGTTACAGTCGGTACTATAATCTCAGTTCTGTTGTTTGTTCCAATTAGCTTAAGCGCTATCTGAAGTGCTGAGGTAGCATTTACAAAAGCAACAGCATTTTTAACTGAAGAATATTTACATATTTTTTTTTCAAACGAATTTACAATTGGACCTGATGATGATACCCAATTGTCATTTAAAGTTTTAACAACAGATTTAATATCCTTTTTGCTTATATTTGGCTCATTTAAACTGATCATATATTATAATTTTTAAATTTAAATTTTCCTTTATTTGACTCAATCCATTCTATTGTTTTTTTTAGCCCTCTATCAATATTTGTTTTTGACTTCCATTTGGTATATTTTTTAATTTTTTTATTATCACAAACCAACCTATCTACTTCACTTAACTTTGGACGTATCTTTTTTTCATTTATTTTGATTTTAATATTTGATTTCATTATTTTTTTTATTTTTTTTACTAATTGCTCAACGGATATCTCAGTTTTTGACCCAATGTTCACTTCGTGCCCAAGTAACTTTTTAGATTTTGCTAATTCAATTAAACCCTCACAAATATCATCAACATATGTAAGATCTCTAGTTGGAGAGAGGTTCCCTAAATCAAGAAATTTATTACCTCCAATAATTTGACTTATTACAGTTGGAATAATTGCTCTAGCAGATTGTCTTGGTCCATATGTATTAAAAGGTCTTGCAATTTTAATTGGTAAATTAAAGCTTTTATAATAACTTAATGCCAATTGATCGGCTGAAATTTTAGTTGCTGCATATGGTGATTGACCAACTTTTGGGTGATTTTCATCAATAGGGACATACTGCGCGGTTCCATAAGTTTCGCTGGTTGAAGTAATAATAACTTGATCTATTTTTTTTTTTCTAGCTACTTCAAGAATATTGTAAGTCCCTTCTATGTTTGTTTTTATATATCCTAAGGGTGAAACATATGAATACGGAATACCAATTAGTGCCGCTAAGTGAAAAATTGTATCACATCCTAAGGCAGCATCGAGTACAGAGTCCATATCTCTTATATCACCAAGTTTTATGTTTATTTTGGATAAAAAATTACTATTCTCTAAATTTCCATAATGATTGTCTCTATTATACTTATCTAAAACTACCACTTGATAGTTTTTTGATGCTAAATTTTCCGCAAGATGGGATCCAATAAATCCACATCCACCTGTTATAAGTATTTTTTTCATATCATTTTTTAAAAAACTCTTTTATTTTTCTAATCACAAATTGTTGCTTTTTTTTGTCTAAATCAGGATATATTGGCAATGATATCATTTGGTTACAATACTTTTCAGTATTTTTAAGTTTTGATTGATCTAGTTTTAAATTTTTATGTCTATATATAGGTTTTTTCCAATTAACAAGAACCTCGATTTTATGTTTGGTTAAATAATTCATGAGTTTTTTTTGTTTAGTTGTTTTGATTACAAAAGAATTAAATGTGTCAAAATGATTATAATCCTCATTGAAAAAGGGACAAGATACCTCAATACCTTTTAAATTTTTTATATAATAATTTGCTATTGATCTTCTCTTATAAATATCTTTGTTAAAATTTTTAAATTTAATGTTTATTAATGCTGCCTGAAGATTATCTAGTCTACTATTGAAGCCATAATATTTAATTACATTTCTGTTTTTTTGACCATGATTTCTAATCATGTAAAGTTTTTTGGCTAAATTTTCATTATTAGTAGCTATAAATCCTCCATCACCAGCACAACTTAATGACTTTAAAGGATGTAAGGAAAAAGCACCGGCTAAACCAAAAGTTCCTGCCATCTTGTTTTTAAACTTTGCCCCTAATGACTGGGCAACATCTTCGATAACTAAAAGTTTATATTTTTTTGCAATTTTATTTATTTCATCCATATCACAAGACCTGCCATTCAGATGAACAGGTAAAATAGCAGCTGTCTTTTTTGTTATTTTTTTTTCTATTTGTCTGGGATCAATATTAAAATCTTCTCTAACATCTACAAAAACTGGAACTGCACCAATATGTTTTATTGCTGATATTGTTGCTACATAAGTATTTGCTACAGTGATTATCTCTGATCCAGGCTTGATGCCTGACAGACCCAATATTAATAATAAAGCGTCAGTACCACTATTTACAGAAATTATATTTTTAACTCCCAAATATTTTGCTAAATTTTTTTCAAATGAAATAACATCTTTTTTAAGTATAAATTCGCCATTACTTAAAACTCTATGAAAAGCCTTGTGAAATGAATTTTTATTTTTTGTATAATTTATTTTAAAATTTATAAATGGTACTTGCCACATACTGATTATTTTAATATTTTTTTCAACCAAAGAATAGAGTGATGCTTTGGTTTGTCTTTTAATATTCCTTTTTTATACATTTGAATAATTTCCTCTATAGCATTTGATATTTTTTTTTTGGGTTTAAATCCTGTCTTTAATAACTTTGAAGAGTCTAATCTATAACTTCTTGGATCAGAAAGATTTTTTTTTATTTGAATTTTACATTTTAATTTATTTGAGATTATTTCGGATATCTTTTTAATAGACATATTTTCAAAACCAGCATTATAAATTCCAGCAAATTTTTTATTTACATTTAAAAAATAAACATAAAGATCAGTAATATCATCAATATGAATATTTGGTCTTACCTGAGATCCTCCATGGACTATTATTTTGTTTTTCAATAATCCACTTATTGTTAAAGCATTTACAGATATATCAAATCTCATTCTTGGAGAATACCCACAAACTGTAGCTGGTCTTACTATAAATATTTCGATTTGATTTTTATAAGAAAGAATTATTCTTTCTGTGCACATTTTAACTTTATTATATAATGAAATTGGTTTCAAACTTAATTTTTCAGTAACTTTTTTTTCTTTTTTAATTCCATAAACTGAACCAGATGAAGCATAAATAAATCTTTTTACTTTAGCCTCTACTGCTTTTTCTAAAAGTTTATATGTTGCCAAAGAAGAGGTTTCCCAACTTAAATTTTTATCTAACTCAGACATATTGTCATTTGCAATTGATGCTAAATGAATAATTATATCAATATTTTTTAAATTAAATTTTTCAATATCTTTAATATCAAATTTGATATTTCTTAAGTTTTTATGTTTAGGAAGATAATTCCCGAACCAATGTGTATCTAAAGAAACTACCTTATGGTTTAATTCTAAAAGTTTAGGTATTAATACACTACCTTTGTAGCCAGAACCTCCTGTGACTAAAATATTCATATAGCTGCTCGTTTAATTATCTTTACAATAAAGTCTAATTGTTTCTTTGATATAAATTCATGAACTGGTAATGAAATGCTTGTTTGTGCCAATCTTTCTGTGACTGGAAAATCCCCTTTTTTATAACCATATTTTTTTGATGCGGGTTGAAGATGCATTGGAATTGGGTAGTGAATTTTTGCATCTATTTTATTTTTAATAAGGTTTTCTATTATTTTATTTCTTAATTTATTATTTAAAACTTTAAATTCATATAAATGAAAAACCTCTTTGATTTCTGTATTTCTACTTTTTATAAAAATATTTGGTAATTCTTTAAGTTTTTTATCTAAATATTTTGAATTACGAATTCTAGAATTTGTAATTATTTTAATTTTTTTTAATAGCTCGATTGCAACAACTGCCTGAACAGTATCAAGTCTTGAGTTGTAACCAAAAATTTTGTTAATATTTCTACTTATTAATCCGTGATTTCTAAGTAAAAGTATTTTTTCATAATACTTTTTTGAATTAGTAATTAGAAAACCACCATCACCCCATACATTTAAATTTTTTAATGGATGTAAACTAAAGCAACCAAACTTACCGAATTTTCCAGCAAATTTATTTTTATAAGTTGCCGTGATTGCATGACATGCATCCTCTACAATTGGTAATGAGTGTTTATTTGCAATTTTTAAAATTTTTTTCATATCACATATTCTACCACTCCAGTGAACGGGCAAAATTGCTCTTGTTTTTTTTGTAATTTTTTTTTCAATCAAGTCTGGATTTATATTATAGTCTTCACCTACATCTACAAAAACAGGTTTGGCGCCTGCTGTAACAATAGCTCCAATTGTTGCATAAAAAGTATAAGGTGTAGTTATTACTTCATCTCCCTCTCTAATACCTAATGCTTTTAAACTTAACATCAGAGCATCTGTGCCGCTTCCTAAAGCAACTACATATTTTGCATCTAGCAGTTTTGAAATTTTGTTTTCAAATTCATTTACTTTATTTCCTAAGGTGTAATCACCCTTTTCTACAACTCTTTTTAATTTAGAAAAAATTACTTTATAATTTGAAAATTGCTCTTTTAAATAATTATGTTTAATTTTTAATCTACTATCAGATTTATATTGTTGTGGTAAGAAATTTTTCATTTATATTTTAAGATAATGGTTGTTGCTTTTATAATATTTATAAATTTTTAAAATACCTTTTTTAATATTTGTTCTACATTTCCATCCAAGTTTTCTTTTAGTATTTTTGGTGTCTAATTTATAACAATAATCTTGGCTTATTCTATTTTTACCTTCGGTAACTAGATCTTCAAACTTATAATTAAATAAATTGCAAGTAAGTTTAATAACTTCTTTAGTTGTATAAAAATCATCTCCTGAAAAATGATATGTTGATCCAGGATTACCTATATTAATCATTTTTTCAATGCCAGATACGAAATCATCTTTATAAATATAAGATCTAATAAAGTTTCCACTGCCCTGAAGTATGAATTTTTCTTTTTTAAGAATTTTTAATAATAATTGCGGTATAAGCCTATTTGTTGCTTGGTTAGGACCATAAAAATTTGAAAATCTTGATACGATTGCAGGAAATTTAAAAGATTTATTATAATTTTTTAAAAAAAATTCAAAAGATAATTTTGAAATAGCATATGGTGAACTTGGGTTGAACTTATTTGAATTTTCTTTAATAAATTTTTTATTAGATCCAAATACCTCTGGAGTAGAAATATAAATGTACTTTTTTAAATAATTTTCTTTTGAAAGAAACTTAACAAGATCTATTTTATTTAAATAATTTATTTGGTTTATTTCATTAGTTTTAATCCAGCTTAAATTTACATTACAATTAGAAGCAAAATCAACAATATACGAAGGTTTTGTCTTTTTAATAATTTTTTTGAGGCCAGTAACATTTTTTAAAAGATCAATTTTTTTATTGATAATAATATTTTTATGCTGTTGGTTGAAAGGTATATAAAAATTTTTTTTTTTTATTATTATAAATTAATATTAAATCTAATTTATTTTTTTCAAGTAACTTTTCAACAAGAGCTGATCCAGAAAAACTGTGAGAGCCTAAAATTAGTATTTTTTTTTTCATCAAAAAGGTCCATTAAAACTTAGATTTGGAATATCATGCATCAATTTTTTAATATTTGTTTTATTCTTGTCCTTTATTTTTATTTTTGTCATTTCAATGATATTTTTAAATATTGTTTCTTTGTTAACATAAAAATTTTTTGTCAAATAGTGACTTGTAGGACTTGGATATTCGGGAAGAGTCAATAGTTTAGGGCTTATTTTAAATATCTTTTGATCTCTCTCTACCAAATGTGAAATTATGTCTTTTCCAATTGAACAAATATTATGTGATAGATTATCCAAAATGATTAATTTTCCTGTTTTTTTAACAGACTTGTAAATTAAATCATAATTAAGAGGCTTTAATGAACATAAATCGATATGATCAAAATGCACTCCACTTTTATTTAAAATTTCTTTAAGCTGCAATATTTCAATTGTAGAATATGAGTAACTTACAATTGTAATTGATTTACCTTTAGACAATATATTTGCTAGATTTATTTTTTTTCTTTTTTTATTAATTTTACTATCAAGCTCATGCAGCCATCTATGTTCAATAACTATAGTTGGGCCTGGTTGTTTTATTGATTGATTTAATAAATTTTTATAATCTGAAGCAAAAGCAGGTGCTAAAACCTTTATACCAGGAATATGTACAAACCAACTCTGTAAACTCTGCGAATGTGTTGGTCCTTGACCCCATCCTCTACCAACTATTAAACGAATAATAACTGTCGTTTTTTTCTTTGATGAAAACATATATTTCCATTTTGCAAGATTATTTACTAATTGATCCATAGCTAGTAAAAAAAAATCCAGTCTCTGATGTGTTACTATTGGTATATAATTATTTAAAGAAAGACCTAAAGCAATTCCAGTTATTGCATTTTCAGAAATCGGTATGTCAAATACCCTATTAGATCCAAATTTTTTTTTTAAGTTTAAAGTTGTACCAAATATACCTTTAGGATCATTAATCCCCAATCCAAAGCATACAACTTTTTTATTTCTTTTCATTAAATCATGAAGAGTATGATTAATTATCTTTGAAAATTTTTTTGTATTTTTTTTATTTAATTTAGTCATTAATAATTTATTTTTTAAATGATAATTTTTTGTTAACTCTGTAAAAACATAAATTTAATTTTTTAAGAATTCCGTTTTTTAAATTTATAATTTCTTTTTTTTTAAGATTTTTCTTTACATATTGGTCTGAAAAAATTTCTTTATTAAAATCTTTCGATATCCAGTGTTTAATTTCTTTTTTTGGTCTATAATTTAATTTATCATCATTATTTGGACCACAATGTTCAACATATCTGTACGTTTCTATTTCTACAAAATTAATTTGATTTTTTGGTATAAAATTTTTGATTTTTTTATAAATTTGAAAAGGATTATTTGTTTTTATTTTAATACTTTTTATACCCATAGAACTTACTAGTTTAAAAATTTCTCTATTTTTAGGTTGTCTTTGATAAAAACTAGAATAAACAGAATAAAAATTATTTTCACAAACAAATGTAACCTTCAGATTGTGTATTAAAGCAAAATTTATCGACTCATAAAAAACACCACTCTCTACCGAAGCATCACCAATAAAAATAAAAATTCTAGATTTTTTTTTATCTAATTTTTTTCCAAAAGCAAACCCGATACCAACTGGAATGGAATTGGATACAATTGCAGTGCTCCCTAGAAAATTATTTTTCTCATCAACTAAATGCATTGATCCACCAACTCCTTTACTACAACCATCAGATAATCCATGCAGTTCAGCGATCATTTCATAAAGAGAATTACTCTTTGACAGATAATGAGCATGACACCTGTGATTACTAATTAAATAATCATTCTTATTATAAATAGCACTTAATGCTGAAGAAATGGACTCTTGGCCAATCGATAAATGAACAGGGCATCGCATGTTTTGTTTTTTATATTCAGATGATATTCTTAATTCTGTCTCTCTAATAAGTAAGTATTTATAAAGTATTTTTTTTATTATATTTTTTTTCATTTTAATTATTTTTTTAGAATCGAATTAACAAAAAAATTGAAAGAATTTATAATTTGATTTTTTTTTGGAAAATCTGAATTACCCTCTATTTTAACAGCTATAGCTCCAGCTATTTGCGAAATCAACAAACTCAAATACAAATTATTTTGAACCAAAGACATAATTGATGACATAGCATGAAAAATATCTCCTGCACCCATTGTATCTTTAGCTGACACGCCGAGAGTTTTTATTTTAAAAATCTTATTTTTTTCTAACCCCAAAGAAAAATCATCTCCACAGGTCAAAAATCCTACCTTTGCATTAAGTTTAGTCTTTAATTTTTTTAATGAAGCTTCTATGTCCAAATCTTGATCGCCCGAAAATAGTTCTAATTCTTTTCTATCTAAACTAAAGTAATCAGATTTATTAACTTTATTTCCAATTATATTAAAACCATAATTTAAACTATTCGTTTGTACATTTACCGATAAAATTTTGGATTTTACTTTTATCATTTCAAATATTTTTTTAGTTACTAGACTATGACCGAAGTCTTGTAAAATTACGAGATCGTAGTTAGATATTTTCTTTTTAATTATATTTAATAATTTTTTTTCTAAATTTTTATCAATCAAAGAGCAGTTAAAGTGATTTAACGTCAATATTTTTTTTAAATTTCCACTTTTATCTTTTTCAATTATTCTTTCTTTGATTAATTTAGGATATTCATTTGAATAAATTAAATTTTTTGTTTTTTTTAAATCAAGATTTAAATTTCTAAGATTAGAATTTACAATTGAAAAAATATCTACTCTATTTGTAAACTGTTTCAAAAAATTATAAGTTGCAAGCGCTCCTCCAGGCATATAATCACTTTTAATTATACTACATGATAATGTGCTTGCTTTTGGTGAAACACCCATCATTGAAACATTTGTATATTTATCAAATATAATTTCCCCAATAACTAATATTTTTTTAGTTTTAATTTTTTCTAAAGAATCAGTTAAGTTTGATTTTTTAATTTTATTCTTGCTAATATTAATTTTAATTTCATCGTCAATTTTTTCAAAATTTTGTGAAATTATTTCACTAGAACTAAAAATTTGTTTACCAATTAATCTAATTTTAATTTTATTTTTTTTTAATATTTTTTTTTCTTTTTCTAAATTTCCTACATTGTCAGATTTTTTATACTCTTCACCTTTGCAATAAAAATCAGGTTTAATAATATTTAGTGCTTGTATAGCTGAAGGTTCATTAATAATTGATACAAAATCTACAATTTCTATATTTGATAAAAAAAAAGCTCTTTGATTTTGATTATAGTAAGAACCTTGAATCTTTTTGTTTATAAACTTATCAGAAGTAATTGTTACAATTAATATATCCCCAAAAGATTTCGCTTTTCTTAAATGATCAATATGGCCTGGGTGTATTAAGTCAAAACTTCCATGACTTAAAACAATTTTCTTTCGCCTTTTTTTATAAATTTTTATTTTTTTTGCTAAATCATTTATGTCTATAATTTTTTTTTTCATAAAATTTAAATATTTTCTCAATTAATACATTATTTAATAGTGAATTTTTGCTATTATTTACCTCAATTTTTTTGGTTAACAAACATTTAATATAATAATTAGCTTGATTATAAAAAGACCATTTCCTTTTAAGTGGATTTATTACAATTAGTTTTTGATTTCTCTTTTTAATAAAAATTTTAGCTGAACCTTTTTTATCTTGTTGAGGTGGAATTAATATTTTTAAATAACCTTTTTCATAATAAAGCTTCAAATAAGAATTCCACTCTAAATCTTTATAATGTTTAGACTCTAAAGTTCCATAAAATTTATCATAATGAAGAATAACTAATTGATTTGATTTGTTTAAATTTACGAATTTAATTTTCGGTTCTTTATTAAAAAAAAAATTCAGAACACTTGCACAATGAGAATTGGTATTTAAATATTCATTAAAAATCTCATAATTTTTCTTACTTAACCATCTGGGATACTTAAATGAGTTTTTATTTATTTTTTTATAAACTTCATTTGAAATATAATGTTTTTGATTTTTAACATAACCAGTGCCAGTAATATTATGATATCTAAAATAAATTAAATTACCTAAATTATTTTTTTTATTTATTAATTTTTTAGCTAGAATAATTCCGTCATCAAATAATTTATTATAACCAATTTGATAAATTAAATTTTTACTTTTAGAAATTTTATGTAATACTTTACATTGCAATGAAGTTTTGGCCATAGGTTTTTCTGTAAAAACATTTATATTTTTATTTAAAAAATACTTTGCAATTTCATAGGTTTCTTCTCTTTTAACAATTATTACAACTCCATCTAATTCATTTTTATGATTTTTATATAATCTTTTATGATCTAAATAATGATTTTTTATTTTATATTTTTTACAAATATAACTTCCGATTTTTTTTCTTTTTTCAGCTAGTGCAATAATTTTACAATTTTTTATTTTATAAAATGATGGTAGGTGTGAAATTTGCGACGTAAATCCACTTCCAATAAATGCGATCTTTTTTATCATATTTAATTTAACCAGGCTTTGATGGTTTTTTCTAACGAGTAAGGTTTAAAGTAAAATTTTTTAGTCGATTTGGATATATCTATAGTGAAATGACTTGTTTTTGATCTATCAATTGAAATCTTTGAATTCGATTTAATTTTTTTTTTTATTAATTTCACTATTTCAAATAATTTATACTTATTTTCAATGCCCAAATTTATTATATCTTTTTTAAAATTTAATTCCTTAAAAAATATAAAGTCGATTAAATTTTTAGCCGAAATAAAAGAATTATAAATCTTATTATGATTTTTTAGTTTTATTACTTTTCCTTTTCTAAGATCATGATGTAATTTCCCTAATAAATGTTTTGTATTTCCCTTTGTTAATATAGCTGGCAACCTGAGGCATATAACATCACAATCTAGATTTTTTAAAAAAAAATTTTCTCCCCATCTCTTTGTATAACCATAAAAAGAAACTTTTTTGGCCGAGGTATTCTCATTAATTTTTTTTATATTTATATTTCCATAAATGCTAATTGAAGATAAAAAAAAAAATTTTTTAATTTTTTTTTTTTTAAAATATTAAGTAAATATATATTTCTTATTACATTAGAATAAAAAAGTTTAAAAATTGATTTAGGGGGTGTACTTGCTCCTGAATGAATAAAAATATCAATCTCGTCAAATAAGTTTAATTTATTATGCTGTATTAATTTTATATCTTTGCGTTTTTTAAGATACATACCAAGACACCTTCCAAAATGTCCCTTTTGTGATGATAAGTATACAATCATTCGAATTAATATTATTTAAGGTTTAAACCAATAATAATCACCTTTATAACCATGTTCTTTAAAGAATTTAATCCAATCCTGTGTGTGTTTTATTGTTTTGCCTGTTAAATTCCAATCATACATGCTCTCCTTTTCAATATCATTTGAATAGGCATCTAAAACTACATATGAATGTTTTTTACTTACTCTTTGAATTTCTTTAAGCGCATATCCACACTCTTTTTCTGCTAAGTTATGTATAGTATTTATAGCAATTACTAAATCAAAAGTATTATCGGCAAAATTTAATTTTTTTGCATTACCAACTTGTAAACAATTTTTTACCTCTTCTTTACAATTTTTAATAGCATACTCAGAAATATCTATCCCTGTAAGAAAAGCATTAGGTAATATTTTTTTAAACTCATAAAGCATGAAACCTTTCGCACAGCCAATATCTAAAATCTTACTATTATTATCTAATTTATAAAAATTAATAATATCCTCTACAACCCTGAACCAGTATTTTTCATTATAATAATGACCTCCATATCCATATTTTTTATGCCCGTCAAAAAAATCTTTTCCAAACTCTCTTGCAATTTCTCTAACTTTTATATCTTTATCTTTTTTTCTTTTTGATAAATTTCTTTTTGCCTTTGGATATTTTATTAATAAATCAATTTCCATTAAATTAAGAATTTTTTTTTATCAGATATAAGTTTTCTATATCTTTTATATTTGAATAATTATTTAATTCTATTTCCTCTAAAGCGAATCTAATAATCTTTTTTTTTTTTAAAATTGATTTAAATATACTTAATCTCTCTTTTTTTAAATTGGGTAACATAAAAATACTATAAAACACTATACCATCAATAGAACTTACATTTTTTAAAACTGATTTTAACATTAAATAACAATTTTCCATTTTGTATTCAGTTGCACTCAATTTAAAAAATAACTTGTGTCTTTCACAATAATCTTTAATTACTAAATTTTGGACTCGCTGAGGAATTAAATTACCTTCAATTCTTCTTGAAAATATATAGCCTCTAAAAATTTTTTTTTTTAACATTTGGGTCTTTGTAATTTATAGCATTTAATGAAACAGCTTTTAATGTTATTGGTAAAAATGTTTCTCCAATTGTTTTTTCATCATAAGGCGAAAAAATACTTTTAAATCTGCAATTAAAACTCCATCTGGTTGACTTTTCATTATTCACTTTGTTTCCATGTAAAATTGACTGCAAAAATATTAATCCTTGACCAAATTTGATATTTAAGCTTTTTGCAAATCTTAAAGTTTTTTTTTCTATCTCATCAACAGAATTAAACTTGTCTAGATTATTGTATAAGTAATTATTTTTTTTTAATGGTAAAATATGCATTGAATTTGATTTTTTACAATTTACAAGGGGTATCCAAATAACTACTTCAAACGGTGAACAGCCAGACCAAACATCTGAATGTAATGGTAATAAAGAGCTATCATCATTTGGCATTTGAATACTTAAATTGACTTTTCTTTGCATTACTAACTCATTCCCACATAAAATTGACAACTCTTTTTTTGCCATTTCATAATAGTTTTGCATAAACCATTTTTTTGAATTTAAATTAGAATATATTTTCATCCTGAAGGAGTTTAAATTATCTGAATTTATATAATGATGCGTTTTTTCTAAAAAATTTTTTTTCAATTTTTTTTTTAAAAAATTTTCTGAAATTTGAATTATTGTTTTTTTTATCTTATTTAAATTTTTTTTATCTTTGATATTGAATATATAATATCCATTATCATTAAATTTTTTAATAATACCATTTTCTATTTTTGAATGAAAATTTTTCATGAAAATCTTTTAATAAATTTATGTCTATTTACAATAAATACGTTATTTAATCTAAATCAATAATTTTATCGCAATAATTGAGTATATTTTTATTATGAGTTGAAATAATTATTGTTTTATTTTTCTTTATTTTTTTTAAAAGTTTTATAATGCTTTCGGTAGTCTGTGAGTCTAATGCGCTGGTAACTTCATCTAAAACTAATATATCTTTATTATGATATATTGATCTAGCTAAAACAATTCTCTGTCTTTGACCCCCAGACAAACTTAAACCCATTTCAGATATCTCAGTATCTAAACCTTTTTCTAAGTTATTAATTTTATCAAAAAGCT
>MDSV01132526.1_pt1 | contig 17876 bp, 9 predicted proteins | sample 810851 | NCBI WGS metagenome assembly MDSV01 (sample SAMN05326640, study PRJNA326480) | marine metagenome | isolation source: seawater | place: Atlantic Ocean: North East | collected 2012 | reverse complement strand
TTCCTTAACAGACTTGCTTATATCTGCTACTGTCATTTTATCAGCATTTTTCAAAACAGGAACAATTAAACCATCTTCAACACCGACCGCAACACCAATATTAACAAAATTATTATATCTGATTTTATCATCAAACCATTGAGAGTTCACACTTGGGTTGTTTTTTAATGCTACAGCACAGGCTTTAATAATAATATCGTTAAATGATATTTTTGTATTTGGAATTGAGTTGCATTGTTTTCTGAACGCAATTGTTTCAGACATATCTAACTTAATATTCAAATAATAATGTGGAGCAGAAAACTTCGATTCTGCTAATCTCTTGGCGATTACTTTTCTCATCTGAGAGTGATTTACATCAGTAAAATCATGTAATTCAGATGATTCTTCAACGTTTGAAACAGGAGTTTTTGCAATAGGTTCTTGGAAATTTTCAACATCACTTTTTATAATTCTGCCATTTTCTCCAGTTCCTAAGATTTTGGATATATCAATATTTTTATCATTGGCAAGCTTTCTAGCTAAGGGAGAAATAAAAATTCTTTTATTGTTCGATACTACTACTTTTTCAATAACTTTTTTGGGTTCTGAAACAGGTTCCAAGGCATCTTCTTCAACAATACTAACCTCATTAGAGTTATCTATTTTTGGAGTAACAGGGTTTTCTAAAATTGAGGAAATGTCCGTTCCTGAAGGTCCAATGACCGCTAATAATGAATCCACTTTAGCTGAGTCACCCTCATTCAATCCAATATGAAGTAGGGTTCCAGAGTAAAACGATTCAAATTCCATTGTAGCTTTGTCTGTTTCAATCTCGGCTAGTATTTCCCCTTCATCAACAGAGTCACCAACTTTTTTAAACCAACTGGCAACAGTTCCCTCCTCCATAGTATCGCTTAGTCTGGGCATTGTGATAACATGAGTGTTTTCAGAAAGAGGTTGACTAATTTCTTTTTTTTCTGTTTCAATGACTTTTTCAATCACCAGCTCAACATTTTCAACCTTTTTATCATTTGAGCTATTATCTTTATTTGCTAAGATTGAATCAATATCATCGCCTGGGTTGCCAATTATTGCCAATGGAGCGTCAACTTTTGCGGTTTCATTTTCATTGATGCCAATATATAGCAAGGTACCCTCATAGAAAGACTCAAACTCCATTGTTGCTTTATCTGTTTCAATTTCAGCTAAAATTTCGCCTTCTTTGACTGTATCACCAACTTTTTTAAACCATGTTGCTACAGTCCCCTCCTCCATGGTATCACTCAAACGTGGCATTTTAATTAACTCTGCCATAATTAAATTTTATGCTTTAAAAATGGATAATTTTCTTGCTCATAAACGGCGTCATACATAATTTTTTTGTCAGGAAATTGAGATTCTTCTGCAAATTTTTCACACTCTTTAACTTTTTCCTTAACATTATTGTCAATCTCATCAATCTGTTTCTGAGTAGCATACTTTTTTGTAAGAATATGTTCTTTGATTTTAGTTATTGGATCAATTTTTTTATACTCAGCAACTTCATCTTTGGTTCTGTAGTGTTGTGCATCACTCATTGAATGACCTCTATATCTATAGGTTTTCATCTCAAGAAAAGTTGGACCATCTCCTTTTCTAGCTCTGATAATAGCTTTATTTACGGACTTTGCAACTTTTACTGGATCCATACCATCAACTGGACCACAGGGCATCTCATATCCAAGACCTAGTTTCCATATTTCCGTATTGTTAGATGTCCTTTCTACCGAAGTACCCATGGCGTAACCATTATTTTCGCAGATAAAAATAACGGGTAGTTTCCACAACATGGCAAGATTAAATGTCTCATGCAAAGATCCTTGTCTTGCTGCACCATCACCAAAATAGCAAAGTGTCACAGCATCACTTCCATGATATTTATCACCAAATGCAATTCCAGCACCAAGAGGAATTTGACCACCAACAATACCATGACCACCATAAAATCTATGTTCTTTGGAAAAAATATGCATAGATCCCCCCAAACCAAAGGATGTTCCGGTTTTTTTTCCAAAGAGTTCTGCCATTACTCTTTTTGCATCAACACCCATACCTATTGGTTGAACATGATTTCTATATGCTGTAATCATTTTATCTTTTGATAAGTCCATTGCGTGAAGAGATCCAGCCAAAACAGCTTCCTGACCATTATATAAATGTAAAAAACCTCTAACTTTTTGCTGAATGTATACAGCTGCTAGTTTGTCTTCAAATTTTCGCCAAAAAAGCATATCCTGGTACCAAGAAATATACGTGTCTTTAGTGATTTTTTTCATTATCAATAGATTTACCTACAAAAGTAGCATATTGGTGATCGATAGCAAAGAGGAAATATAAAAATTTATGAGTTTTAGTACTCTAAATATTCATTAGATCCAAAATCAAAAATTAAAGAGAATCTTAATGTATTTTCAAGAGGGCTCGGTATTTTAGAAGCAGAAAATAAATAAGATAAATCAACTCTAGTTCCTGAAAATTTAAATCCTGCTCCAAAAGAAATAAATTTTCTAGCACCTTTTTCTTCACTTTCATTGAAATATCCGGCCCTAAGAGCAAAAGAGTCATCATATACGTACTCACCTGAAAGTGCCCAAGTAAATTCTTTTAATTCTTCACTAAATCCACCAGGGGCATCAGAAAAAGATTGAAATACACCACTCATAAAATCAACGTCATTGGATTGTCCTGATATAATCCCATCATAAGATGATATAAACTCATCTTCATCAGAATCATAAACACCATTTTCATTAGTATCTATGTAATCAGTAAATGAACCAGTTATTGGTGGAGTTGGAACAAGTAACTTGGTGAATTCAGCAGTAACAGCAACTTTGTTATATTGGTCTAATAAAAAATCGAAACCACCACCAAATCTTAGATTAGTCGGTAAAAAAGTTTCACTTCCTGAGTCATCATATTTAATTTTGGGCCCTAAATTTTGAATTATTGCACCCGCTCTCCATCTGCCATCAATATCACCATACCGCTGCTCTTCACCCTGAAAAAAGGCTGAAATATCAACAGCGTAAGAACTAGCAGCCTTCGCCGTATCGTCAACAGATTGAATTCTTAAATCTGATCTAAGATACCTAAGTGCCACCCCCATTGAAAATTGATCAGCGAGCCTAATTGCATAGGAAACATCCATAGTTAATTCATTAGGTTTTTCAGTAAGACCCAAATCAAATTCATTTTGAATAATTTCAATTTCACCCAACGAAAAATACCTTAAACTTACCGCAAAAGCACTTCTTTCATTCAGCCTATTAAAATATGTTAAATTTCCAAGAGAAATATCGTTTACTAATTTACTTAAGTAAGGTGTATAACTAAGCCCAAAACCTGATTTAGACTCAGAAAAAACATATTTTGAAGGATTCCAATTTTGAGAATAAGCATCAACTGAAGTTGCGACACCCATATCCCCCATACTAGCTGCGCGGGCATCGGAAGCAATTAATAAAAAAGGAACACCTGTGGTAATCACCCTAGTATCTTGGTCAGGAACAACTTGTGTTGAAATTTCCTGAGATTGAAAATTTTGAAAAAATAGCAGTGTTAAAAAAGAAAAAAAATAGTTTCTCATAAATAATTTTGTTTGACAAATATAAATATATATTACAGTATCACAAGCTTTTCAATTTTAGACGTTTGCTTATTTGTCAGCTCAGATCTAACAGAAAGCCTGTAAACATAAACCCCTTTGGCAACTTTATCACCAAAATCATCTCTACCATCCCAAATAAACTCACGTGAAAAATTACTATTACCAGAAAAGTTAGTATTACCAATAATTGTTTTGACTAATCTACCAGAAATTGTAAATATCTCTATTTTAACGTCCAAAAGTGATGAACTATTGTGATTGAACCAAAATTCTGTAAAATCAATAAATGGATTAGGGTAATTTAACACTTTATCTAATACCAGTTTTTCATTCTCATCGAAAACCATAAAATCAATTTCAGAAATTGATGAGTTATTATAAACATCCCAAGCTTTAATTTTTAACGTATGTAAACCAGGCTGTAAATTATCCAATTGGTAACTAACAGTCCCATTTTTATAATCATCCACATCAGCTTCATAGTAATTATTTAAAATTACACTATTAATATCATCAGAATCAATAGTTGCAACAATATCATGACCAACTCCACTTGATGTATTGATGCCATTGTCATCTGATAATTTTACAATTAAATTAGGATTTTCATTGGTTATGCCACCACTAACAAAAGATTCATCGTTTAAAAAAATTTGTATTTCTGGACCAATATTATCTTCTTCGGCATCTTCATTTATACCTCCTATTTGAATGGATGTATTGTAGCCACTTTTGTCCAAATTATTTGAAGTGTCATTTGAATAAAAGCTAAATTTACCATTGTCAATTTCCATCCCAACGTCCTTTGGGACCACAAAACTAAATTGAAATTCTCCATTGTCTACAGACGATTTTCCGCGAAATAGAACTTCTCCTAGTATTTCAAAATCTAATAATATCAAATTACCATTTGCATCAGTTGTATTATCATTTGCTAATGTTGTTCTTGAAATATTTTTATCATACACAGTTGCAGTTAAAATTCCTGAATAATTTTCAAGGAATTGACCATTTTGATCAAAAACTTGACCTTTAATATTAACCAAATCTAACCCTTTAATAGGCTGCTGAAAATTATTGACCTCAAGATCGTTTATTTTTGAAATTCTAATTTGTTTTTCTGGAATTGCTAATTTCATTGCAGGATCCCCAATAAAGAAAACAAGCCTTCTTTGATTGGTAGATGAAATAGCAGGGTCATTTTTTGTCAATCTAAGAGATTCTGCAATTGATTGATAATTGTCAGAACCAAATGAAAATAAATACTGTTCTAAAGTTATATTAAACTCTACACCAACTGAAACAAAAATTTGCCTAGTTGTTGTTACTAATGCGATAGCCCCACCGTCCTCATTCCAGTATAAAAACTCACCTGCTGTTTCTCGATTCGGGTTGTCAAACTTTGTGAATTCGCAAGTAACTGATACAAAACAATTTAACCTATTTGGATTTTTTACAGCTGCTGCATTTATTTTATCAAAAATTCTTTCTCTAGCAATTCCATCCTCACCACCATGGCCAAAATAATTTATCACTAAGGCACCTTGCTTAATTCCATTTAAAATTTCTGAGTTTACTTCTGGATACCTCTCACCTCCAGATGAGGTTTGTTGTTCATAGGCATCAATAAGTATTTTTTTTGTATTAATGAATGGCTTGTTTTCGGAAATTAAATCAGCAATTTCATTTGATGTTGATTGTATTATATTTTCCCATGGCTCATCAACATCGTCAGAAATTACTATTATTTTATTTCTCCAATCACCAAAAGATTCAGTAGAATAATAAGATTCAATTTTATCAACTAACACTACAGCTCTTTGCGCATTGTCAGCGAGTATTCTTCCTACTGCAATATCAAGTTTATCTGAATTGCTCATTGTTCCTTCGTCTGCATCCATCATTCCATAAAAATCATCAGAAATAAATGAACTTGAGAGACTAAAACTATTTAAAGAAAGCCATGAGGGAATAATATTAGTGTTATTTGGTATCCTTTGTTTATAGTCAAAAGATGCATCTCCGAACAAACATAGGTATTTTAGATTGTTGCCATTATTTTGATTATGATAAATATACTTTATAAAATTTCTTATTGCTGAGATATCTTGATTTCCAGAGCCAAATTCATTGTATATTTTTTCTAAATCAATAACCTTAACACTTAAATTATTTTTTTCTCTGTTAATCTGTGCTAATCTTTCTGCTTGTAATAGCATATCCTGCCTAGCAATAATTACATAATCTGGTACAGAAAGATTTCCTTCAATATCACTAAAAATTGTTTGTTTGATATTTTGATTTTCAATGAAAGGATTAGATTCGATTGTAGGAGTTAAAAGATTGCTTTCAGAAAAAGCAATAAATTTATTTTCGGATGAAAAATTTGATTTAAATGAAAAATTATTTTCATTTAAATTCATTACCTCAGAAATACTTGATATATCACTGACATCCCAAACTTTAAATAGATTTTGATTACCACCAATTTGATATTCAACAACCGAAGGCTGGGAATTGATATTATTGTTATAAAAAATTAACTGTTCTCCAGAATAAATTAAATCACAAGTTGCCTCTAAAGAAATATAGTCTAAGTATGCTGTTGATGCAGGATTACCAGAATTATTATAACTGAGTGATACGTTAATGTTAGAGGAGTTTGAATAAATTTCAGAGTTATAATTTGCTCCTGAGGCTAAAATGGGGTCGCCAATTGAACCGAAATATATTGTCGATGAATTAGAACCATTAACATTTATCGACATAGAAGTTGAAACTTCTGATGTAGCAGCTGCATAAACATTGAAATCAATTGGCTCTGAAACTATTAAATTATCGAATGTAAATGAAAAGGTTTTGTTTGACTCAAAATCAAATCTATCACCAAACCACCTTCTGCCAATTTGCGCGATATTATACTCGTCAATTTCATGAAATTGATAGTTTGTATAATTATCTATGATCAAATCTGCGGGCTCATTAGGTTCTGTGAAACTTTCCACCCTTGATCCATTGAAGGATCCAATTGAGATAAAATAAGAAATTTTATCTTCATATAAATTTAAGTTTGTATTACTTTCTACATTATAATTATCAGGTCCTTTTGCAAAAAATATTATGTAATCTTCATTATCAAATACACCATCTTCCTCTCCAATAATTTTTATTGCATTTTCAATTGGATCCAGCATAAAATTTTCTTCATTTCTCATAGAAAGCATCTCACCTCCATGTCCAAAAATTCTAATTTTTCTGGGATCAAGTGAATTTGTATTTATCCCCAACTGATTTAAAAAACTTTTATCAATTTTATAGACACCCGTTTGATCAATAAAAAACTGATACCATGATCCACTGGCCATTACAGAATTTTGTGGTTGAATCACAGATGCACTTTTGGTTGAATCAAAAGAGTATTTAAGAGAGAAGCTCTCTATTCTTTTAAAATTATTATTTATTTTAATAATTGGAGAAAATTCAAGATAAGAATAAGTCTTATTTCTTGATTTACTTGTTTTTAAGTTTATTTCAACCTTGTTTTTGATGGGAATATTTGAAAGACCAGGATAAAAAGAAATATCAAAATCAGAGTATTTAATATCAAAAACCTTTACAGATTTTTCATTTATAATATTTGACTCATCCCATTGATTAACCAACTTAAACTCTTGATCAATTATAAAGTTTTCATCAAAGTTTTCTGCGTTTGGAATTGAAAAACTTTTACCTGCTGACACAAGTTGTTTGTCCTCAGACCATTTAACACTAAATGATTTGCTCTGCCCATTCAGATATGAAAAATTAAAGATTAGAAAAAAAAGAAACAAATACTTCATACTTTCTGAACGAAATTAATTTGTCAATATTATTTGAGTGCGAATTCAAAAATAAGATAATATAATGTTAGTTGGTCCGTTATATAAAGGAAAGCAAAAAATATAAAAAATTGCTATATGAGCATAAATTATTATATTTGGTGACTTTTTGTGTTTAATTGACCAAAAAATATGAAAAAAATTAGAATCTACTCTTTATTAATTTTCTGCTTTACTTTCATGTTAATATTTGAAAGTTGTAACAGATCTCCTTTTTCAAGCAATAGAAATGTTTCTTCTGCTACAGGATGGGCCATTAACGATAAAAAAGGTGGTTTTCAATATAATACCAACTTCAAAGGACAAGAAACACCTCCAAACATGGTATTAATTGAGGGGGGCACTTACACAAAAGGAAGAGTTCAGGACGATCCCATGAGAGACTGGAATAATTCTGCTACCCAGCAACATATTCAATCTTTTTACATGGACATTACAGAGGTAACTAACATGATGTACCTTGAGTATCTAGATTGGTTAAAAAGAAATTACCCCCCTGAAAATGAAAGTCAAAGAGAAATTTATACTAACGCTTTACCTGACACTCTTGTTTGGAGAAATAAATTGGGATATAGTGAGGATATGGTGAATAACTATTTAAGACACCCAGCATATGCAAATTATCCAGTAGTTGGAGTCAGTTGGGTACAGGCTTATGAATTTACTGAGTGGAGATCTGATCGTTATCAAGAATTATTATTAGAACGTGAGGGCTATTTAGTCAGAGATGCTAAACTAGATAGTGTAAACAGCGAGAGTTCATTCAGTATTGATACATATGTACTGAATCCTAACGCCACTTATGGTGGTAACCAAGATGTTTTACGTGGCAAAAGAACTAGAACCGCCGATTCACTGGCGCCATCATCAGCCAATAGAGAAACTGGTATTATATCACCTAAATTTAGACTACCAACTGAAGCTGAATGGGAATATGCTGCTTTAGGATTATCTGAGGTAAGGGACTTTAATATTTATAAGGCAAGAAAAAAATATCCATGGCAGGGACAATACACGAGAAGTGGTAAAAGAAGAAACCTAGGTGATTTACTTGCAAACTTTAAAATTAGTGATGGTGATTATGGCGGGATTGCCGGTTGGTCTGACGACGGTGCTGATATCACCAACAGAGTTGGAGCGTATAGTTCTAATTCCTATGGACTTTATGATATGGCAGGAAATGTTGCAGAATGGGTTGCTGATGTATATAGACCAATAGTTGATGATGAATTTAATGACTTCAATTATTTTAGAGGAAATGACTATAAAAAATTTAAAATAGGTGAAGATGGTAAAGCTGTTATTGCGACCGAGGCAAAATATAAAACACTTCTTAACGGTAAAAGAATTGCAACTACCTTACCAGGTGAAATTGAGCTAACTGATATCGAAGACTCTGATGTAAGATATAGAACCCAGTTTGACAAAGGATACAACATTAATTTTAGAGACGGTGATTATCAATCTTCAAGAAATTACAAGCCTGAGGACAGAAGACAATCCAGAGCAGAGGATGAAGAAATTGAAACACGTACAATGTATAAATCTCCAAACTTTGCCGATGTTGATACAAGCAATGACGAATTTGATTACGATCCAGATAAAAGTAGAACGACTTTAATCAATGATCAAGCTAGAGTTTACAAAGGTGGTTCATGGAAAGATCGTGCATATTGGTTAGATCCGGCACAAAGAAGATTTTATCCTGAAGATCAGGCGACTGACTTTATTGGTTTTCGATGTGCGATGTCAAGACTAGGAGAAAAGACAATATCAAAAAATAAAAGGAGAAATTAAATTTTTTTAAAAATAGTTTTTGAAGACCCTAACACTTTAGTTAGGGTTTTTTTTTATTTTTAGTGAAAATGGAACTAAAAAAAATCTATAAAATATTTCAAAATTCCAGTGGAGTAAGTATCGATACAAGAACTATAAAGCAAAACAATATTTTCTTTGCAATAAGAGGCCCAAACTTTAACGGAAATAAATTTGCAAATGAATCGATAAAAAATGGGGCTACTTACGCAATAGTAGATGAAAAAATATCAACAGCAGTAAATTCAAAAAAAATAATTTTTGTTAAAGATTGTCTTCAAACACTTTCTGATCTTGCAAATTTTCATAGAATGAAAATGAATTCAAAAATTTTAGCAATAACAGGAAGCAATGGTAAGACAACTACCAAAGAATTAATAAACTCAGTTTTATCACAAAAATATAATACCATTTATACAACTGGGAATTTAAACAATCATATTGGAGTGCCCTTGACCCTTCTTAGAATAAATGGAAAAACAGAGATTACAGTTCTTGAAATGGGTGCAAGTGGTCTCAACGAGATTAATCACCTATGTAATATTAGTAAGCCTGATTATGGCTACATTTCAAATTTTGGAAATGCACATCTCGAAGGTTTTGGTAGTATTGAAGGAGTTATAAAAGGTAAATCAGAACTTTATGAGTACATTTTTGAAAATACTGGAACCATTTTTTATAACCATGATGACAAAACTCAAAATATGAAACTCAAGGCGCATAAAAATAAATTTAGCTTTGGTTTACGTGAAGGAAATATCAAATACACAATAAAAGAATACAAAAAAATAATAGAATTAGATTGTCAAGGTGAAAATTACAAGAGTTCACTTTACGGAATTCACAATTGCCAAAATATTATGGCTGCTATTTTAGTTGGAAAGTATTTCAATGTTACAAGAGAATTAATAAAGAAAGGAATTAAAAGCTACAATCCTAAGAACAAAAGATCTCAAATAATAAAGACCACAACTAATAAGATTTTTCTTGATGCCTACAATGCAAATCCCAGCAGTATGGAGGCTGCATTAATTCACTTTTCTAATTCAAATGAAAAAAATAAAATTATTGTTATCGGAGACATGTTTGAATTAGGTAAAGACAAAATACAGTATCATCAAAAAATTATAAATCTTTGTAAAAAAATTGATTTTAAAAAAGTTTTTATTGTTGGTGAGATATTTTCAAAAACAAATTTTCCCAAAGAATTTATCTCTAAACTGAATGTAAATGAATTAATTGATCACTTGAAATCCTTTTCTATAAATAATTCTTGTATTCTTGTAAAAGGCTCAAGAGGAATTGAATTAGAGAAAATTGTTAACCACCTATAACAGTTAAAATGATTTTTCTGTTACCTCCTGAATTTCTATGCTCGCATAAATATATTCCCTGCCAGGTTCCTAGCTGCGGAATTCCATTTTTAATTGGAAAAGAAATACTAGACCCTAACAAACTACTTTTTATATGGGATGTCATATCATCAGTCCCTTCATAAACATGCTCAAAATAAGTAGCGGTTTCTGGGACCATTTTATTAAAATGTGTCTCAAAGTCACTTCTAACACTTGGATCAGCATTTTCATTGATTGTTAAACTTGCCGAAGTATGTTTAATGAAAAGATGTACAATTCCCGTGACTTGTGGCAACTCATTAACAATGATATTGGTAATTAAATGAAAACCTCTAGGGTAAGGACTAAGTTTGATTTCTTTTTGGAAGGTCATAATCTAATTTATTAATTAAAATAATTTGCAGTATAAAGAAAATAATGGCCATTTGGTATTAAATTTGCCCTTATTTTGTCATGAAAAAATATTTTATATCCTTCGGATCGGGAATTTTAATCTTAACCATAGCTTACTTTGCTTCCAGCCTAATTTTGAGCCTGAAAGAAAAAGAAGAAAGCTCCCTCACAGAAACTGAAAAACTTATTTCTGTTGTTATTGTAAGTAACACTACAAACGCTGTTGGAATTACTACTGATGGAAGAATAAAATCATTAAATAAAATTGAGATATTTTCTGAAGTTCAAGGAAAAATAAATTTCAATAATAATAAATTTAAACAGGGTGCAAATTTTAAAAGAGGTGAAGTGATAATTTCCATTAATGCTGAGGAATTTTTATCATCTGTAAAACAAGCAAGGAGTGAATTACAAAATATCATAGCTAAAGTTTTACCTGACATAAAAATGGACTTTAGTAAGAACTTTAGTAATTGGGATCAATATTTTAAAAACTTTGATGTTAATAAAAATATCTCAGATCTACCTACACCAATGTCAGATAAAGAGAAATACTATTTGGTTGGCAAAGGGATTGAAGCTTCATTTTTTAAAACTAAGAGTTTAGAAAAAAGATTAGAAAAATATATAATTACAGCTCCCTTCAATGGCACAATATCAAAAACAAATATTTCTGAAGGTTCACTGGTTAATCCAGGTGTTCCAATGGGTACATTTATTAGTAATGAAAATTTTGAAGTTACTTTTAACATACCTTCAAAATATTCAAGAAATATAAGTGTTAGCAAGAAAATTAATTTCAAAATCAATGACAGAGAATTTACCGGTAATATAGACAGAGTAGACACAAATATTGATAATTTTTCACAAACAGTAGGTGTACATGTTAAAATATATGGTAAAGATTTGATGGATGGAATGTATATCAAAACAAAAATTCCATTGAATATCACTGGCGAAGGTTTTCGAATTTCAAGATCGGTTTTATTTAACGATTCATACGTTTACGTTGTTGAGGAAAACAACAGAGTGGGAATAAGAAAAGTAGATGTAATTCATTATGATGATGAGTCAGTTATAATTTCTGGCCTTGAAAATAAAACAAAAATAATTTCTTCAAATATCCCTGGAATTTATAAAGGAATGAAGATCAAAACTTCTAATTAGTGAGGAGAATAATTTCTTATTTTGTAAGATATCCCAAAGCAGTAAACATTTTAGTTATGTTTTTCATTGTCTTTGGTATTTCTGGTGTAATTTCTTTAAAATCATCATTTTTTCCTTTAATCGACTCTAAATTCATTTCTATAAATGCCGTTTATCCAGGAGCTTCCCCGGAAGAAATAGAAGAAGGAGTCATTTATAAAATAGAGGACAATTTAAAAGGAATTCCTGGAATCGTTAGGGTCACATCTACATCACGTGAAGATATTGGTAGTATAATTGTTGAAACTGATGAAGATTTTGATATTGAAGCTATTTTATTTGATGTTAAAAATGCTGTGGATAAAGTTTCATCATATCCAGCCGATTTAGAACCTGTTGTTGTTACTAAAATTGAGGAACAGCAACCTACCATGATATTTTCAGTAAGCGGAAAAGATATTGATTTAAAGTCCTTAAAAAATATTTCTAAAAACATAGAAAAAGATATGAGAAATATCGATGGTATTTCGCAGGTTTCAGTTTCGGGCTTCCCCGATGAAGAAATAGAAATATCATTAAGCGAAAAAGATCTTATTAAGTACAATTTATCATTTGAAGAAATTGTTTTAGCAATCTCAAACTCAAATATTTTGGCAACTGGCGGAAATATCAAAACCAGCAAAGAAGAATTTTTAATCAGAGCAAATAATAAAAAATATTATTCCAATGAAATCCAAAATATTATAATTCGAGCTGATAATAACGGGAAAAAAATAAAATTATCTGATGTTGGAGTAATCAAAGATCAATTCTCAGAAACACCACTTAGATCCTATGTTGATAATAATAAGGCCGTTATTCTAACTGTTACAAGCACGAATAATGAAGATATGATGGATTCTGCAAAAAAGATTAATAAGTATATTGACGATTTTAACGAAATTAATAGTGGCTTAAAGCTAACAGCATTAAAAGACTATTCCATTGCATTGAGGCAAAGAACAAACCTTTTACTGGAAAATGGTGGAATCGGGATACTTCTTGTTTTAATTTTTCTTTCTATTTTTCTAAACATCAGACTTGCTTTCTGGGTTGCTTTTGGATTACCTATATCATTTCTTGGAATGCTAATATTTGCAGGAAATTTTGATATTACCATCAACTTAATGTCATTGTTTGGAATGATTGTAGTCATTGGTATACTTGTAGATGATGGAATTGTCATTGCAGAAAATATTTACAGGCATCATGAACAAGGAAAAACTCCTGAGCAAGCAGCAGTTGATGGAACATTAGAAGTAATGCCTGCAATTGTTTCGGCTATCCTAACAACCCTAATTGCTTTTTCCACATTATTAGTACTAGCTGGAGATATCGGAAACTTTTTTGGTGAGGTAGCGATGATTGTGATTTTAACCCTAATCGTTTCACTTGTGGAGGCTTTAATAATCTTACCTTCTCATTTAGCACACTCCAGAGCTTTACAAAAAAAGAAAAAATTACAAGAAAATTTAGTTTATAAATTTTTCAGTTATATGAGAATGATCAACAACAAAGGCTTTGAGTTAATGGGGTGGTTGAGAGATAAAATTTACAGTCCGACTTTGAAGTTTGCTTTAAAAAATAGATTTGTAAGTTTTGCTGGTTTCATTGCTGCTCTTATGCTAACAATAAGCTCTGTATTTGGGGGTATTATCGGAGTTACTTTTTTCCCTCTGATTGCAAGTGATATAATTACCGTTGATCTAAAAATGCCAATGGGAACTAATGTAAAATATACAGATTCGATTATTTCAGTTGTGGAAAATCATGCCAGAGAAATTGGTAAGGAATATGAAGAAAAATATATGCAAAATGATGATAGAAATTTAATTGAATATATCCAAAAAAATATTGGAAACTCGGCTGATAACATGGCATTAGTAAAAGGTTTCGGAGATGTGGGTGGTTCATCAACTGCATCGCTTGAAATTTATCTTCTTGATAGTGAAAATAGACCCCAAGAAATTAAAGCACCAGATCTTGCAAATTTAATTCGTGAAAGAACAGGAGAAATAATTGGTGTAGAAAAATTTATTGTTGATGGAGGTGCAAACTTTGGTGGTAGTCCAGTAGCAATATCTTTACTAAGTCAAGACATAAATGAATTAAAAAGTGCAAAAAATGATTTACTATCGTTGCTTAATAAAAATCCAAAATTAACTGATATTTCCAGTAATGATCCAGAGGGAATCAAAGAAATTGACATAAAATTAAATGAAAATGCATATTCTTTGGGACTAAATTACGCAAGTGTAATGAAGCAAGTAAGAGCTGCTTTTTTTGGTATTGAAGCGCAAAGGTTTCAAAGAGGTGAAGATGAAATAAAAGTTTGGATCAGATATGATCAGGAATCAAGATCTTTAATCAAAAGTCTAGAAGAAATTAGAATTATAACGGCAAATAAAAAAAGAATCCCATTGAATGAAATAGCTGATTACACTATCAAAAGAGGGGAAGTATCTATCAATCATTTAGATGGTAGCAGGGAAATTCAGATAAATGCTAACTTATTAGATCCAGGAGGTAGTGCATCAGATATTGTTTTTAGTATACAAGAAAATATTATTCCAGATTTGAAAGAAAGGTATCCTTCATTAAAAGTTTCATTTGAAGGTCAGTACAGAGAAGCAAATAAAACAATTGAATCATCTAAAGTTGTATTTCCTCTTGCTTTATTTCTAATTTTCACTACTATTGGATTTGTTTTTAGAACTTACAGTCAGCCTTTTTTACTCTTGCTATTAATTCCTTTCAGCTTAACAACTGTAGCATGGGGACATCTTCTACACGGTTTCCCTATTAATGTGATCTCTCTTCTAGGAATTATAGCACTCATCGGAATTCTTGTAAATGATGGATTGGTATTGATATCAAAATTTAATTCAAATCTAAGGGAAGGAATGAGTTTTGATGATTCAATTTTTTTGGCTGGTAAAGAAAGATTTAGAGCAATTTTTTTAACCTCCATCACAACTATGGCTGGACTTGCTCCAATTATACTAGAAAAAAGCTTTCAAGCACAGTTATTGAAACCAATGGCAATATCAATAGCATACGGAATTGGATACGCTACATTTTTAACACTTATATTACTTCCAATTTTAATATCATTTACAAACTCCCTTAAGGTAAACTTTACATGGTTATATTCTGGCACAAAACCTAATAAAAGAGATGTAGAGGCTCCAATCGTTGAACAATTAAGGTATAAAAGATGAAAAGATTTTTCAAACTATTTTTAATATCCCTTTTTTTTAGCATTAATTTTTATGCCCAAAAAGAATTAACAATTTCAGAGGCTATTGAAACAACACTTGAAAATAATTTGGATATAAAAATTTCCAAAAACATTGAAGAGATTTCCAAAAATAACTCAAGCATTTTAAATAATAATTATCTTCCTTCTATTCAAATAGGATCTGAAATAAATAAGATTAATCAGAATATAGAAATTGAAACACCAAATGGAATTTCAGGCTCCTTAAATGACACTAAAACTGATAATAATTCTGCAATGCTTTCTTTAAATTATGATTTAATCGATGCTAGCGGAAGAAAATATAATTATAGAAAATCTAAAGAGTTATATTCGAAAACTAAGCTGGAAGTTAGAGATATAATTGAAAATACTATTCTACAACTTTATACAATTTATTTTGAGTTAAGTAGGCTAAGAGAACAGCAAAACCTAATTATAAAGTCATTAGATGTTTCTAAAAAACGTTTAGAAAGAAAGCTGTTAGAATTTGAATATGGGCAGTCTAATAATCTTGAAGTTTTGAATGCAGAAGTTGACATGAACAATGATAGCATAAGATTATTGAATACCATGAAAAAATTAGTAAATGCTCAAACTGATCTGAATTTAATTATGAATTATCAATCTCCAGATAATTATTTAACCAACACGAATATTAAGTTTTTAGATGACAGTGAAATAAGTAAACTTTATTCAAATGGGATCAAGAATAATACAACATTTTTGATTCAAGAAAAAGAGGTTGTCCTTTCAAAGATCAATCAAAAAATAACAAGATTTTCTTATTTACCAACTATTGGATTAATTGGTTCATATGGATGGAATGAAAGCATAAATGATAACCCTTATGCTTTTTATAATAAAAGTGTTTCTGATGGATTTTCTGCTGGTATAAATTTACGTTGGGATATATTTAGAGGTGGAAAAAAAATTGTAGCTAACAAAAATTCAAAGCTTAATGTTGCAAACAGTGAAATTATAAAAGACAATACTATTCTAAAGCTAAAAAATGAATTAAAAAATGAATACGACACACATTTTAACAATTTGTATATTCTCACGGTGCAAAAAAAGAATGTAGAAACCAACAAAGATAATTTTGAAAGGAACTTAGAGAAATATAATATAGGTAGCATTTCCTCAATTGAATTTAGAAGAGCCCAACTTAACCTGTTAAATGCGAATTTAGAATATAATTCTGCAAAATATCAGACTAAACTTTCTGAAGCATTTTTTCTAAAAATTTGCGGTGAAATTCTAAATTATACTTACTAAGCAGAATTTCTACTAGCGTTAATGTTGCCAAATAAAGATCTAGTTACAATTTTTTGATATGTTTTTAAATCCTTGCTATCTTCTGAGGAAATTATTTTTTGAATCTTTTGTAAAGAATATTGTTGAATAGTAATCAGTGGTAATACAATCTTTTCTCTTGTTTGAATGGAAAGTTTATTCGCAGGTTCATTTTCCATAAGACTTTTAAATCCGGAAATTTTTAAGAGCATTTTTTTGGTAAGTTGATATTCTTCAAAGATAATTTTCCAAAAATCACCAAACTCATGATCATCTTTCATATAAGCGGTCAGTTTAAAAAAGGATTTAGTTAAACTCATCATACTATTTGAAACGAGTGCTCTAAAGAATGGAACTTCTCTGTAGAGCCTTTTAACTTTACTAATATCATTTTTTTGTTGAAAAAAATAAATTGCAGATCCAAGTCCAAAAAATCCAGGAACATTTTGTTTTAATTGACTCCAGCCTCCAACAAAAGGAATTGCTCTTAAATCTTCAAACTTAAACTCATCATTTCCATCAGTATTTCTTTTGGATGGACGGCTACCAATATTAGTTTTTGCATAATACTTGATGGTGCTCATTTTTTCCAAATATGGTAGAAATTTTTCATGATTTTTAAATCTTAGATATTTTTCATAACTAATCTTAGATAGTTTTTCAATTGTATTTCTATTCTCTTTTGAAAGAGAATTTTGATCATTTATCAACTCATTTTTAATACCAGAGCTTAATAATTGCTCTAAGTTATATTGTGAAGATTCAAAAGTTCCAAAATTAGAACTTATAGTTTGTCCTTGAATTGTAAGCTGGATTTCGTCAGATTCTATAAAACTTCCTAAAGCGCTGTAAAACTGATGTGTGTTTCCTCCTCCTCTTGATGGTGGCCCTCCTCTTCCATCAAATAACTTTAACTTTACTCCGTATTTTCTTGAAATCTTTGTAAGAGACTCTTTTGCTTTTAGAATACTCCAATTGGCAGTTAAGTATCCTCCATCTTTTGTTCCATCAGAAAAACCTAACATAATTGTTTGCTCATAATTTCTTCTTTGTAAATGAGACAT
>MDSV01249297.1_pt1 | contig 17879 bp, 12 predicted proteins | sample 810851 | NCBI WGS metagenome assembly MDSV01 (sample SAMN05326640, study PRJNA326480) | marine metagenome | isolation source: seawater | place: Atlantic Ocean: North East | collected 2012 | reverse complement strand
TGGTAAAACGGTTTGATAAACGTATTTTAGGTCTTGCTTGATCTGATGAAAGCCGGGATTCAGCACCACCGGCTTGGCTTTGAAATAGCCCAGCAGTACTACAAACATGTAGCGCTGAGCCCGGTGGCGAACGCTTTTAGCGACCGCCAGCTCCTTATCGTTCAGCGAGAAAAAGAAGCGTTGGTCAGCGGAGGTGAAAGCGGGAGGTCCATACAACTCATCTTGTTCTGCCTCGGACAAGATCTGAACCCGTTCTTCGAATGCCATGGATTTAGCCCAAAAAGACTAAATCTTACTCAAATAGAGCCAAAATAGGGATCTCGAAAAAAGTAATACCCCTCTGGAGGCCACAGATGGCGGGGCCTCCAGAGCACTTTGTCGTTTTTGGACGGAAAATCCCTAGAACCCCTGATTGCGAAGGCGATCACACGCTGGAAATACTCTAAGACTTTTTGCGCATTCACATTGAGTATGGGGCGTTGCGGGACTAACCTTAAGACCAACTATGAGGGATTTTGCCGGTACAGGGGGAGTACACAACAAGAGGTCCATCGATGCTGAAAGCTATTCTCCCGCTTTTCTTTTCCGCTTGTATCGGTCAGGCGGTCGCGCAACCCGATTCTACCGCTCCCCACGAAGACGATCTCTCTGAAAAGCCGCTAAGGGTTGTTGTACCATATATGGGAGATGCCCCGGGTCAAGGGCCTGAACATCCTCTTGTTGATGTTATTCGTCAGTGGCGTACAGAAACAGGGCGGGCAATCATGATCGAGCGTTTTCCTTTTAAACGTTCTCTGATGATGGCAGCTTCTGGTGAAGCTGATTTCCATTTTCCTTTGATTAAGGATCAGGATGAAACCGTTAGTGCACTGCCTTTCGGGTATTCGTCGACGACCATTTTTACGATCAATTTTGTGCTTTATACCCGGCGTGGCGTGTCGCTCGATATGAATAACCTACAGAATTACCGGATTGCCACCCATGGTGGTCACGCCAACCTCTTTCCGTTTCTGGTAATTGAAGACCACTCTGTCGAAGGCTCGTTGCGTAAGGTTGAGAGCGGTCGCATAGACGGCTTTATATTCGCTGATGCAGGTACAGACCCGATTCTGTTTGACCTTGGTTTGATGGGAATTCAACGTCAGTTGTATAAGGTATATGACGTCCATGCGGTCATCGCTCACGAAGAGAAGGGGGGACCCGTGGATCAGTTTATCACCGAAGCTACCCGCAATATGGATCGCGCGATTCTCGGTCTCGCAATGGTAGACCAACCTTATCGAGACTGGCAGATGGGTGATGATTCTGTCCCCGCGCTCGTTCAGTCTGCGAAGTAGAAATCATCACCTTGAAACGTCAATGGGCCAGCTTAACGCTGGCTCCATGCGTTGATCTGGTCGCCCGCCAGGCGTTGGCTGAGCGCGTCGTTATCTTCGATCTCTTCTTGCAGGAGGCAGGCATAAAAAAGGGGAGCCCGGAGGCTCCCCAAGGGGGTTAAAGCGGTTTTAGCTCTGCTGATTAGCAGTCAGCTGATGTTCTTCGCCTTTGTAGTAGGCTTCGACACGTGGGTTCATTACTTTGAACCACAGTGGTGGAATCACTGCCAGTACCACCATGCCTGCGTAGCCGCTTGGTAACTGTGGGCTTTCGTCAAAGTGACGCAGTACCTGGTAACGACGCTTAGGGTTAGCGTGGTGGTCAGAGTGGCGCTGCAGCTGAACCAGGAACAGGTTGGTCAGCAGGAAGTTACTGTTCCATGAGTGCGCTGGGGTCGTGCGCTCGTAGCGGCCGTTTTCCAGCTTACGACGGTGCAGACCGTAGTGCTCAATGTAGTTAACGATTTCCAGCAGGGTAAAGGCGAAGAAGCTCTGCGCGATGAAGAACAGGGCACCCATCCAGCCCCATACCAGGCCGAAACCGATCATGGTTGCCGCTGAAATGGCGTACCACCAGATCAGTTCATTTTTCCAGTGCAGCGCTGGCAGATTTTTGCGCTTCAGTTTTTTCGCTTCGAGTTTCCACGCATTCATGAAATTGTGGAAGTACGCGTGCGGCAGGAACTGATACAGAGTCTGGTTATAGCGTGAAGACGACGCATCTTCAGGCGTTGATACGTGCACATGGTGACCACGGATATGCTCTACTTTAAAGCCCGCGTAGGTTACCAGAGCCAGCAGCAGACCGCCGGTCCATTGCTCCAGAGTGCTGTCCTTGTGGATCAGCTCGTGGCCAACATTAATGCAGACAATACCAGTGATCACGCCCATTGAGATCACCATACCAATCTTACCGAACAGGCCAACTTCTGCGCTCGAGAAGAGCGCTGCGCCGTAAGCAATCGTGATTGCCATGACAGGCAGAGTCATGATGGTAAGGAAAGGGTACCACTTCTCCAGAGACATGCGTGGCACATCAGCCTCTTCATCTGGATTGAAGGGGTCTTTACCAATCAGGTGGTCGAGCAGAGGGATAATGCCGAACACAACAAAAATAGGGAAATACCACCAAGCGTCATGCTGACTGCCGGTTGCTTCCCAACCAAACAGAGCAATTGGAAAGAGCACAGCCGGAATCAAAACGATCAGATAACCGTACTTCTTGAGTTGCATGCGCCAATCATCGGCGCTGATAGTCTGTGCTGTTGCCTGAGTCATACGGCCTCCATAACAGGAATTTGAATTAGTCTTGTTGTTTGATTGTTGTATTGTCCTACAATCTAACATTAACTCTGATAGGTTACAGGTTCGGAGAAGACAAAAGTCCTCCAATATCAATGTGGTATTGGCTCAATGTGGTACTATGCCGCGCATCTCACTGATTTCAGTATAGTTATGAGTTTTGTAGCCCACGAAAGTCTTGCAGAAAAAATAGCGGCCCATCTGGCGGAGCGCATCATCAAAGGAGAGTTGATCTCTGGTGAGCGAATCCAGGAAGCTCGCGTCGTCGAGGAATTGCAGGTGAGTCGTGGTTCTGTTCGCGAGGCCTTGTTATTGCTGGAGTCCAGGCATCTGGTCACCATTCAGCCACGCCGTGGCGCTATGGTGGCAGAGCTGACTGTTGAGCGGGTGAATAGTCTCTACGATGTCTACGAGGCTCTTCTGACATTGTTGGCTACTCAGGTCGCCTTGCAGTGGACTGACGAAAATAAAATGCCCCTGTTAAATCAAGCCATGAAGCTCCAGTCCCCAGAGCTTAAAAAAGACAAGTTCATGTTTATGCTGGCCGGCTTTGACCTGATGCGCGCTGCTTCTGACGTCATTAATAATCCGTATCTGTCGACTCTGCTGAGTGATCTTCAGCCAGCCATTCAGCGGACCTACGCGCTATCTATCCGTTTTTCTCAGGAAGGTCTGGAGCGTACAATTCACTTTTTCGCCAAAGTCGTCGAATTGATTCTGGCCCGCAAAGCAGACGAACTGCCTCCGCTCTTCCGTGAATTCAGTCTTTATCAGCGCCAGCTGGTACTGGATGCCATGGCTGAAAATCCGGTTCCGGCTCTGGACTGACCCCCGCGTCATCGACAGAGCCGTCCGGCTTTTGTCCCCCGCGAACTGTGATAACATCATCTTCTTTATTGCGGCTTCCGGTGGCATGGCCCCGGTTCAGTTAAAAGGACGTCCCCCCCTGCTATGCGCCTGAAAGCCATCCGACTATCCGGTTTCAAATCCTTCGTTGATCCGACGTCTGTGCCGTTCAATACCAATCTCACGGGTATCGTCGGGCCGAACGGTTGTGGTAAATCGAACACGATTGATGCTGTACGCTGGGTGATGGGGGAAAGTTCGGCTAAGTACCTGCGTGGCGATGCCATGACGGACGTGATCTTTAACGGCTCAGCCGAGCGTAAGCCAGTCAGTAAAGCCAGTGTCGATCTGGTGTTTGATAACAGCGACGGTACCTTAAAAGGTGAGCACGCGAAATTTAGCGAAATCAGTGTGCGCCGTCAGGTGACGCGTGACGGTCAATCGACCTACTATCTCAATGGCACTAAGTGCCGCCGCAAAGACATTACCGATATTTTCTTAGGTACCGGCCTCGGGCCACGTTCATATGCGATTATTGAGCAGGGCATGATCTCGCGCTTAATCGAAGCGAAGCCTGAAGAATTGCGCGTGTACGTCGAAGAAGCTGCGGGTATCTCCAAATATAAAGACCGTCGTCGTGAAACTGAAAACCGCATGCGTCGCACGCAGGAAAACCTTGAGCGCCTCAGTGATATTCGCGATGAGTTAGAACGCCAGCTGGCGCACCTTCAGCGACAGGCGCAGGCCGCAGAAAAGTACAAAGAACTGAAAGCAGAAGAGCGCCAGAAAAAGGCCGAACTTCTGGCGATTCGCTGGACTGCTTTGAACGAAGAATACGAGCAACGTGAAAAGGTAATCCGCGAGCATGAAGTGCAGTTCGAAGCGCATATGGCAAAGCAGCGCGCAGCAGACGCGGGCATTGAAGAGCTGCGTCTCGATCATCAGGCGCGGACCGATGCCTTTAATACGGCGCAGGGCAAATACTACGAGGTAGGTAACCGTATTGCCCGTCAGGAGCAGAAGATAGAGCATCAGTCGCAGCTGGCATTGCAGCTCGACAGCGATCTTGCCGAAGTTGAAAAAAACATCCTCGATACCCAGCGTCAGCTGGAGCAGGATCAGCTTCAACAGGAAGAGCTGGCAGAGCAGCGTTTAATGCTTGAGCCCGAAGTCGAGATGCTTCAGGCGGCTGAAGAAGAACATGCTGCCGAGCTGCTGGAAGCCGAAGAGGCCCAGCGCCAATGGCAATCCCAGTGGGATGCTTTTACTCAGCGTGCCAGTGAGCCTACCCGACGCGCCGATGTGGCTCAGAGCCGTATTCAGGCGACCGAACAGCAGGTACTGAGATTAGAGCAGCAGATCGAGCGTCTGAAGCAGGAGCGTGAACAACTGACCTCAGATCCCGACCTGGGCGACTTCGCCCTGCTGCAGGAAGAAGTCAGCGAAGCTGAGTTACAGGCAGAAGAACAGCAGGCACGTCTTGAAGAGATTCGGGGCCAGCTGGAAGACGTTCGCGAAGACAGCGAGCGTCGACGTAAAGAACTGGAAGAGGGACGACAGCGCCTGCAACAGATGCTGGGGCGTAAGGCGACTCTGGAGGCATTGCAGAAAGCCGCGTTAGGTCAAAGCAGTGAAGGTGTGACCCATTGGCTTGAGAGTCATCAGTTGGCCCGTAAGCCTCGTCTGGCGCAGCAGCTGACGGTTGCAGAGGGCTGGGAAACCGCCGTGGAAACCGTGCTGGGTGATTATCTGCAAGCGGTGGTTGTCGATGACGTAAACGCTGCGGAACCCTGGTTGTCGGGCTTTGCCGACGGCACGCTGACATTATGGGAATCCACGGTCAACAGCGGGGGGGCTGCGGCTGCCGGCCTGTTGCTCGATAAGCTGACGACGGATCAGAACCTGAGTTCGTTGATGGGCAAAGTCCGCATCGCAGAGACCTTGCCTGAAGCGATGGCGATGCGCTCACAGCTGGCACAGGACGAATCAGTGATAACCCCAGACGGTATCTGGCTGGGGCCTGCCTGGTTGCGGGTGGCCCGGGATCAGGATAACGAAGGCGGTATTCTTGCGCGCCAGCAGGAGCTCGAACTCATCGACGCTGAAGCTGATGAGTTGGATATTTCCGTTGAAGAGTGGGAAGCCGATCTTGAAAGTGTGCTCTTGCGTCAGCGCTCATTAGAACAGCAAAGAGATAATGCTCAGCAAGAGTGGCAGATGATTTCACGCAAACTGATGGAGCAGAAAGCATCGCTGTCAGGTCAGCAAGCGAAGGCTGAGCAGTTGCGTCTGCGTACCGAAAAAATTGAGCAATCGCTAAACGAGACCGAAGAAACCCGAACACTCGAATCCGAAGCGTTAGCTGAGCTGCGCCTTGAATGGCAGGAGGCCATGAGTGCGGTGGATGAAGACACCGACGAGCGTGAGCGTCTGCAACAGTCGCGCAGCGAGGTCGAGCAGCGTTTGAGTCAGGCTCGTATGGCAGCGGGCCAACAAAAAGATCGACTGCATCAGTTACAGCTGCAACTTCAGGCGCTCAACAGTCGCGATGAGAGTACTCGTCATGCAATCAGCCGCCTGGCCGAGGCCATGCAGAAACTCAAAGAGCGTCGCGATCAGATCAATGCTAACCAAAACCGCGATCACAGTGCTGATCTCGAACTGCTGAGGGCCGAGATGGAAGCTCTCCAGGAAGAGAAACTGCAGGCCGAAGAGGTCATGACGGAGGCTCGCCATGCTCTCGAACAGGCGGACACACGCTTGCGTCAGCTGGAGCAGGAGCGCTCAGAAGCGGAGCAGCAGGCACTGGCTGAGCGTAACAAGCTCGAACAGATTCGCATGGAGTGTCAGGCTCTCGATATTCGCCGGAACGGGCTGGTGGATCAGCTGCGTGAAGACAAACTCAGCATGGCTGATGTACTTGATAGCCTGCCGGAAGCCGCGAATGAAGAGCAGTGGGCGAATGAACTGACGCGTATTGGCGAGCGTATTCAGCGTCTTGGGGCGATCAACCTGGCGGCCATTGAAGAGTACAAGCTGCAGTCCGAGCGTAAGGTGTATCTGGATTCTCAGAATGATGACCTGGAGAAGGCACTCGATACTCTCGAAGGCGCAATCCGTAAGATCGATGCAGAAACCCGGAACCGTTTCCAGGAAACTTTTGATCGCATGAACGCCGGTCTCGCGGATCTCTTCCCGAAAGTTTTTGGTGGCGGTCATGCCAGCCTCGAACTGACCACGGATGATCTGCTTACTACGGGGGTCGCCATCATGGCCAGACCACCGGGTAAGAAGAACAGCACAATCCACCTGCTGTCGGGTGGTGAGAAAGCACTGACTGCCATCGCACTCGTGTTCTCAATCTTCCAGCTCAATCCGGCGCCTTTCTGTATGCTCGATGAGGTAGACGCGCCGCTGGATGATGCCAACGTTGGCCGCTATGCGCGTTTGGTTAAAGCCATGTCTGAGAGGGTCCAGTTCATTTACATCACCCACAATAAGATCGCGATGGAAATGGCCGATCAGCTGATGGGGGTCACCATGCACGAACCGGGCGTATCACGACTTGTATCTGTCGATGTTGAAGAAGCCGCAGTGATGGTTGAAAACGGTTAAGCTTAATTGCGTTATCGCACATGGGCCGTCAGAAAAAACACAGATCGGCGAACCCCTTCTTTTAGATAACCTCAGGCGTCAGGGAACCGACGATCCTTTCTGTGCTCTGAGTACAAATTAAACAGACCTGAGATGAAACTCAAAAGGGTGGTTTGCCTTTATGGCTGCTCGTGGTGTAATACCCCACACAGGCCAGTACAGCGGCCTGTCTGAGACATCGACAGACAACATTTGTTAGAACACAGAAAGAATTATTGAGGAACGTATGGAGTGGAGCTGGCGCACAGTATTGATCCTGATAGGCCTGTTGGCTATTGCCGCTATCATGGTCGATGGATTCCGCCGCATGAAGCGGGCTCGTGCTGAAGCATTACGGCTGGATATTCAGCCGGGCATGGATGAGTTGGATGACGAAGATTACAACCCTGAGTTACCGGGTACTGTTCGGGTAGTCAGTGCCTCTGCAAAGGCGTCTGCCTCAGAGAAAACGCCAGCAGACGACGGTCAGTTTCAGACTGGTAGCTCATCAGAAAAAGCGGACGCCGCAACTCAGGATGCAGTGCTGCAGGCAGCGGAGCGCCGCGAGCCGTCGTTTGGTCGCGATGATACCGATGACGTTTCAGTGGCAGTCGATCTGAAAATCGGCAGTGCAATCTCGGACAGTGAAGACGAAAGCCCGCTTCAGGAGGCTTCTCACAAGCCTTCTTTTGAGGTTTCTCCCGAGCCATCCGGCGTATCGACACAGCCAAAAGTACATTCAGAACCAGAAGCGCAAGCGACCCCACCGAGAGCGGATATTATCCCGACGGTTAAGCCTGTCGACCTGAATGAAAAGGTGCCGGTGCTACTGGACGTTGAGGAACTGGGAGATGAGCGAAGCTTCGAAGAAGGTATCGTCTCTCCAGCGCGAGTCGTTTCTCCCGAAGCGCAAACTGAGCCTGTAGCAAAACCTGATCGAGCGCCAACCACAGACGATGTGATGTCTGATGCGTATCAGGATTCAGAGACTCAGGAACAAACTGAGGTGTCATCGGCTGTCGGCTCTTCAAAGGAGAGCGACGAGACCTACCAGACCTCAGAAGTTGAAGATCCGGAACATATTGAAGATCCGCACCTTGATCAGGAAGTCGAGAGCATGCCGGAAGAGCCGGTTATCTCGCAGCCCGTTAATTATGCGGGTGCCAATGCAGAGGTATTGGCCAACCGTCCTGACCCGGAACTGGTGCTGGTGATACATACCATCGCTCGAGAAGAAGGCGGTTTTAACGGCAGTGACCTGTTGTTCCTGTTCAACAGCTGTGACCTGCGCTACGGCGAGAAAGATATTTTCCACCGTTTTGAAGAAGCCGATGGACAGGGGCGCATTCAATTCTCGGTTGCACAGGTACGTAATCCGGGTACGTTTGATCCTTCGCACATGGCGAATCAGAGCTTTATGGGGCTGAGCTTCTTTATGAGCCTGCCGGGGGCTAAACGTCCTCTGGAAGCGTACGAAGCGATGTCTGAAATGGCGATGGTGGTTTCCCGTAACCTCAATGCTGATGTGCTCGACGAGTCACATAGTGCGATGACGACTCAGACGATGGAACATGAGCGTCAGCAGATATTGGAATATGAACGCCAGCAACGGCTGGCTGCGAAAAAACGAGTATGAGCCAGCAAGATATGTTTTCAGAGGCGCCTTCATCCGGCGCCTCTTCTTCTTCCGCACCTGAAGATAAAATTCAGGAATTACGCGACCAGATAAATCACCATAATTACCTCTATTACGTGCTCGATGAGCCGTCGCTCCCGGATGCTGAATATGATCGCCTGATGCGCGAGCTACAGGCGCTGGAAAGTGAGCATCCTGAGCTAATCACCTCTGACTCGCCCACGCAGCGGGTCGGTGGAGCACCTCTCTCAGGTTTCACTGAAGTTCAGCATGAACGGCCTATGCTGTCATTGGACAACGCCATGAATGCAGAGGAGTTTGCGGCGTTCGATCAGCGTGTTCGCGATCGTCTGAAGAGCAGTGAAGAAATCGAGTATGCCTGTGAGCCAAAGCTGGATGGTCTGGCGATCAGCCTGCTTTATATCGATGGTTTACTGGAGCGTGCAGCGACGCGTGGCGACGGCGAAACAGGTGAAGATGTCACCCAGAACGTTCGCACGATTAAAAATATTCCTCTGCGTTTAATCGGTGATGATGTGCCCAAGCGCATTGAGATTCGCGGCGAAGTCTATATGCCCAAGGGAGGCTTTGAAGCCTACAACGAACGTGCGCGGGAGCAGGGTGAGAAAGTATTCGCTAACCCGAGAAACGCGGCAGCGGGCTCGCTGCGACAACTGGATTCCAGTATCACGGCGAAACGTCCGCTGGAGTTCTGCGCGTACAGTCTTGGGGTTGTCAGTGACGAATATACGCTGCCAGAAACTCACAGCGCGACGCTGGAACAGATCCAGAAGTGGGGGCTGCGCATTAATGAAGAAATGCGCGTTGTGACTGGTCGTGAAGAGGCTGAAAAGTTCTTTGCAGGCCTTGGTGAAAAGCGCCTGGGCCTGGGATACGAAATAGACGGAACTGTCTTCAAGGTAAACTCTCTGGCATTACAGCAGCAGCTTGGTTTTGTCGCCAGAGCACCGCGTTGGGCGATTGCTTATAAATTTCCGGCGGTAGAAGAATTAACAGAATTATTGGGCGTTGATTTTCAGGTTGGCCGTACCGGTGCCTTAACCCCTGTAGCGCGTTTAAAACCTGTGCATGTGGCCGGCGTAACGGTCAGTAATGCAACGCTCCATAATATGGATGAAATTGCGCGGTTGGGCGTAAAAATCGGTGATACCGTTATTATCCGACGTGCAGGGGATGTGATTCCTCAAGTCGTTTCTGTTGTTGAAGAACGTCGTCCCGATACTGTGACTGATATTCAGATGCCGGATGCTTGTCCGGTCTGTGAGTCACATGTCGATAAAGTAGAGGGTGAGGCTGTTGCTCGCTGTACCGGCGGGCTGGTGTGCTCTGCTCAGCGTAAAGAGGCGATTAAACATTTTGCTTCACGCAAGGCGATGGATGTTGAAGGCCTGGGCGATAAGCTGATCGAGCAGATGGTCGAAGCGGGCTTGATTGATACTCTCGATGATCTGTTTCATCTGTCCGTTGAAGATATCGCCGGGCTTGAGCGTATGGCTGAGAAGAGCGCGCAGAACGTATTGAACGCTCTTGAAAAATCGAAGCAGACGACGCTTGCACGCTTTATTTATGCTCTCGGCATCCGTGAGGTTGGCGTGGTTACGGCCAACAATCTTGCCGGTTATTTTGGTTTCCTTGAGCGTATTATGTCTGCCACGCATGAACAGCTGGTGGCGGTTGACGACATTGGCGATATCGTGGCTGCACATATCGTTAATTTCTTTGCTGAAGAGCACAACCGCACGGTAATCGAGCAGTTGCAGAAAGCCGGCATTCATTGGGAAGAAAAAGAACCCGTCAGCAGTGCCGAAGACGCGCCTCTTAATGGTAAAACCGCGGTCATTACCGGCACACTGTCGGACATGACACGAGATGATGCCAAGGCGGCACTTGAGGCTCTGGGAGCTAAAGTCACGGGCAGCGTATCGGCAAAAACCGACTTTCTGGTTGCAGGCGAGAAAGCGGGCTCGAAACTCGCTAAAGCGCAGAAACTAGAAGTAACAGTGTACGATGAGGCAGGGTTTAAAGCCTTGCTGGAAGAACTGAGCGGTCAGTAAGACTGCTCAGCTCGCTCATGAAAACCAAGCATAAGAAACTGAGCAAAATCTGGTAATGCTCAGTAAAGTTCGGGAAGGGATTCCTGATTTTCCTGCGATTTGTTTTCTTTCATCGCTCTTTCGATTAACAGCGTAATACTACTTCCATTAAAGGCGCTGTTTTTATCGGCGCTGTAAAGCGTCGCATCCAGCTCAGCCAGAGCTGCACTTAACCTGACATCATTCAACCAGACTTCAGCCTGAGCAAGCGAGGTCATCGGGCGTCCAGATGCCGCTGAAGCCCAATGAATAATGTTTTCGCGGATGGCCTGAGCATTATTCTCGCGGGCAGACTTTTTAAGCTCACGCCAGTAGTAGTGCTCGTCTTCTTTTTGTTTTTTATCGGCGGCTTCTTTACGTGCCTGATGATCCGTAACAGCAGATACATTAGCAGTCGGAGGTCGGCGTAGCATCAGCCAGGCAACAGCGGCTAACAGCAGGCCGTTCATAATGACAGAGACACCCAGTGCAAGTTTCCAGATCCCTGAATCAGCGGGTAGTTCGCCAGCGACTGGGTCGACAGTGGGCTCAGAAATGCCGGGTGAAGTTTGAGAAGAGGGCGGCGCAGCCGCTGCTGGAGTGACCTTGATTTCGTGCTCAGGCAAGGTCGCGTATTCAACGCGGTTTTCCAGTGTATTCCACCATGGGATACGTACTTCGGGCAGAATAAGCTCACCTGCAACTCCCGGAACCAGGGCGACGCTTTGAGTAATCGTGGTCACAATGCCTTGCTCTGAAATAGAGCTGTTGTCCTGAGTCTGGTCCGGGTAGTAACGCAGACCTTGCACTTCTGCCATGGGAACGGGCGGAACCTGGCCGGAATTCAGCCCAGTAGCTTTAATAGTAAAAGTGCGGGTTACAGGTTCGCCTGCCTGCCACTCGGTCGGAGGTGTGCTGAATGTTTCTTCCAGAACAAACCGGCTGGCAGGAATCCATGGCGCTTGCGGGTAGCTGTCAGGAATCGGATTAATGGTTAATTCGATGGGTTTGCTGACAATGGTTTCTGCCGAGCCGCGGAAGCGGTTATAGCGGTCGGTAACACGAGCCGTAAAGCGTTGCCCCGGTATTACCAGTGTGCCTGACGATTCAGGGAAGATCGCGTAGCGACGTTCGTAAACACCGATACGCTGACCATCAACCACGGTAATGTGTTTCTTCGGGTCCATGAGAGGTTGAACGCGGGCGTTAGCGACTTCAAATTCCGACAGAGAAGCATCATCGTGATTCACTGTGTAGTACATGCGCTCAATATATAGCAGTTGTTCCTGTACGTAGTGAGTGCCGCTGCTGACTTCTACTTCGAAGAAAAAATGCTCGGACTTTTCGGGTTCTGTCGTCGCTGTGTCTTCGACATTGATGCGAATAGGATCACTGTACTCGCCTTTGTATGACAGGGCCGGAATCAGTACTTCGCCCGTCCGGCGGGGTAATAGTTCGACTTCCCAGCGAGTGGTTGAGGTACTTTTGCCATTAACGTTTGAACTTTCTTTGCTGATGCGTGGGCGGCCGACGACATTCCAGTCGCGTTCCAGTGGCGACAGGTCTGGCATGTCGGTCGATAACAGATTCAGAAAGCCACCCTGGCTGTCGACATGCTGCAGTTGCAGAGTCACCGGGTCCGAGCGGCCAATCTGTTTGCGATCAACGCTTGAGATAAATTCAGCCGCGAGTACCAGCTGGCTGGCTATTAATAGCGCTGCGGTAATAATCCAACGGATTACCATAAAACATCCTCTTCCGTCTGATCTGCATTCTGGCGGTACTGATATAAAAACTTCCGTTGCATCAGCAGACCCGGGTTATCTTCTACCTCGTTGAGCACAGACTCCATCGCCGCTTGCTGCTCGCGGGACAGATGGCTGAACTCTCCATTCTCTTCATTGCTCTGTTGCTCTGCGGCCGTTTGTTTCTGGGCCTGACCTTCATCGCCGTTTTGTGAATCCTGCTGGTCGCTCAGGCCGCGGTCTCCGGACTTCCCAGTCTCTGGCTGTTGAGCTTTTCCAGCTTGCTGCTGTTCTTGCTTTCCGGCCTGTTCTTCAGCCTGCTTCTGGGCTTGTTCTTCGGCCATTTTTTCAGCCATTTCTTCAGCATAGGCATCATCAGCTGACTCCTGTTCAGAGTCCTCCCCAGAGTCTGAATTCTGGTTATCAGAGTTCTGACCTGAAGAACCTTCTGAATTTTCCGAGGAATTGCTGTCGCTCTGACTACTGTTGTTCTGATCCTGGTCTGAATTCTGCGACTCTGATGAATTGCTCTGTGAGCTGTTCTCACCATTACTTTGCGAGCTGTCCTGTTGCTGGTCGTTCTGAGAGTTCTCGTCAGAATTCTCAGAATCGCCTTCAGAGTCAGACGACGATTGCTCCTGCTGCTTCATTGCTTCTTCAACAAGGTCGAGATTCTTCTGCGCTTGCGTCAGGTCAGGGTCTGCTTTCAGTGCATCCCGGTAGGCTTCTGCGGCCTGTTCGAGCTTGCCTTGTTGAGCACGGGCATTGCCCAGGTTGTATTTCGCTTGTGCAGAATCACTTTGCGTAAAGGCTTCTTCTGCAGCTTCGTAATTTCCGGCGCGATAGTGCGCTGTGCCTTTCCATTCAGGGTTATTGAACAGCTCAGCCGCTTGGGCCGGGTCGCTCTCCATAAGTTCAGCGGCTTGCTGGTTGTCCGTTTTCCAGGCGTTCGCGCTCGCCGTTTCGGGGAGCAGTGGCAGGATTAAAACAAGGCTGAACAGTACACCCCGGCGAAAGCCTGCAATGGCGATGGGGATCAGCAAAAAGGTCAGCCAGTAACCTGCATCCTGCCAGGTTTCGAATGTCGTTTCCTGTGCGTTGGCGTCGTTGCTCCCGGGAAGACTGTTGGTGAGGCTGCGCCAGTCACTGTCGTTATAACTCATTGCCCGCCAGCGACTGCCGGTGGCCTCATACAGTGCCTGCATCGGCGCGGTATCCAGCTTTGGCAGGACGATGGTGCCATCCCCTTTTTTGAGGAACCCCTGGTCGCCAATAGGTACTGGCGCCCCTTCAGCCGTGCCGACGGCAATCAGACTAAGGTCAATAGAGTCACCCAAAGCGATAGCAATGCGCTCGACGTCTTTGTTCTGGATACCGTCAGTAATCAGCAGAGCGGAGGCTTCATTGACACCGGCATCCGTCATTAGCGTTTGAGCCTGAGTCAGAGCTTTATCTGGTCGGCTACCGAGTTTCGGCATGATCTCGGGAGACAGTGACGTCAGCAGGTGCTCAACGGTTGCTTTATCGTCAGTAAAGGGCACGACAGTGTGGGCTTCGCCTGAGTAGGCGATGACCGCAGTGATGCCATCTTCACGGCCGCGGACGATGTCCGTGGCTTTACGAATTGCCCGGGTGGCGCGATCAGGCGCGACATCGGTTGCGTTCATTGAAAGCGACATATCAATCAGTAGCACCAAAGCATCCGGGTTACTGATCACAGGCACCGCTTTGCGCTGCCAGCTTGGACCGGATATGGCGACGATGGCGATGGCAGAGGCAATGAATACGGCGATCACGCCGAGGATGGACGATTTACCCGGCGTGCGGTCGAGCATGTGTGCTTGCAGTGCGGGATCAATCAACTGATCCCAGCGGCCTTTGCGCAGCGTCCGCTGTGTCAGCCAGACGGTCATAACGACAGCCGGAATAAGAAGCACCAGCCAGATAGGGCGCATAAAGTGAATGTTATTCAGAAACTCACTCATGACAGACCTCGTCGTACAAGCACAAGCTGAACCCAGCCAAGCAACAGGGCAACAAGCAGCGGCCACTGAAACAGTCCGGACTCAGGTCGGTAAGTTTTATTCTCCCGCTCGGTCGGTTCCAGCTCATCGATTAAGTCGTAAATCTGGCTCAGCTCTTCAGTATTACGAGCGCGGAAAAACCGTGCCGAAGTCAGGTCGGCGATACTTTGCAGCTCGCCTTCGTTTAATTCACGTGACGGGTTGATTGTGCGACTGCCGAAGAAGCTTGGGACTTGCATACTCTCAGCGCCCAGGCCAATGGTGTAAATCTTAATGCCCAGCTCAGAAGCGAGTTCTGCGGCTCTGACGGGTTCCACTTTACCGGCCGTGTTTTCTCCATCGGTGAGCAGGACGATCACCTGACTGTCTGACGGGTTTTCGCGCATGCGCTTGGCGGCGAGGGTAATGGCATCACCGATCGCGGTTTGTTTCCCGGCAAGTCCGAGTGCCGCCTCATTCATAAACGTACGCACGGTTTCACGGTCGAACGTCAGTGGTGCTTGCAGATAGGCGTTCGAGCCAAACAGAATCAATCCCAGGCGATCGCCTTCGCGCTGATTAATAAAATCGTTCAGCACGTGTTTAACAATATCCAGACGATTCACTGGACGATTGTTCAACTCCATGTCGGCGGTATCCATACTGCCCGAAATATCGACCGCGAGCATAAGGTCACGCCCCTCGGCGGGCAGGCGTATCGGTTCTCCGAGCCAGACCGGGCGGGCCAGCGCACACACCAGGGCCAGCCAGGCCAACGCTGGCACTACCCAGCGCACACCGCTCGCCGTGTTGTCCGATGTACTGCCTGATGTGCTGCTCCAGTCGCTCAGGTCTGGCACTTTCAGGGCAGCATCTTCCTGAACTCTGGCCGGTAGCAGATAGCGCGCAATGAATGGCAGCACCAGCAGTAAAAATGCCCATGGAAACTGAAATTCAAACATGGGGCGCCTTCCTGCCAGTATTCGAGACGGCTTTACGCACCCGTTCTGGTGTTGTTCTTTTTAACCACTGACGCAGTTCACTGTCGATTAATTCAACAGCCAGGTCAGGCTCGCGTCGATATGAGCCGTGAGCAAGCGCATTGATTGTTTTACTGGACAGTGTCGCTTTGGGGTTGATGCGGTTCAGGTAGGCCGTCCATTCCTCTCCGCTGAGCGATAGTTGGCTGTTTTCGTCACAGGCCTTCAGGTAGCGCTTCAGTGTTTTGTTCAGGCTCTGACAATACCGCGTTGAGTTTTCGTTCTCAGCGTAATCATTTTTCGCCTGATCGAGCAGCGGCAATGTGAGCGTGAGCATCGCACGATGACGGTGCCAGCGAATAAATAGCCATGTCAGTGTGGCAACGACAGCAACCGCGACGGCTGCACTGGCCCACCAACCCCAGGCCAACGGAAATAACCCAACAGCGGCGGGTTCAATGATGTCTTCTAACGGCAGAGCACCCGGGTTCATACTGTGACTCCGGACAGATCTGCGCTGAAGCCCATCCCCTGACGCAGACAATCGAGTGGGTCCTCGTGGGTCTGAACATCAATCAATGGTGCCTGCAGGTGCAGCAGCGAGTGCTTCAGTTGGTTAGTTCGTTCCTGCCAGGCATTGAGCTGCTCAGCGCTGTCCCGGCTGCTGATACTCAGTCGCGAGCGTTGTCGGCCGTCAGTCAGGACGTAGTCACCCGCAGGCTTCTGAATTTCCAGTGGATCAATGACGCGTATAGCAATCAGGTCACAGTGGCGGGAGATGCTATATAGCGCCCGTTCACATTCTTTATCAAAGCCCTGCCAGTCAGAGACGATATAAACCGCTGATCCTGGTCGCGCAACGCGGGCCAGATGACGGCAAATATCAAGCATACGTGGTTGAGCGGCTGCGGCTTCTGTGACGTGCATTTCAGCCAAACGATGCAGGTAAGCCATCAGTGTTTTCCGGCCGGTGTGCGGGCGCAGATCGAATTCGTTGGTATCGTTGAATATCAGGCCGCCAACGCGGTCTCCCTGCATGGCAGCTGCCCAGGCCAGCAGGGCTGAAATATCAGCTGCCACCACTCGCTTGAGTGCACGCCGGGTACCGAAGTTCATGGAACTGCGCAGGTCAGTGACAAGCAGTACAGGACGTTCCCGCTCTTCGCGGAATACCTTGATATGAGGTTCACCGGTACGAGCAGTGACGCGCCAGTCCATTGAGCGGATATCGTCGCCCGGTTGGTATCCCCGAACTTCCGCAAAATCGATGCCCCGGCCACGCAGACGAGAAGCATGAGTGCCTGACTGCTCGTTAAGGATTTTCTTCTGCCGGTGCAGAGGCAGAAGGTTGGCCAGCACCCTCAAACCCGCAAGGCGAGCAGGGTTGATCACTGTTCCATCAGAAAACTCGCGGCGGATCATCAGGCTACTGGTACCCGCGACAGCAGTTCGTTGATGACAGTATCTGTGGTCAGGCCACTGGCTTCGGCTTCAAAGCTGAGCAGAATACGGTGACGTAGTACATCGTGCGCTACGGCACGTACGTCATCGGGGCTGACGTAATCACGCCCTTCAAGCCAGGCATAAGCGCGGGCGCAGCGATCAAGAGCAATGGTGCCACGAGGGCTGGCGCCAAACTCGACCCATCGTGCGAGATCATCACCGTATTTACCGGGCTCACGCGTCGCGATGATAAGTTGCACCAGATATTCTTCGACGGCTTCGCTCATGTGCATCTGTAACACCTGGCTGCGAGCAGCGATCAGATGCTTTTCAGTCAGCTTACTTCCTTCGTATTCCTTGTGAGCAAGGGCCTCACCACGTGCGAGGCGCAGAATCGACTGTTCTGCGCTGGCATCCGGGTAGTCAATTTTGACATGCATCAGGAAGCGGTCCAGCTGAGCTTCAGGAAGAGGGTAGGTGCCTTCCTGTTCAATTGGGTTCTGCGTGGCCATGACCATGAACACGTCAGGCAACTCACGAGTAACACCACCGACGGTTACCTGACGCTCAGCCATGGCTTCAAGAAGAGCGCTCTGAACCTTCGCCGGTGCCCGGTTAATTTCGTCGGCGAGAATCAGGTTGTGGAAAATTGGCCCGGCCTGAAAATCAAAGCTCTGCGTTTCAGGGCGGTAAATTTCAGTACCTGTGATGTCTCCCGGCAGGAGATCGGGCGTAAACTGCACACGCTTGAATTCACCTTCCATTCGGTCGGCGTCGAAAGCACCGTAAGCGCAGTTCTACGCGCTCGCAGCAGCTCTGCGT
>MDSV01047312.1_pt1 | contig 17880 bp, 17 predicted proteins | sample 810851 | NCBI WGS metagenome assembly MDSV01 (sample SAMN05326640, study PRJNA326480) | marine metagenome | isolation source: seawater | place: Atlantic Ocean: North East | collected 2012 | reverse complement strand
GTTGATAATTTTGATCCTTTTTATGATCGGGCGCTGAAAACTGGGAACATTGCAGCATATGCGGATAATCCAGACTTTGAGCTTCTCGAAGCCGACCTTGCGGATGTGGATACCTACCAAAAGTTAAATTTTTTAGCGGGTAATGAACCAATAGATGCTATTATTCATTTAGCTGCCAAGGTTGGAGTGCGCCCCTCGATCGAAGACCCAGTTAGCTACCAGCGTGCGAATGTCATCGCCACGCAGAATGTACTTGAATTCGCTAAGGAGAATGACATCAAGCAATTCGTTTTTGCTTCTTCTTCATCAGTGTATGGCGTAAATCCGAATGTTCCATGGAGAGAAGAAGATCACGTTTTGCAGCCGATTAGTCCGTATGCTAGCACCAAGGTAAGCTGCGAATTAATGGGGCATGTATACAGCCACTTATACGGCCTCCGCGTTCTAGGCCTCCGCTTCTTTACGGTTTATGGTCCAAGGCAACGTCCTGATCTAGCGATTAATAAATTCTTACGGCTAATCGAAGCGGGTGAGCCGATCTCTGTATTCGGTGACGGCTCCACCCGTCGAGACTATACTTTTATTGACGATATTATCGAAGGTATCATTGGCTCTCTCCATTATCAGGGATCCTATTACGAAGTGATTAATCTTGGTAACGACCAGACTGTTACGCTGACGGAGATGATCGAGACAATCGAAGGAGTGGTAGGTAAGAAGGCGATTGTTGATCGCTTGCAGCAACAACCTGGAGACGTACCGCAGACATGGGCGGATCTAGCAAAAGCGAAGAAGTTGATTGGCTATGAACCTAAAACAAACATTAGTGAAGGAATTCAGCGATTTGTTGCTTGGAGAAGTAATCAATTGACTTATTAAATGATTATAGCGCTATTTATAATTACCATTGTTTTTATGGCACCAATTTTATTAGTATTTGGGATCTTCTATGTGCTCGTGGTAATGTCTTTTATGGACCCAAATTGGCCAAAAGCTCTTCGCAGGAAACTAAATAGTTTTTACGACATATGCTTTTTAAAATGAGAGCCATTTTAAAATGGCTTACAGAGTTTTTTGAAAGCAAGGCTTGGTTAAGCTCGGGGTTTAAGCGCTATTTTAAGAATACTTCATGGCTCTTTGGTGGGCAGATGCTACGTATGGTCTTGGGCTTATTCGTTTCTGTGGCGGTCGCTCGTTATCTGGGTCCAAAAGATTTCGGTCTTTATAACTTTGTTCTTTCGATTGTCGCTCTCGTCGCAGTGGTCACAAGTTTGGGTCTTCAGAATTTAGCAAAGCGCGAATTGGTCGAACAGCCTGAGCAGCGGGATGCCATTTTGGGCACTTGTTGTTTTCTGAGCTTGGCGGTGGGCGTCATCGCTTACGCAGCGATGCTTCTTGTGGTTGGTCTAGCTTCCGAGCGAAGCTTACTTCTGAGCCTATTCGCACTTTTGGGGGGAACACTTTTTCTAAAGCCGTTGAAGTGTATTGAAATCTGGTTTCAGGCCCAGGTGCGTTCCGATTTATCTGTTATCTCCAGCAGCATAGCCTTACTTCTTTTTGCTGCAGTTAAAATCGCGGCGATCTATTTTGGAGCAGACCTATTGGACTTTGCCTACATTTTTCTACTCGAGCTAATTGTATTAACAGGTTTACAGGTTTTCTTTTACCGACGTCATTACGCCAGTTTATTACAATGGAGAATGGATCGAGAAATTGCGATAGACTTTTTAAAGCAATCATGGCCGCTGCTACTTTCCGGACTAGCCATAATGGTCTATATGAAAATCGATCAGGTGATGCTAGGCTTGATGTTAGGAGATCAGGCTGTGGGCCATTATTCCGTGGCGGTGCGAATCAGCTCTATCTGGTATACCGTTCCCACTATTCTCGCGACCTCACTTTTCCCCGCAATTTTGAACGCCCGAAAACAGAGCGCTCAGCTCTATGAGCAGCGCCTACGAAGCTATTTTAATTTAAATGCAGGGCTGGGCTATCTGATATGTGTGCCACTCAGTTTCGCCGCACCACTAATCGTCTCTATACTGTTTGGTCCAGAATATCAAGCTGCCGGCCCAATTTTGGCCGTCCACGCATGGAGTAGTCTCTTTGTATTTATGGGAGTTGCACGAGGGCAGTATTTGATCGCTGAAAAATTCTTCAAATTCTCTCTTGGGTCTACGCTTGTTGGTGCGGGGCTAAATATATTTATGAATCTGACCCTGATACCACTTTACGGAGGTATGGGTGCAGCCTTGACTACATTAATTTCTTTCGCAGTCTCTGGCTTCTTTTCCTCGCTACTCTTAGTCGCGCCTCATCACATTTTTCGGCTTCAAGTATCATCGCTAGTAAAAACACCCTTTACATCAATACTCAAGATAAGATGTTTTAATAATGAAAGAACAAACTCTAAAAGATACTGACAAACGCAAAGTCGCAAATGGGAATCTTTATATGTAGAGGCGCGCAAATCCTGATTGCACGATTATAGATAGTAACAATAATTAATGCGTCGTTTCTTAGCCAATGAATTAATGCACCCTTTCGCGATATCATTAAAAAGCTTATTAATATTAATTTAGGTTACGCTTATTATTATGCTAAGTAAATTTTTTTCATTCTTTTACAAATCGCATAACGCTTCATAAGTTCCTTCATCTTAACACGTCTTTGTGTTATAATACACCGTCATTTATATCATAGTACATAACAGTACAGTTATGCCTAGAAGACTCAGACTATCAATCACATCTATGTAGTATGAAAATGCCAGACCTCTCTAAAACAATATTTCCTTCTAAAATTCTTTTTTTAAACCCCAGCCTTAGAGGACAGAACAATAGTTGCGCAGTATATGTTGATAGAGATGGTACACTAATAAGACATGTCGACTACCTTAGCAGTCCAGACAAGATGGAGCTGTTGCCTGGGGTTAAAGAATCGGTGCACGCCTTGATTGATCGAGGAGTGCACTTTTTTATTTTTACAAACCAATCTGGAGTTGGGAGGGGTTACTTTCCTATCGAGACAGTTTACGCCTGTCAGCAGCGGTTATTCGAGTTATTGGAGTGCGCGCCATACCAAATTTCTGGTTGGTGTATTGCTCCTGAAGCTCCAAATGAGAAAGGTGGTTACCGCAAGCCATCACCTAGATATATTGAAGAGACAGCTAATTATTTTGGGTTCAAGAAGGAAGATTCCCATGTCATCGGTGATACGATGGTTGATTTAGAAACAGCATGGAATTCAGGTGCCAACGCTTGGGCGGTAGGTAATGGGAAAAAGGACTTAGTAGAGGCTCACAAATCAGGATCAATTACTGGCGGTAATTATGAGTTTGCAGAGAGCTTTCCTCATTGCGTAGATATCATTTTAAAAAAATCACAATCTGACATTTTATGTAGATGAATACTAAAAAATACACTTTAGTTACGCGAGGTGCTGACTTTGTCGACAGTGCAATGGTAAATGCTTTTTGTGCGGAGGAAAATAACTCGGATATTTTTTCTGATTTTTAGAAGAGGATGATAATTGGCGTAATTTGGGGCCTCTTAGTTGTCACGATTAATTGTTTGCGATCGGCGTTTAGTAGCTTAAAGAAGCATCTCCTTGAGATTTGATTATTATAATAAAAGAGACACGTACGCTTTAATCGAGAATAAACGATATGGAAAATTCAAAATTGCTAAGTCTGGATGAAGCTGTAAAGCAGCGGGCTTTATTGCGTGTTGCAGGCAAACGATTGACAGTCACCAATGGCTGTTTTGATCTTTTACACGCGGGGCATGTGTATCATTTACGTGATGCTGCTGGTCAGGGAGATGTTTTATGGTTGCTACTAAATTCTGACGCATCTGTGCAAGCGTTAAAGGGACCCACTCGGCCAGTACAATCTGAGGTGTATCGTGCATATGTTATGGCGGCCTTAGAGTTTGTTGACCGGATCATATTATTTCAGTCCCCACGTTTGAATGTAGAGATTCGTGCATTAACTCCTGATATTTATGTAAAGGCTGGAGACTATAATATCAAGACGATCGATAAAACGGAAAAGGCAGCTCTGCTAGATGTTGGTGTTGATATTCGTTTTCTGCCTTTTTTGGATGGATTTAGTTCCACAAGCCTGATGCGTAAGATTAGTTTAGCTAACGAATGCGCTTAGTTTTATACCTGCCATTTTCAACTTGGTTTATGACGACTTTATAGCAATTTAACCAACAGCTTTTTACGTTTCCTTCAAACCACCGCTGCGTCTTTTTACTATAAATCATCGATTTTTGATCTAAGTCAGCGCTTTTTAATCTAATTTTTTATTATGACTACAAATGAACAACTTAATGAACTACAAGCGACTTTAGAGTCATTTCGTCACTATGTGCCTATTGTACAAGCTGTGGGAGTTGAGATTGCACACTGCTTAAAGGCCGGCGGTAAGCTTCTTACTTGCGGCAATGGCGGCAGTGCTACGGACGCGCTGCATCTATCGGAAGAACTGATGGGGCGATATAAAGGCGACCGCCCTGCTTTGGCTTCGATTTGTTTATGTGCTGATGTGAGTGCGCTTACTTGTATCGGCAATGATTATGGTTATGACGCCATTTTTGCTCGTCAAGTAGAAGCGATTGGACGAACCGGCGACGCCTTGGTTGCGTTTACTACCAGCGGCAATTCCGCTAATGTTTTGCGAGCGTTTGAAGCGGCGAAAGGTAAAGGCCTTACCACGGTTCTTGTTAGTGGTAAAGGTGGCGGTGAGGCTGCAGGGATCTGTGACTTTGAAATTATCATTCCGAGCCAAACGACAGCTCGAATTCAAGAAGTGCATACTTTCGTTTTGCACCAATGGCTTGAGATAGTGGAAACAGAACTGTTTCCTGACTTGTATAACTGATTAACTCGGAATTTCGAAATCATACTAAAGCTAATGGATGCAACTCAATTTTCAGATTTACGTATTGTAGTAATTGGCGATGTGATGCTCGATCATTACATATGGGGCGATGCGACGCGAATTTCGCCAGAAGCTCCAGTGCCTGTGGTGAGTGTGAACCGTGATACTTATGTGCCGGGGGGTGCTGCTAATGTCGCGTGCAATTTGTCTGGGCTTGGAGTTCAGACGAATCTACTCGGGTGTTATGGTAAAGATGATGGCGGCAATCGTTTAGGCTCCCTACTATGTGAGCATAACATTCATCTCGATCCTTTGGGTTGCGGAGGTGGGGTCGCCACAATTGTAAAAACTCGTCTCATAGTTCAGCATCAGCAGATGTGCCGGATTGATCGAGAATTGGCACCTACCGATTATGTATTAATGAATTCGGTGGCTCCTGCGGCTATTCAGAAACTAATAGAGGGAGCAGATGCAGTTTTACTTTCAGACTATGCTAAAGGGGTGATTGATGTCTCTTTGATTGAGCTTGTCCTGTCTGTTGCCCGCAATGCAGACAAACAGCCTCTTGTCGTTATGGATCCAAAACCGAAGCGTCATTTGGAATTAAGTGGAATGGATCTGATGACACCGAATCGATCAGAAGCACAGCAGCTTGCTGGATTCGTTGCAGATCCGCATGCGCCATTTGATGATGAAGCCATCTGCGGAGCGATTTATGCGCGCTACAAGCCGCGTAATTTAGTGGTTACACTCGGAGCGGATGGAATGCTCCTCTGTCAAGACGGCTCAGTGATCGGTCGCTTGCCGACCGAAGCGCAAGAGGTCTTCGATGTCTCTGGTGCGGGGGATACCGTTGTCGCGACGTTGACAGCTGCTCTTGCTTCGGGAATGGATTTGGATTCAGCAGCCCAACTGGCTAATAAGGCGGCAGGTATTGTGGTTAGCCATCTGGGAACAAGTCCGATAACTCTTAGTTTGTTGCTCGATTCGTAGTTATCATAAAAGATAAAATAATCATATTTTTACTTATGGAGAAAAGAAAAGAAGAGTTAAATACGGCAGTGCTGTTTTTAATATTCAATCGACCTGATACCACAAAGCAGGTGTTTGAAACCATTCGTCAAGCAAGGCCGCCGCGTTTATACATTGCTTCAGATGGCCACCGAAATGATCGTGAAGGTGAGTTATTAAAAGTGCAAGAGGCTCGTGCGGTAGTTGCATTAGTTGACTGGCCGTGTGAAGTTCGGACGCTTTACCGGGAGGAGAACTTAGGCTGTAAGTATGCAGTCAGTGGGGCAATTGACTGGTTCTTTGAAAATGAAGAGCAAGGCATTATTTTGGAAGACGATTGCTTGCCAAGTCTCAGCTTCTTTAGCTTTTGTGAAGACTTGCTTGAGAGATATAAAGTGGATCAGCGAGTGTGGCAGATTTCTGGTTCTCTATTCTATTCGAATGCCATCTCTGAGACGAAAGGAGATTATTTTTTCTCTCGATATGGGCCAATTTGGGGGTGGGCTAGTTGGCGTCGGGCGTGGAAGAATTATGATGTAGAGCTTTCAGATTGGGCGGTGATGTCTCAGCAATCGTATTTGAACTCTGTCTATTTGGATGATGTGGAGAGAGCTTATAAGTTGAGGCTTGGGGATCGTTTGTTTCGCGATGAGATTAACACATGGGATTATCAGTGGGGGTATTGTAAGAATTATAATGGAGCTCTGACGATTCTACCCAAAAAGAACTTAATTGTTAATATCGGGTTTCGTGAAGATGCGACGCATACGACAACGGACAATCATCTGATACCTACTGTATCATACGACTTGGATGAAAAGCTCTCGCATCCAGATTGTATTTTTGAGGATATTAATTATCAAAATGAATTTTCGAGGAAATCATATCGAAGCGAATCGAATAAATATATGAATAGATTAAGTTCTTTCTGTGGTCGCTTACTTCGTATTATCAGGGTTCGGAATTAGAGGTTTTTATGTTTAAAACTATTTTACGCAAAATATTATTACGGCTTGATCAATATCGCGAACCCAACGGGCTTGTCGTTAAGGGAGTTCGATTGATTGGCGGTGGGTCCCCTACTGTGAGGGTCGGTGATTATACTTATATCAATGATGCGAAACTATACTGTTGGCGGAAGGGCTTTAATTTAATTATTGGTAATTATTGTTCAGTAGCAGCAGATGTAGATATAATATTGGGTGGTGAGCATGATAAGGAATGGGTCTCAACATATCCATTCTTCGAGAAGTGGGGATTAGAAGAACTTCGCGGGCAGGCTACGAGTAAGTGTCGAGGTGATATTGTTGTCGGCAGCGATGTCTGGATCGGCCATGGTGTGACAATATTATCTGGTTCTACTATTGGGGTAGGAGCAATAATTGCGGCGGGTGCCGTAGTGCGTGGCGACATCCCTGCTTACTCTATTGCCGCTGGAGTTCCTGCCAGAGTTATTAAAGCTAGATTTTCAGATGAAATCTCCCATAGATTGCTTGCCACAGAATGGTGGAATTTGACTAAGGATGAGCTGATGCCTTATGTGCAGTATTTGAATGACCCAGAGGAGTTTATTCGCCAAGCGTCAAAGTTTAAATCGGATTGCTAAATAGAACATGAAAACAAAAACAAGTATTATAACGACGGTAGATCATAACATCGGAGATGATTTCGTTCGCGAAGGCTTACTTTATTTGCTCTCGTCTGCTGGGGTAGTTGGAGATGTTGAACTGATCCATAAGCATTCCCCGGTGTCGAATTTTTATGGAATGGAGCGCATCCGAAGTTTAAGAGCTTCTAAGGTGTTTGAGCCAATCATTCGCCACATTGGATGGAAGAACCGTATCCAAGATTGTAGTTTATTGATACAGAGTGGAGCGCCTATTTATTGGTGCCATGAGAGTGGTAACAATTGTGCCAATAATGAATGGTTTGATCCATTGATTCGGCAAAGTTATATAAAAAGAAAGGAAGGGAAAAAGTTCTTGAATCTTGCTGGGGGTTCTTGTCAGCGTTATCACTCTGATGGTTCTGAAGTGAATCAATACCCGGAGTGCGGTAAATATATGCGTGAACTGTATGATGCTTGCGACCTCACCGTTTTGCGTGATACCCTTGCTCAAAGAATGCTTTTGAATGCTGGGCGTAAAGCGGCTGTATTGCCATGTGCATCAATTTTTGCGGTTGATCAGCTAGGCATATGCAAACGTGAGGGAGAATACATCGTTATCAATTTCATGGAAAATGGAGGGCACTACACATTTGGTCAAAATATTGATGGGGCTAGGTGGCGAGCTACATTTTTAGAAATTGCAGCAATCGTTGAAGATATGGGTAAAGTAGTGGTCGCCTGTCACAATCAATATGAGTTTGATTTAGCTCGGGAATTAGTTCCGCATTTAGAGGCATTTCTGATCCCAAATAACTATATCGAATTTATGCGATTTTATGCTGGAGCCAGATTTGGTGTCGTTAACCGAGTGCATTCTGCTTTTATGTTAGCTTCGCTGTCTAAGCCGGCAGTTGTCATCGGCTCTGATAGTCGAGCGCGTATGGTCGAGAACTTGAATTTAAAATCCTATTACGTAGGAGATGAGTTGGATCCAAAAACTATAGTCAATGATGTTGCCGATATTGAGTTGAGCTACGGGGAAGTCATCGGATCCCTAAAAGCTAAAGTTAAAGCTAATTATTTAGATCTTTTAGCTGATGTGCTATAAACTTATCGATCTTTGTGGAGGCATCAAAGAGTACCTATGAAGTTAAATCCGGCCTCCAAAATAATAGACACTTTACGCGCTGCCCGTGATCTTCTTTGGTATTTATTAGATGGTATTCTACTATTGTTTGGACGAGGCAAAGCTTCGGGAGATGTCCTGCTTGTTCGTAACGACGGAATTGGTGATTTCGTACTGTGGTTTAGCGCATTGAAATACTTAAAGTCTCACTATTCGGAAAAAAAAATTCACCTCGTGTGTAGCCCTATGGTTGTTGAGCTGGCAGAAAGTCTCGATTTTTTTGATTCAGTCATATCAGTTGAAGGAAAGCGATTTGTTCGAGAATTACGATATCGATGGAAAACACTAAGGATAGTTCGGAGTCTCGGAGTCGAGGTTGCGTTACATCCAGTTTACACAAGGAGATTTATGCTAGGAGATGCGCTGATTCGTTTTAGCCAATCCACTCATCGAATCGGATCTGTAGGATGCTCAGTGGTCTTGTCGTCATGGCGTCGGAAAATAGCCGATCGTATTTACACAAAATTAGTTCCGGCGTCCACAGCGCCAATGATGGAAATTGAGCGTCATTATGAATTTTTAGAAGAGCTATTTGGAAGGCGAGTATGCCAGGAGGTTGGGAAGTTACCTCAATTGGTAGAACTGGAGGAGGCTTTGATTGTTGATTTGGAGTACTTCATCATATTTCCAGGGGCGGCTTCGAGCAAGAGGGTATGGCCGGTGTCCAAGTTCGCCTTAGTTGCTAAAGAGATCGCAAGAGTTTACGGATACAAACTTGTTGTCTGTGGGACTATGGGAGAGAGGGCATTGGCAGATGAATTAATTTTAAAGGCTGGGGCGGTAGGGGCGGTTAATCTTGCTGGCGAAACGAGCCTTCCTGAATTTATCGAAGTCGTGCGAGGGGCATCTGTGTTGGTTGGCAATGAAACTTCAAGTGTACATATTGCTGCGGCAGTTGAAACCCCTTCAGTATGTCTTTTGGGTGGAGGGCATTTTGGGCGGTTTATGCCCTATCCTGCATCTACTCCTAGGATGAAGCCCGTGCCTGTCTATGACAGGATGGAGTGTTACGAATGTAACTGGAACTGCACTCATCCAGATGAGCAGAAAGGAGAGGCAACACCATGTGTAGAGGCCATTCGCGTAGAAGCAGTACTTAAAGCTGTTTATGAGATACTAAAATAAGGGTCAATGTAAAATATAATTCGTTAGCTAAATCGAAGACTATCTTTTATATGTTGATTTTACATCGTTTAGTATAATATAGACTTATCACTTGAGACTTTATCTACAACAGGTGGTTGAATATACTTTACACGTTGTCTATGGTTTAATGTATCGCTTTGGAGTGTTCAGAATTGTTAGGACTTAGAACCAGACCAAAGTGGTATATTATACTCATGCAGTAACCAATTTTTTGTAAATAGAAGAGTAGATTGCATCATAAATACCCTCAAGGAAGTCGATACACATTAGTTCTAGGGCACTAAAATGTATAACATTAATAATTTTATTTCAGCTGTTGCCATTGCTTTTAGCGGAGTGACATTAGCGTATTACTTTTCGCAGGGTATTGGCGGAATTAGTCTTTCATTCTGCACATTATTAGCATCGGGCATACTTATAAGAACTTTAGACAGGGACTTAGTTAATAATAATAAAGGCGTAGTACTCATAACTGGCATAGGCCTGATTATCCTACTTGCGACATATACGGTATCGTTATTCGTGCTCAATAAAACCGCCACATTTAGAGTAGCGTATCCGTTTTTCCAAGGAGTTTGGTTTGGGGTTTTGCTAACTCTTCTGAGGCCTGCAAAATTCAGAATTAGAGAGATAAATATATTTATAGTGTCTATTGTTTTAGGGTGCGTGATATTTAATCTACTAATTCTATCGCAAGTGCCTATAGACACTATGATTAAAGAGACGCTGGCTGGATCTAAAAGAAATTTAGGTCATACTAGAGTAATTTACTTAGGAAAATTTGCCATAGAAAACCACATAGCTGTGCCTTATTGCTGTGCAATTGGCATTTTATTTTTAGGGATTAGTTTGATTATTTCTGCTAAAGCATATATCAAACTACTATTCTTATTTATTGGTGCAATTTCCCTATTGCCCACAGTTGTCACCCTCACGCGCGGGCCGCTTTTAGCAGCTGCTATAATTTTAGCTTTAGTTTTCCCGAAAGCAATCCGAAGGAGAGCGCTGTCAACTTTCTTAGTAATAATTCCAGTATCCATTGGAGCCATGTACTTTTTATACAACAACGATTTTTCGGCAATTATTGATAGATTGATTGGTATTTTTGATACGGACGGAAGATATTATTTATGGATGAGCTCTGTATTACAAATATTAGGTCTTAAAACGGAGGGATTTTTATTCAGTAATTATGCTCACAATTATGTATTGGACCTAGGGCTTCAATTCGGCCCTGTGATTTTTATTTTATTCGTCATGCACCTGCTAATTTGGGGCTTTAACACTAGGTATTATTTCTTGCCTAGAGTAGCAGCAAATGTCCATGCAGAATTTTTATGGATATTTATCTTTACTGGCTTTATCTTATCTTGGGTTCAGCCACCCTCCCAACTGACAGGATTTATTTATGGGCTCTCATATTCTACATTGCCTTATTTGATTAGCCTAGGTAAGTTAAACTATAAGTTCGCTCGCCGCCCTGCACCGCCTCACATCTTTAATTAGGGGGAAGAAATAAGTACTTTCTATATTAGGCATGTTTACAATGTTTAACATAAAACAATTTATACGCAGGCATCCTGCGCTATATTTTAGCATTTGTGGATTTTTTTCATCACGAATAAGAGAGTTGCGCGCTTATCCAGATAGCGAACTTGTAATAGAAGGGTTTCCCAGAAGCGCTAACACATCCAGCGTGTATGCTTTTTTACACGCACAAAAACGCCCTGTAAAATTGGGGCACCATTTGCACACTGTCGCACATGTCAAATATGCAGTTCAAAACCAGGTTCCATGTTTGGTTATAACTAGGTCGCCCGTTGATTGCATTACGTCTTTAATGGTTATGCGTGGCGGTGGCAACCCAAGGAAACTACTCTCTGAATATATCGACTTTACTAAAGAGATTAGTAAACTGCGTAAAGACATTGTATTGGTAAGCTTTACTTCGATTGTTGAGAGTGATTTTGGGTTTGCAATTAGCTTAATTAATGAACGTTTCGGCACACAGTTTGCAATGCCAACCGGGTCAAATAATGAAAAATCCTGGGTAAATCAGCAGATAGTTACCTGGAATAATATGCATGGCGATGGCGACAGAACTCGCTTGTCTTTACCCTCAAAAGACAAGAAAGGACTTGCTGAAGTAATGAGAGTTAAAGTAATTAAAGAAACTGATTTACTACAAGAAGCAGACAGATTATATAAGTTAATCATAAATGGCATTAAGTGATGATACAGCTCCCTTAATCTCAGTGATCGTTCCTTCTTATAACAGTGAACGATACATCGAGGAAACGTTAAGAAGCATAGAATCTAGTCAATTTTCGGAGGTTGAGTATATATTTGTTGATGGCGGAAGCACAGATGGCACAATGAATTTTGTTAAAAAGTCACAACATGTCTTTAGTCATATTATTTCAGAAAAGGACAAAGGCCAAAGCGACGCATTTAATAAAGGCTTCAGATTGGCAGCGGGTGATTATTTGACGTGGCTTAACTCGGATGACGTTTTTTGCCAAGGAGCATTATCCAAGGTTATTAAAATCATTAAAAAAAGTCGAAGACCTTGGTATGCCGCCAACATGTTTCACATAGACAGAGATTCTAAAATTCTCAAGTCATGCCAATCTGGTCCTTTTGAGTCATGGGCATTGAAATATGGAGTGCTTAATGTCTTTGGACCCAGCACAATATTTAGCAGAGATTTGTACCAAGAGTTCGGAAATTTTCGTGAGGATTTTCACTTTTGTATGGATACCGAGTATTGGTGGCGCCTTGCTTCTTCTGGTAAGCGCTATGAGCGCATCCCCGTGCATTTATGGGCACTTCGCCTCCATGAAGATGCAAAAACGGCAGCATCAATAACTGGTGGAGCCGACCAAAAGCCTTCAGGGATGGTTGCCGAGAATAACCGTTACGCATCAATGTATTTTCCGCTCACCTCTGAGAAATCTCGTAAGAGGGGAAGGCTTCTTGCACGTTTTTGGAGAACTCTTACTGGACCGTATTTAAAATCACTATACTTCTCTGCCCTTTACAAAGGTCGATCGATCTGGAGTATTTATTAAGCCGCCCATTTTTTGATTAATGAAAATTCTACTTGCCGGCGTTTCACTTGTTCCCCGATACGGTGGCTTGCCAAAGACAATGCGCAAATTTGGCGAAGCACTAAGCGCTCGGATCGTATCGTTTACCTCTTCTACTTTACCTAAGGAAGAGTTGGATGCGTTTGCCGAGGTGGAGCACCTCCCTACCGGGCGCAATAAAATAGCAGATTGGTATGCTTGGGCGGGTGCTAAAGATCGTGCAGATGTCGAATCGGCTGCAGCTGAAGTAGATTTGTTATCCTGCCATGTAATGCTGCGTTATCACGCGCATTGGGTAAGAAGGATGGCGAAGCTACATAATATTCCCTATTGGTTTGTACCACATGGGCAATTGGATCCTTATGTTTATACTTATCGTGCGGCAATTAAGCACATTTGGCTTAAACTATTTGGAAAAAGACTGATGCGCGAAGCCGCACATGTGATTTATTCAACAGAGCAAGAGCGCGAAAAAGCTAAATGGTTTTATGATGGATCCAATACACGAGTGATTCATTGGCCAGTGGATTTAATTGATGTACAAGGCAAAGCGCGCGCGCGCAGAGAACTACGTAGTCAGCTAGGCTTGTCAAAAGAGGAACGATTGTTGTTGTATTTTGGGCGTATTCACTCGATGAAGAATCCTATTAGGACGATCGAAGCCATTGCCGAAGCGAAGGACCAAAAATTACATCTAATGATTGTTGGTCCCGATGGCGATGTGACTGCGGAAGAATGTCGTCGCAAGGCTTATAGCTTGGGATTAGGGGCACAAGTACACGTTATTGGGCCGCTTTATGGTGACGATAAAAATCGGGCACTGCTTGGAGTCGATGCATTCATTTCGCTCTCACATCGCGAAAACTTTGGGCATACAGCAGCCGAATCGATTGCGGCTGCCACTCCGGTGATCCTTTCACGAGGAAACGATTTGGGACCGGATCTGAAACCGTATGATTGCGGCTTCTTCCTGAAGGATGACTCCATGGAGTGTGTTGTTCGTGCGATTCAGGATTTTATGATGAAGCAGAACTCAGAGCTCGAAGAAATGGGAGCGCGCGGGCGTTCTTTCGTTGCCGAAAAACTCAGCTATGAGATGTTTCGCCAGCGGCTAGAAAAGCTAGCGCTTGAAGCAGTAGAACAGCATAATTCATAGATTGAAAACCATTTACATATTCGCTCCCTTTGATCCGATACCAGGAGAGCCAGGTTATCCTGGTCGCTTTGGTACGATTCAAACAGTAATGAAGAAACTCGGGCATAAATGTGTTTGGTGGACTTCGGATTGGGATCATGCCGCTAAGCGTCGGCGGAGCGCTAAACAGTTGCCGCCTGAGATACGATTATTACCGACGCCTGCGTATCAAAAGAATGTAAGTTTTCGTCGACTCTACAATCATCGCGTGCTGGCGGATCGCTATTTGCAAACAGTGCGAGATGAGATCCAAAAGGGGGCACTCGGTGCGCCCAACTTACAATTAGTTGCACTTCCGCCGATCGATACGATGTCGGTTTGTTTGAAAATTCGTGCAGAATTTTCGGGGTCGATTGTGTTGGACATAATGGATGTCTGGCCAGAAACATTTTACCAAGCGATACCCATTGGTTCTGTTGCAATAAAGCGTTGGTTAGGCCGTATCTTTTTTTACCCACTAATGCGTAGTGTGCGGCGTGCTATGTCCGAATGTGATGCGCTGACGGCGCAGTCTGTAAGCTTTCTGGATTGGGCGCGAAACTTAGGGTTTTTTGGGCGTCCGTCGCATGTATGTTATTTGGGCGCTGATTTGCGGGAGCCTATTGCGCAGCGGAGATTGGACGAGGGTGCAGTTTTACGGCTTGGCTACCTGGGCGCAATGGGAGTGAGTTACGACCTAGAGACACTACTATCTGTTGTGCATTGTCTACGCAAAGAAAGCAGATTGGTTGAGCTCGACTTGATCGGCGGTGGTAACAATGAAGCTCAGTTGCGTCATTGGGTAAAGTCTCATGGCTTAGAGTCGTATATTCGCTTTCACGGATATTTGCCGAAACAAGACGCTTTTAACCACTTGGCAAGTTGTCATCTAGGATTAGTTCCCATTTTCCCTGAGTCGGGAGTGACTGTGCCATATAAAGCGTGTGAATATGCTGGCGTTGGGATGGGGTTGATACATTCCTTACCGGGAGAGCTAGGTAATTTAGTGGACGAATATTGTGCGGGAGTGTGCTATCGAGCTGGAGATGAATACAGCCTGCATCGGACCCTTCGCTCTGTGCTAGATTCTCCGGAAGCAGTTGCTACATACAGTAAAGGTGCCATCCGTATGGCTAAGGCAGTCTTTGATCGAAAAAAAATTTATATGGAGTTGGGGGAGTTTTTGAGTGATTTAGACATTAAGTGAATGCTTTCAAAAAGAAATGTGAATGGATTTGTCATTTGCAGGCTTGCAAAGAGATACCGTTACTAATGAAGTCTTATAAAATACTTCACATCGTTCACAACTCGTACTATGAAGAAACTAAAACTACTCGTCACGGGGTCTTCAGGGCTAATTGGTTCAGAAGTATGTGCCTTCTTTGCTGCAAAGGGTTATCAAATTAACGGGGTGGATAATAACCAGCGTGCGGTGTTTTTTGGACCGCAGGGTGACACTCGCTGGAACCAAGAGCGCTTACAAGTGAATTTGTCTGATTTTGTTCACCACGAACTAGACATCCGTGATCGTGTAGGAGTGGCTAATTTGATTGCGGATTTGAAGCCAGATGTACTTGTACACACTGCAGCACAGCCTTCTCATGATCGTGCGGCGGCGATTCCCTTTGATGATTTTGATACTAATGCGGTGGGCACGCTTAACTTGCTAGAGGCGGTGCGTCAGTATTGCCCGGAGACCCCCTTCATCCACATGTCCACCAACAAGGTGTATGGAGATGCGCCCAATGCGATCGACTTGCGAGAATTGGAGACACGCTGGGAATATGCAGATCCCGCTTATGAGCACGGTATCGCCGAGACTTTTACTATCGACCAGTCTAAGCACTCTCTATTTGGCGCATCAAAGGTAGCGGCTGATGTGATGGTACAGGAGTATGGACGCTACTTTGGTATGCCTACTTGCTGCCTGCGTGGCGGTTGCTTGACAGGACCGAATCACACGGGGGTGGAGTTACATGGATTTCTTAGCTATTTAGTTAAGTGTAACCTCGAGGGCAAGCAATACACCGTCTTCGGATACAAGGCTAAGCAGGTGCGTGATAATATCCACTCGCTCGATGTAGCCCGTTTTATGTGGGAGTTTGCGCAGGTTCCTCGTTGCGGTGAGGTTTACAACCTCGGTGGGGGCAAACAAAATAGTTGCTCGATGCTGGAGGCTTTCCAAAAGGTGGAAGCGCTCTCTGGTAAAGCCATGGACTACGTGTATTCAGACAAGAATCGCGAAGGTGATCATATTTGCTATTACAGCGACCTGCGCAAAATGCTGGCGCACTATCCTAAATGGGGTATAACGAAAACTTTGGATGATATTTTTTCGGAAATTGTCAATGCTTGGAATACGCGGTAAAAGTAATATTTTCTAGATATGCGTATTTTAATAACAGGGGTTTGTGGCTTTGTTGGTCATGCGCTTGCATGTGAATTGAAAAAGTTGCTTTCGGAAGTAGAGCTCTTCGGTTTGGATAACTTTATTCGCCCAGGAAGTGAGATGAACCGTACAAATCTCACAGTAATGGGCGTTAAGATTTATCACGCGGATATTAGATCAGCCACCGATCTAGAGACCCTGCCTAATGTGGATTGGGTGATTGATGCGGCTGCGAATCCGAGTGTTTTGGCTGGAGTCGATGGTAAGACCAGTTCTAGGCAATTGATCGAGCACAATTTGTCTGGAACAATTAATATATTGGAATACTGCAAACGCACACAGGCTGGCTTCATTTTACTGAGCACTAGTCGCGTGTATTCTATTCCCGGTGTTGCAAATTTGGAAGTCGAGGTTCTGCAGGACGCCTATCAGCCAGTAGCGAGTCAGGTCTTCCCTGCGGGTATATCCACAGCAGGGGTCTCCGAAGCATATTCAACGCAGTCTCCAGTATCGCTCTATGGGGCGACAAAGATTGCTTCTGAGGTGATGGCTCTAGAGTATGGTATGACCTTTGGTTTGCCAGTTTGGGTCAATCGTTGCGGCGTCTTGGCGGGAGCAGGACAGTTTGGTCGACCGGATCAGGGCATTTTTGCTTATTGGATACATAGCTGGAAACAACAACGTCCTCTGAAGTATATAGGCTTCGATGGATTAGGGCATCAAGTCCGAGACTGTCTGCATCCTCAGGATTTAGCCCGAATGTTGTTGCTTCAACTCAAGGCGTATCATGATAACAGCAAACCTCCAATTGTTAATCTTGCAGGAGGCATCGAGGCATCGATGTCCTTACGGCAATTATCTAAATGGTGCAGTGATCGATTCGGGAAACAAAGTGTGGCGACCGAAGCGCAGGATCGCCCATTTGATATTCCTTGGATGGTTTTGGATTCTAGAGTTGCGCAGCAAGCGTGGGGGTGGCAACCAGAACGAAGTTTGCTCAGTGTACTCGATGAAATCGCAGAGCATGCTGATCAAAATAAAGCTTGGTTGGACATTTCTGCTCCCTATTGATGATTATGACTAAATTGAACCCGAATGCACCTAAGCTAAAATTACTCAGCATCATCATTCCAGCGCGAGATGAAGAGGGTTGTATTGCCTCGACGGTGAAGCATTTGAACTTGGAATTAAAATTGAGAGATGTGCCTCATGAGATTGTCGTCGTGGATGATGGGAGTACCGATACTACCTGGAAAATCTTGGAGAGTTTGAAAACAGAAATACCAGAGTTGGCGCATGTGCAGAATCTGGGACCACACGGATTTGGTCGCGCAATCACTCACGGTATTGATCATTCGCACGGAGATGCTTTAGTCATTATGATGGCT